>Ga0209851_1000180_pt1 | contig 16032 bp, 18 predicted proteins | sample GWRWT4_14Oct14_FD_187195 | JGI IMG/M metagenome (GOLD analysis project Ga0209851, IMG submission 187195) | Sand microcosm microbial communities from a hyporheic zone in Columbia River, Washington, USA - GW-RW T4_14-Oct-14 (SPAdes) (version 2) | ecosystem: Engineered > Artificial ecosystem > Sand... | reverse complement strand
GATCAGCAATAGCGCAATCAGGCATCCGGTGATTCTTCGCATGGACCTATCGTTCGTTATGGGGCGCGCTGGTTAATTTTTCGGCAGCGGCGGCGCATTGGGGCTGTTGGCGCGCAGATACAAAATTACATCGGCGCGATCCGCCTGCTTTTTCAGGCCCGCAAAAGCCATTTTGTTGCCGGGTAATGCCTCCTTGGGATTGGCAAGATATTTATCCAGATTTTCATCTGTCCATTCCCCGCCATGACCGGCCATGGCCGGTGAATAGCCAAAGCCAGCGGCCGATGCAACCTTGCGGCCAACCACACCGTGCAGATTGGGGCCAATTTTGTTGCCTGCCGCCGCGTCCACCGAATGGCACGCCGCGCATTTCTTAAAGACCTTGCCGCCATTGTCCGCATTACCGGCGGCCAGTGCCGCCGCCAGGCTAAGTTCGCCCGCTGCTGCGGGGGCTTCTGCCTCTGGCGCGTCTTCAGCCGGGGCTTCGGACTTTGCAGATTCGGTCCCGTGCGATTCGGGTTCCGGAAAAATCTGCTCACTCGCCAGGCTGATGACGAACAACAGCAGAAAAGTGCCTAAAATGGCGCCTGCTATCTTGTTAATTGTATACGAATCCATGACTTTCCGCCTTGCAGGTAACGACGCGGGACATTAACCGCTATCGTCTACAGGGCGCAAGACGTATAAGAAAACTTTATTACCATTAGCTCATTACTACTACCTCGCTTGGAAAGCCAAACCGGTGCATGCCAGCCATCCGATTATAATTATACCCGCCCGCATGGGGGCGACGCGGCTACCCGATAAACCCATGGCCGATATTAACGGGCGGCCGATGATCCTGCATGTATGGCGCCGGGCGATGGAAGCGCGGTCGGGACGGGTGCTGGTTGCGGCGGCCGAACAGGTGATTGTCGATGCGATTCTTGCTGCTGGTGGCGAGGCCGTGCTGACTGATCCTGCTCTAACCACCGGTTCTGACCGCATCGCCCAGGCGTTAAGTCTGATCGACCCGCGTCTGGACCATGATTTTGTAATCAACCTGCAAGGCGATTTGCCAACGCTTCCGCCTGAGGATATTCGCAAGGTATTGCTGCCAATGGCCGACCCGGCGGTGGATATTGCGACCCTGGTGACCCAGATTACGCGCCCGGATGAAATCAATGACCCCAATGTGGTTAAAGCTGTCATTTCCTTTCCTGTTAAACAAAGCGGACCGGTTCGTATCGGCAGGGCCTTATATTTCAGCCGCGCCGCAGTTCCTTCTGGCGAAGGCCCCCACTATCATCATATTGGAATATATGCGTACCGGCGTTCTGCGCTGGAACGCTTCGTTACGCTGCCACAATCGGTTCTGGAAAAACGCGAAAGGCTGGAACAATTGCGCGCCCTGGAAGCAGGTATGAAAATCGCCGCCGCCTATGTGGACACTGTGCCGCTGGGTGTCGATACCCCGGCCGATCTTGAACGCGCCCGTCAAATATTAGGTAAATCCGTATGACCAGAAAAACCTCGCCAGCAAGCATGACAGACATTATCGCCTTTCAGGGCGAACCCGGCGCCAATTCGCAAATGGCCTGCCACGAAGCCTTTCCCGGCATGGAAACACTGGCCTGCCCAACTTTTGAAGAAGCTTTTGCCGCTGTCGAAGAAGGCCGCGCGCGCCTGGGCATGATTCCAGTGGAAAATTCCGTGTCCGGCCGGGTGGCGGATATTCATCATCTGTTGCCGGAATCCGGTCTGTATATTAATGGCGAGCATTTTTTGCGTGTGCATCATCAGTTGCTGGGGGTCAAAGGGGCGACGCTGGCGGGCCTCAAGACGGTGCGCAGCCAATTACCGGCGCTGGGGCAGTGCCGCAGGCTGATCAATGAATTGAAGCTGACGCAAATTTCCGCAGCCGACACGGCGGGATCGGCGCGCGAGGTGCGCGATGCGGGCGATCCCACGGCGGCGGCCCTTGCCTCCAGCCTGGCCGCAGAAATTTATGGCCTGGAAATTCTGCGCGCCAATGTGGAGGATGTGGCTCACAACACCACGCGCTTTTTGATCATGTCGAAAGAACCGAAGGAACCTGCGCCTGACAGCGGCCCGCTGATCACCAGCTTTGTGTTTCAGGTGCGCAATGTGCCCGCGGCGTTGTATAAGGCCATGGGCGGTTTCGCGACCAATGGCGTCAATATGACCAAGCTGGAAAGTTATCAGCTGGACGGCTCGTTCAACGCGACGCAATTTTACGCGGATGTGGATGGCCACCCGGCGCAGCGCGCGCTGCGGCTGGCCTTCGAGGAACTGGAGTTTTTTTCTTCGCACCTTAAAATTCTGGGTGTGTACCCTGCGCATAAATTCCGGCAGGTGCAGAAGTAGAATCCCGTAATGTCTATATTATGCGCTGTCCTGAGCGGATTTGCGCGCGCCGGCTGGTTTTTGCGCCGCTTCCAGCGCTGCGATGCGGGCTTCGAGACGGAGATTTTCTGCCCGCGCTTCGGCGGCCATGGCGCGTACGGCGTCAAATTCCTCGCGCGGCACGAGGTTCATGCTGTCCAGCCAGCGTTCCAGCCGCTGGCGCAACAATATATCGATTTCCCCCTTCACGCCTTGCGCCGCGCCTGCGGCGTTCAGCATCAGTTTGGCAAGATCATCAAGAAAGCGGTTTTCGGTTTGCATGCAAGGCCCCGTGACGGCATATGGTTGCGGCTATTTTTCTGGCAGGTATAGTAGCATAAATAGAATGGGCTGTAATAATGTTGGAATTCCCCATAATTGATCCGGTGGCCATCCAGATCGGGCCGCTGGCCATTCGCTGGTATGCACTGGCTTATCTTGGCGGGATTTTACTGGGCTGGGCCTATGCGGACCGGCTGGTGCGCAATACCGCGCTGTGGCCGCAGGGCAAGGCGCCGGGAACGCCGGAACAGATTAGCGATTTCGTCACCTGGGTGACGCTGGGCATTATCCTGGGTGGGCGGCTGGGTTATGTGCTGTTTTATAATCCTGGATATTATCTGTTTCACCCGGGCGAGATTTTGTTTGTCTGGCAGGGCGGCATGTCGTTTCACGGCGGCCTGATCGGGGTGTCGCTGGCGATCCTGATATTCACGCGCCGCAATGGCATTCGGCTTGGCAGTTTTGCCGATCTGGTGGCCAGTGTGGTTCCCATCGGGCTGCTGTTTGGCCGTCTTGCGAACTTCATCAATGGTGAATTATGGGGCAGGGTCACCACTGCGCCGATTGGCATGATATTTCCCAATGGCGGCGCCCTTCCGCGTCATCCAAGCCAATTATATGAAGCGGGACTGGAAGGGTTTGGGCTGCTGCTGCTGCTGTTTGTTGCGGGACAATATACAAAGGCGTTGTCGCGGCCCTGGCTGATCACCGGTATATTCGGCGTCTGGTATGGGGTGTCGCGCATCTTTGTGGAAATGTTTCGTGAACCTGACGCCCAGATCGGATTTTTGGTGGGTGGTGTCACCATGGGTATGTTGCTGTCGCTGCCGCTGGTTCTGGGCGGCGCGGGATTAATCGTCATGGCGTTGCGCAAACCCGCCGGATGAATGAACTGTTGCTATATATCCAGGCCATCATCCGGGATCAGGGGCCGATATCGCTGGCCACCTATATGGCGCTGGCGCTGGGACATCCCAGGCATGGCTATTATCACGCCCAAACTCCGTTTGGCGCCGCAGGGGACTTTGTTACCGCTCCGGAAATCAGCCAGATGTTTGGCGAACTGATCGGATTGTGGTGTGTGCAACGCTGGCGCGATATGGGCAGCCCGCAGCCGTTCATGCTATGCGAACTGGGGCCGGGACGCGGGACGTTAATGACCGATGCGTTGCGCGCCGCGCGCCGCGCGCAGGATTTTCTGAACGCCGCACAACTGCATTTGGTGGAAACCAGCAGCAAGTTGCGCGAAGCACAGAAGACAGTGATTGGGCGCGCCGCGACATGGCATGATAACGTGACTGACCTGCCGCCGCTGCCAGCGCTGATCATAGCCAATGAATTCTTTGATGCGCTGCCGATCCGGCAATTTCAGCGCATGCCAGATGGCTGGCATGAACGCATGGTGAGTATTCATCCGGATACGGACCAGTTATGTTTTGTCCTGTCGCCTGTGCCTGTGCTTGATGACGCGATCTTTCCCGCCGCCATGCGAACCGCACCGGTGGACGCCATCGCGGAACTATGCCCGGCGGGGCAGGGCGTCATTGAAATTCTGGCGGCGCATCTTTTGGAACATGGCGGCGCGGCGCTGATTATTGATTACGGACCAGCCAAAAGCGCGCACGGCGATAGTTTTCAGGCGGTGCGTGGCCATGGCTATTGCGATCCCCTGCAAAATCCTGGTCAGGCGGATTTAACTGCCCATGTTGATTTTCAAAGCCTTGCCGAAGTGGCGCATCGCGCGGGGTGCCAAACGGATGGGCCGCTATCGCAGGGACAATTTCTATTGCAACTGGGTATTGCTTTACTGGCGCAGCGTCTGGTGCGAAACGCCTCCCCGGATGAACAAGATGCAATCAGGACGGCATTTGACCGGTTGACCGGCGCCGGTCAAATGGGACAATTGTTCAAGGCCATGGCCCTGCGTCATCCGGCGCTTGCCCCTTCGGCTGGATTTGAGGTGTAATAAATGAACCCGGAAATCCCCTATATCACCGCAGATTGTCTTCCGGCGCATGGTGCGATCCGTCATGGATTTTTCACCAGGCAGGGCGGTATGTCTACGGGCATTTACGCCTCGCTGAATTGCGGTCTGGGGTCCGGAGATGCGCCGGATAATGTGCGCCAGAACCGAGACAGGGTTGCAGCGGCGCTGGGCATTGATATGCTTGCCGGTGTCTATCAGGTGCATGGGCGCGTGGTGCATGTTATTCGCACATATGAAGACGCCGCCTTGCGTCCGCAGGGGGATGGTCTGGCGACAGGTCTTCCGGGCATTGGCCTTTCGGTCCTGAGCGCAGATTGCGCACCCATATTGTTTGCCGATTCCAGGGCCAGAATAATCGGCGCCGCCCATGCCGGGTGGAAAGGCGCGCTATCGGGCGTTGGCGAAGCGGTGATTGACGCGATGGTGCAACTGGGGGCGCAACGCGACGCCATCATAGCGGTTATCGGTCCCTGTATTTCACAAGCCGCTTACGAGGTGGACGCAGACTTTGAACAAAACTATCTGGCCGCAGATCCATCAAGCGCTGCGTTTTTTGCGAAATCGGCCAGCCCCGGAAAATGCCAGTTTGCGCTGGCGCCTTATGTCGCGGGCAGGCTTGAACGCGCGGGCATTGCCATGGTGAAAAATCTTGATCTGTGCACCTATCAGGATGAGGCGCGGTTCTTTAGTTTTCGCCGCACCACCCATCGCCGCGAAAGCGATTATGGCCGTGGCATATCCGTGATAGCGCTGCTTCGGTGACCAGGTGAGCCGCCCGCTGATTCTGTCGTTTCTGGTCGCGCTGACGGCTTGCAGTGGCGATCATATGCCGCCTCGCCCCTATGCAGCCATGCCCAGAGAGGCGCACTTGCTTGATATGATCGTAAATCAGCCAGGGGTGGAGATATCGCCCCCAGAGGGCTTGCCTCCGGAATTGGGTATAGCTGTAGCGAAGGCGCTGGCCGAGGCGCTTCAGCAAGAGGATGTGCCTGCCTTAGCCGGACAAAAGCTGACGGGCGCCCACCGGTTAACAGGAACGGCCCGCCTGGAAAACGGTGCGATCACGATCGCTTGGCGATTATTAGATCCAAAGGGCGCCGAGTTGGAAACGGTTGAAGTCCGCGACGCGGTCTCAAAGCAGGCCGGCGACGGCGCGCCGCTGCCCAAAACAGTCCTCCAGGCCCTGACCGCTCAAGCAGTCTCTGGGCTTGTCCCCCAGCTTCAGGCGAAAGCAAGCCCGCATGGTGAAAATCTGCGGGTTTTCGTACCAGATATTGCTGGTCTTCCTGGCGATGGGGGAAAATCACTACCTTTAGCTTTGCGGCACGCCCTGAGCGCCGCAGGCATGGGCGTTGCCGAAACAGACGATTCTAAGGCAATCCGGGTCATTGGGCAGATAAATGTAAGCGATATCGATGCTGCTACGCAGCAGGTCATGCTTAGCTGGCGGGTGCTGGATGCGGATGGGGTGGAGATTGGCACGATTGACCAAAGCAACCCAGTACCAAAGGGTCGGCTGGACGGCAATTGGGGGGAAATTGCCTATGCCGCTGCGGGGGGGGCTGCGGAAGGTATCGTGCCCCTGTTGCAGGACCATCAGTCACGGCTTGCCGTGCAAAATAAGGTAAAGCCGGCGCCGGCGCCTTCGCCGTAGAGCGAGACGAAGGGCGAGACGGATCGTTTACAATGTCTGCCTGGCTTGCTACAAGGCGCGCACACATTCATACCAATAAGGAACATCCATGAAGCTGCTGGCGGGCAACAGCAATATCCCCCTTGCGGAGGCCATTGGCGTGCATTTGCATCTGCCCTTGACGCGAGCCAGTGTCCGCCGCTTCGCTGACATGGAAATTTTTGTGGAAATTCAGGAAAATGTCCGTGGCGAGGATGTTTTTGTCATTCAGTCCACGTCATTTCCCGCCAATGACCATTTGATGGAACTGCTGATCTGCATTGACGCGCTGCGCCGTGCGTCCGCCCGGCGGATTACCGCCGTGATCCCTTATTTTGGTTATGCGAGACAAGATCGCAAGGTCCATCCGCGCGCCCCGATTTCGGCTAAACTGGTGGCCAATATGATCACCACCGCAGGCGCCAACCGGATTCTGACCATGGACCTGCATGCTGGTCAAATTCAGGGATTTTTTGATATTCCGACCGATAATTTGTTCGCCGCCCCTGTGCTGATGCGCGATATCAAGGATCATTTTACCGGCATAAAACCGGTGATCATATCTCCCGACGTCGGCGGCGTGGTGCGCGCCCGCGCGCTGGCGCAGCGGCTGGACGGCGATCTGGCCATCGTGGACAAGCGCCGCGAGCGTGCGGGCGAATCAGAGGTCATGAACATTATCGGCGAGGTAGACGGCCGCGTCTGCATCATGGTGGATGATATTGTCGACAGCGCAGGAACCCTGTGCAATGCGGCCAAGTCATTGAAAGATCATGGCGCCATAGGCGTACATGCCTATGTCACCCATGGCGTATTGTCGGGCACAGCCGTTGCCCGCGTTGAGGCGTCGGTGCTCGAAAGCCTGGTGATGACCGACACGATTGCGGCCACACAAGATGTGCTTAAAGCCCGCAATATCCGCACCTTGCCGATTGCGCCGCTTATGGCTGAGGCAATTCAGCGCATTTCCGAAGAAAAATCGGTTTCCAGCCTGTTTGATTAGGCTTCCCTCCAAATGCCCCTTGATAAGCGTGGCCAACGGGGGTAAAACCCGGCCCTTGCAGTATTTCGTTACTTTACCGCACCCTTAATGTGGGCTGTGCGGCACAACCGGGTATATAGTCATGGCTGAGATGCAAACAATTACCGCTCTGAAGCGTGAGGGGGCGGGCAAAGGCCCCGCTCGCGCCAACCGTCGCGAGGGCAGGGTTCCTGGTATCATTTATGGTGGCCCCGACAAGCCCCAGATGATCTCTGTCGATTATGCGGTGCTGACGCAAATTCTGAAGCGCGGTGGTTTTTTAAGCCACCAGTTCATGGTGGATCTGGGCGACGGCGCCCCGGTGCGCGTTATCCCCCGTGACGTGCAACTCGATCCGGTGCGTGACTTCCCGCTGCATGTTGATTTTATGCGGCTGTTCAAGGGGTCTACCATTCACGTTCTCATCCCGGTGCATTTTACGGGTGAGGCGGCGTCGCCAGGCCTGAAGCGCGGCGGCGTATTGAATGTCGTGCGCCATGAAATTGACCTGCTTTGTCCGGTAGATGATATTCCTGATCACGTTGAATGCGATGTTGGCGGACTGGACATTGGCGACGGCGTACATATTTCGGCGATCAAACTGCCGCAAGGCGTGCGTCCTGCCATATCAGGCCGGGATTTCACCGTTGTGACGATTGCGCCGCCAATTGCGGAAGCGGCTGCCGTTATAGCTGCTGCACCGGCTGCAGCAGCAGGGGCAGGCGCCAAAGGCGCAGCCGCCAAACCGGCCGCGGGGGGCAAAGCAGCGCCGGCCGCAGCTGGCAAAGCAGCGCCGGCTGCGAAACCCGCTGCGAAACCCGCTGGCAAGAAATAAGAAGCAAAACCGCCTTCACCTGACATGGGATCGTACGGATCGATCCCATGGGGTAGCGTGAGTGCTGGCGCAATAGTGGGGCACAGCCATGCTGCTTTTGGTCGGGCTCGGCAATCCGGGCCAGAAATATCAGAATAACCGTCATAATGCCGGCATGATGGCGGTGGATGCGATAGCTGATCATTACCGGCTGGCCGCGCCACGCCACCGCTTTCAGGGGGTCACCCGGGACGGCTTGATGGCCGGTGAAAAAATTGTTTGTCTCAAACCCACGACATTCATGAATCTGTCCGGGCAGTCGGTTGGTGAGGCGATGCGGTTTTTCAAACTGACGCCGCCGGATGTGGTGGTTTTTCATGACGAACTGGACCTTGCCCCTGGCAAACTGCGCGTCAAAACCGGTGGCGGCAATGGCGGGCATAATGGCCTTCGTTCCATCGATGCACATATCGGGTTGGATTATCGCCGCGTACGCATGGGTATTGGCCATCCGGGTAATAAAGATCTGGTCACCCCCTATGTGCTCAGTGATTTCACAAGACAGGAAAGAGAGCAATGGCTGGACGCCCTGCTGGAAGCGATTGCAGTTTGCGCGGAATATCTGATGCGCGGCGAGGATGAAGCGTTTCAAAGCCGTGTGGCGGCGCGGATAAATCCAAACCCGCGCACACAACGCCCATCGAATGACAATTCATAGAAAAGGAACAGGCCCGGATGGGATTCAAATGCGGTATTGTCGGCTTGCCAAATGTCGGCAAGTCAACCTTGTTCAATGCGCTGACGCAAACCGCCGCCGCCGAGGCTGCTAACTATCCGTTTTGCACGATCGAACCCAATGTGGGCGATGTGCCAGTTCCGGACCCGCGCCTGGACGCGCTTAGCGCCATTGCCAAATCGGCGAAGATTATTCCGACACGGCTTTCCTTTGTCGATATTGCTGGGCTGGTGCGCGGTGCATCCAAGGGCGAAGGTCTGGGCAATCAGTTCCTGTCGCATATCCGCCAGGTGGATGCGATTATCCATGTGCTGCGCTGTTTTGAAGACCCCAATGTCACCCATGTCGATGGCAAGATAGATCCCATCGCCGATGCGGAAACGGTGGAAACCGAGCTAATGCTTTCGGATATGGAAAGCCTGGAGCGCCGCGTGGACGCCGCGCGCAAAAAAGCTGCTGGTAAGGATAAAGAGGCAATGGCGCAACTGGCGGTGATGGAGCCTGCCTTGGAGGCGTTGCGTGAGGGACGTCCCGCGCGCACCGCAGCCATCCCCGATGATTTGCGCGATTTGTTTTTGCAACTGGGTCTGATCACGGCAAAGCCGGTGCTCTATGTTTGCAATGTCGCCGAAGGCGATGCCGCCACAGGTAATGCCTGGTCTGATGCGGTTGCGGCCAAGGCCAAGGCTGAAAATGCGGCGGCGATCACTGTTTCTGCGGCGATTGAAGCCGAAGTTGCCGCGTTGCCCAAAGAGGAACGCGCAGAATTTCTGGAAACCATCGGCTTGAAGGAAACCGGGCTGGCGCGGGTAATTATTGCAGGGTACGGATTGCTCGATTTGGTCACCTTTTTCACTGTCGGGCCAAAAGAAACCCGCGCCTGGACCGTACCGCGTGGCGCCAGGGCGCCCCAGGCCGCCGGCGTCATACACACGGATTTTGAAAAAGGCTTCATCCGGTCTGAAACCATTGGCTATGATGACTATATCGCCTGCAAGGGCGAAACCGGCGCTAAGGACGCCGGAAAAATGCGTTTGGAAGGCAAGGAATATGTTGTGCGCGACGGCGATGTGCTGCATTTCCGTTTTGCGAATTGAAGGAACGGCAAAGCGGAATACGCCTTGCTTTGCCGCACATATTGGCGTCAGGATCAGCCTTTCGAGTGCTGATAGTCCGACATGGCTTGCGGCGTATCCAGATCGAGCAGGACCGCCGCATCGTCCATGGCCACTTCGCAGACCAGATCGCTGTGTTTGGCGATAAGATGCCTGGCGCCGGCATCGCCTGAAACCGTCATCATTTCCTCAAAAAATTGCGCTCCGAATAAAACCGGATTGCCACGGTTCCCTTGAAAAGCAGGCACACAGATGGCGCGGCCCTCCACTGGATCAAAGGCCGCAATCAGTTTTTGCAGATGTTCGGCGCGCACGTCCGGCATATCGCCCAGACAGACCAGAACCCCATCCACATTCTGCGGCAGCGCCTTTAAGCCCGTGCGCAGCGAACCGCTCAGTCCCAGCGCGTAATCGGGATTATGTGTGAAGGTGACCGTAGTACCGGCTAGTGCGGCGCGTATCGCTTCGCGATCATGCCCTGTCACAACGATACAGGGATCAAGTCCCGCCGCTGCGATCTGTGCAGTCACCCGCGCAATCATAGGCTGGCCATTAATCCTGATCAGCAGTTTATTTTCCAGCCCCATGCGGGATGAATGGCCCGCAGCCAGAACCAGTGCGGCGATATGCGGCGCCTTGCGCAACTGTGGCGCGCGTCCGGCGCGCGGCTGTGGGCGTGTGGGAATTTCCTTAAGCAGGCCGCCCGCCCCCATATGCATAATATCTGTTGGCGTAACAGGTACATCCGCCATCAGGCGTTGCAACACCCAGTCAAACCCATTGAGTTTTGGAGAACGTGCGCAACTGGGCAGGCCAACAACCGGCACAGCATTTACGCGCCCCAGCAGCAGTAAATTACCAGGATCAACGGGCATGCCAATATGCAGCACCTCGCCGCCCGAAAGCGTGATCCCCAATGGAATCACATCGCGCCGGTCAACAATGGCCGATGCGCCAAAAATGAATACAGGCGCGCAGCCCAAATTAATCAGTTCCCGGATTGTTGTGGCCAGTTCATTCGCCTTATGTGAACAGCGTCGTTCAACCACGGGATTGTCGCCCATATGAACAAGTCGCCCTGTCAGCGCCAGCAGATTTTTATCCAGCAGGCTTTTCTTAGTCCCTGGCAGCAGGGTGGAAACAAGCCCAACCATGCGCCCACGCCACGGCGCGACCCGCAGCAGCGGTTGGCTTAGCAGCGCCAGCGCCTGCTCCAGTTTCTCTCGCGGGGTTGCAAACGGAATGATCTTGATTGTCGCAACCATCTGGCCTTTTTCAACTGGATCATAGGGCGGCGCGGTGGCGATGGTTATGCTCTCATCTATAAGATTGATCCGGTCAACCAGCGCGCGATCAAAAACCGCAAGCCCGTCTGTTGCCGCAAACAGATTGGCGCGCCCGGTAAATGCCATACCGCAAGTGATGTTATTTCCGGCACAGGCCCGCGCCAGCATATTTGCGGCAATATCTTCGCCTATATCACCGGCTTCCAGTTTTGCAGCGATAACACTGCTGACGCCGGCCGCAGCCAGATCGGATATATCGCGCGCCGACAGAACCCGGCCCTTTTTAAACGCCAGCCCCCCCGTGCGCATGGAATGCGCAAGAATTGCGCCTTCGGCCTGCGCCAGGGGAAGATCGCCAAAAATCATGACACGAGCCCACCGCGCAACTTTGAGGTCAGTTGCGCTAATATGGAAATGGCAATTTCTGCGGGACTTTTTGCGCCAATAGCCAGGCCGACCGGCCCATGAATGCGCGCAAGCTGAGCATCATCAAAGCCCGCCAGCGCCAAGCGTTCCAGCCGCGCCGCATGGGTTTTTTTACTGCCCAGACAACCGATGTAAAAACTTTCGCTGTTAAGCGCGACGCCCAGCGCGGCGTCGTCCAGTTTCGGATCATGGGTCAATGTCACAATCGCAGTGCGGGCATCGGGCTTGAGTTCAGCCACACCAGCATCCGGCCATTCGGTCAGCAAGGTGACGCCGGGGAAGCGTTCTTCCGTGGCGAATGCGCGGCGCGGATCAATGATTGTCACATCATATCCGGCAAGGGCCGCCATGCGCGCCAGTGGTTGCGCTATGTGCACCGCACCCGCGATCAGCAGACGCAGCGGCGGGTTAAACACATTGATGAAAACCTCGCCTTCCGGCGTTTCCACGGTACGGGCCTTGTCTTCGCGTAATGCGGAACGGGCATGTTGCGCAAGTTCTGTCTGCACATCGTCTGAAGCATAGAGTAACTGCTCCGAACCCGTCGCAAGGTTGGTGAGCAGGGCTACTGCGCGTTTGCCGGCGCGATCGCGCAACAATTGCTCAATAATTTTCTTTCGCATCAGTCCACACGCTCGACAAAAACTTTGATCTTTCCGCCACAGGCCAGACCGACTTCCCAGGCCTGGCTGTTGCTGACGCCAAATTCCAGCAGCTTTGGTTTGCCCGACCGAATAATGTCCTGTGCTTCGACCACCACCGCGCCTTCAATGCAGCCGCCCGATACCGATCCCACAAAACGCCCATCCGCATGTACGGCCAACTGGCTACCCGCAGGGCGCGGGGCTGACCCCCAGGTGGCGGTCACGGTAGCGATGGCAACGCCAGCACCTTCATCACGCCAGAGCGCGGCCTGTTCCAATACCTTGTCGTGATCTTCCATCATCCTGCCCTCAGTTCGCTGCGGAATTTCTCAACGCCAAATCCGGTTTGGGGGCGGTTCAGCGCCTCTGCCAGCGCCAGCAGACTATCAAGATTATGGCTTGAGCGAAACTCATCGACATGCGGCAAGATCGCACGCACTCCCATGGATTTGGGGGCGAAGGCGTCATAACGCAAGAGCGGATTTAGCCAGATCAGGCGGCGGCAGCTTTTATGTACCCGCTCAATCTCCGGGGCAATTCCGGTTGCCGCGTCCCGGTCCAGCCCATCGGAAATCAAAATCACCACCGGCCCCTGCGCCATCACGCGGCGCGACCAGCGCACATTGAATTCGCGCAGGCAATGACCGATACGGGTGCCGCCATCCCAGTCAGCCACCATTTCCGTGATACGCCGCATCGCGTCATCGACATCGCGTTCACGCAGCAGATGCGAAATATTGGTCAGCCGCGTACCGAACACAAAACTGTGCACCCGGTCCTGTTCACGGGTGATCGCATGCATGAAATGCAGCAGCATTCGGCTATAGCGGCTCATGGAGCCTGAAATATCGCACAGCAGCACCAGCGGTGGATGGCGATGGCGGGGACGTTTATAATGCAGGCGGTATGCGCCGCCATTGCGCAGGCTTTGCCGCAGTGTGGCGTGCATATCCACCCGGCCGCCGTTTGATCCAGAACGAAACCGCCGTGTACGGATATTTTGAATCGGCAGGCGCAGTTTCTGGATGGCCTGTCTGGCTTGGCTCAGTTCTTCAAGGCTCATCTGCTCAAAATCTTTTTTGCGCAACAGTTCCTGATCGGAAAAGGTCAGGGACGCGTCGAATTCCATATCCGGCTCACTGGCCTGCGGCTGATCGCCCATCTGCGGCAGCATCGCCTCGGCCAGGCGGCGCGTGATTTTATCTGCCGGCGGCGTAGGCGCGCTGATGGAGGGCAACATCAGCGCCATGGCTTTTTTCATTATATCCGGATCGCGCCAGAACAGGTGAAACGCCTGATCAAACAAGGCATGATCACTATGTTTCGACACGAACACCGTATGCAGCGCCCAATAAAAATCCTCACGCCGTTGCAGCCCCGCCGCCGCGACCGCGGCCAGGGCGTCCAGCGTCCGGTCGGGGCCAACCGTCATGCCGCTGGCGCGGAGCAGCCGCGAAAAATGCATGATATTCGTGGCAAGTTTGCCATCAGTTTGCATCAAAAAATCCCGGCCACGGCTATGTGCAAATCAGGAAGAAGCAAATCTATTGGAAATTTCAATATCTGAAGCTACACCGTTGTATAGCCGCCATCGACCATGATTTCGGCGCCGGTAATATAGCTGGATTCAGATGACGCCAGAAACAGCACCGGATAGGAAACCTCGCGCGGCTCCGCCGGGCGGCGCATGATGGTGGAGGCCAGCAACGCCTTTGTCGCCTCTTCGCTGGACATCAGATCCTTGGTCATCGGCGTGCGGATGGCGCCCGGATGGATGGAGTTGCAGCGGATATTATATTGCGCATATTCCACCGCCACGGATTTGGTCAGAATGCGCACCGCGCCCTTTGACGCCTGATAGGCCGAAGCCGCAGGCGCGCCGATCACACCATAAATTGAGGAAATATTGATGATCGATCCGCCGCCGGCCTTTTGCATGGCAGGCAGAATATGCTTGCAGCCATAGAACACGCCTTTGACATTGATATTCAGCATGCGGTCCAGCTCGGTCTCTGTCGTATCAACGATCATTTTCATCATGAAGATGCCCGCATTATTCACCAGAATATCCACCCGCCCGAATGTGGATATGGCCTGATTGACCGCTGCCTGCCATGCGGACTCACTGGCCACGTCAAAATTGATGAACAGTCCCTGGCCGCCTTTTGCGTTGATCATCGAAACGGTTTCGCGCCCGCCCGCCTCATTAACGTCCGAGACGATAATGCTGGCCCCTTCTTCGGCCATGAGCAATGCATGTTCACGCCCCATACCTGACCCGCCACCGGTTACAAACGCAATTTTACCTTCTACACGTCCCGCCATTTTCGTCTCCCTGTTTGTATTTGCGGGCACCCTAAATAGTTCAACATCGCAAGGCAATGCTGTTGATTCAGCGATCAACAAGCCCAGTGCGCCAGCGCTTGGCTTTTCACTGTCCATAAATTAGTATAAGCAATAACGCATAAATTCAGCAGGAGAGAAACATGCACGCTTTATTCGAAAAACAGGGCCATATCGGCATTATCACCATGAACCGGCCCGAGGCGCTGAACGCGCTGAGCCCGGAAATGATCTGCCAGCTGGCCGATCACTGGAAGGAAGTCCGCGACAATCCCGACATAAGGGTTGCCATCGTCACCGGCGCGGGACCAAAATCCTTTTGCTCGGGCGCCGATCTGGGACAGTTGATCCCGCTGTTTAACGGCTCGCGTACGCCACAGAATGAATTTGAACAGCGCGTAGTCGATGATCGCGGACTGACCGGCATCGGCATTCTGCGTGATTTTGACACGGTGAAACCCGTTGTCGCCGCCGTAAACGGCTTCGCCGTGGCCGGCGGATGCGAAATGTTGCAGGGCACGGATATTCGCGTGGCGTCTGAAAAGGCGCGCTTTGGCGTGCAGGAAGTCAAATGGGCCATTTTTCCGGGCGGCGGTTCGACCGTGCGCCTGCCGCGTCAGATCCCCTATTGCCGCGCGATGGAGCTGCTGATCACCGGCGATCTGCTCAGCGCCCAGGAAGCGTTCGATGTCGGACTGATCAACAAGGTGGTGCCCCAGGATAAAGTCATGGACGCCGCCATGGAATACGCCACCAAGCTGGCCAAAAACGGCCCCATCGCCGTGCAGGCGATCCGCCGGTCGGCGCGTGAATGCATCGGCTATCCGGAAAAGGTGGCGATGGAGATGGAAGGCAAATTCAGCGCCCCCGTATTCAAAACCGAGGATGCGGTTGAAGGCCCGCGCGCCTTTATGGAAAAGCGCGAACCGGTTTTCAAAGGCCGTTAAACCTGTGATAATGGCGGGGCATGCTCCCCGCCATTTTTATTGAAAGCGCCAACATGAATAAACGTTACTCCAAGGCAGACGCACCTCCCGGAAAATTCGGTTTCACCGATGAACAGTTGGCCGAAAAACCCACCGTGTTCCGCAATGATCTGTTCAAGGGCAAGCGCGTGCTGGTGTCGGGCGCAGGCAGCGGCATCGGCAAGGCGACCGCCTATCTGTTCGCGCGGCTGGGCGCCGATCTGGTGATTTGCGGGCGCAACGAAGAACGCCTGGCCATTACCGAAAGCTGGCTGAAAAAATTCGGTGCGAAGGTTGAAACCTATTCGCTGTCGATCCGCGACCATGACGCAGTGGCGGCAATGATCGATAAGGCC
>Ga0209851_1000179_pt1 | contig 16038 bp, 7 predicted proteins | sample GWRWT4_14Oct14_FD_187195 | JGI IMG/M metagenome (GOLD analysis project Ga0209851, IMG submission 187195) | Sand microcosm microbial communities from a hyporheic zone in Columbia River, Washington, USA - GW-RW T4_14-Oct-14 (SPAdes) (version 2) | ecosystem: Engineered > Artificial ecosystem > Sand... | reverse complement strand
GGCCGTTTCAGCCAAAACCAGGGTCAGGAAAAAACGTTTCCCCGATCAGGGAAGCTTGTTTTAGTCAAGCGATACGTTGATCTTGCGATGCATTGCGCGGGTGATGCCAGGGCAGACGTCCTGTCCTCGCACCCCCTGCTCGTGTGTCGCCAAGAACACCGTTCGTCGGGGTCGCTCAGTGGATGGGGAGCCAATTGGGGTTCCGCTCGAATCATGGAGGAAATGAAGAATGACAAGGATGCCGTCATTGCGTCAGACGGTGGGTAATCAACAGGCGAACGGCCCTGTTGCCCAAGAAGATAAGCGGTCATGGTCGCTCGCTGTGGCGCTGCTCGCAGCGTCGTTCGCCCTGCCGGTGCAGGCGGCGGGCCCCAAGGCGGGCGAGATCTATGTGGGAATGGGGGGTGGACTGTTTACCCCGGAATTCAATCTCGAAAATTCCAGCCAGCCCTCGATTGCCCCCAATCAGCAGCAACAGAACATTGCCATCCCACGCATAAGCATTGGGCCCATCGGCTTTCGCCTGCCGGTTTCGATTACCACTGGCGATGCCCCAGGGCAGCAATCCGACGACCCCGAAAACCGCGGTGTGATTTCCCTGAATGGCGGGCTGGGCTATCAGATCACCGATCACTTGGGCGTGGAGGCGGGCCTGGGCCTGACCTTGCCGCGCATCCTGCTGGAAGGCGCCCTTGTGAGTCGCGTCATCAGCAATGACCCCGAGTCAATCAGCATCAAGATCGCCGCGCCAGCCATCATCCCCATCACCGCCTCGGGCATCTACACGTTTCTGCCCGACAACATCGTCAGCCCATTCGTCGGGGTTGGGCTGCTGCTCGCCGATCTGAGCAACCGGGTCACTTTCAACGAGGCCTCCGACACCATCGCGGCCGAGGGCGGCTTCGAGATTGGCTATGTATTGGATGCCGGCGCCCGCTTTCGCCTGAATGATAACTGGTATGGGAGCGTCGGGCTGCGCTACGGCCTGATCGACAGCCCGGAGTTGGAAGACGATCGGGGCAACACGATTGCGATCGAAGATCTGGAGATCCGCGAGATCCGCTTCGGCGTCGGGATGACCTTCCCGGGGTCCATCCTGCCGTTTGTGGCAGGCGGTAACTGACCTTGGGGGTCGCCGATCCGGCGGCATGAATACCGCGCTCCGGGGATCCCGCTTGCGCATATGGAGTTGTCAACATGGATGATCAACGCACAATGAAGGACGTTTTGCAGGTTTCGCAGCCCGTCGCTGCCCCGTACCAGCGCAATCGCCGGACCGCCGGCCTTTTCGCCGCCGCAGCGCTGGCCATGCTTGGCGTTGGCTTGGTTCCGGCCGCCAATGCGGCGGGCCCCAGGGCGGGTGAGTTTTACCTGCAGGTGGGCGGCGGCTTTTTTGGACCCAAGTTTGAGCTGGGGGATGACGCGGCCGTGGTGCGCACTGACGGCCCGCAGGAAACCAGCACCATTGCCATTGCCCGGATCTTGAAGATCCAGATTTCCGGGGCCACGCAGGAAACCCGCGAAGAGCGCCCCGAGAACGTCGACGTGATCGCCTTTGGCGGGACGCTGGGCTACAAGTTCACCGACCACATCGGAACCGAAGTCGAACTGGACATCGTGTTCCCGGAAATCCAGATCAATGATGTGGGTGCGGGTGATGTCATCGGTGGCGATAACAACGCGGGCGAGGTCAATGTGCTGCAACCTGGCATCCTGCCGGTGGCATTCAGTGTGGTGTATACCTTTGCACCCGAGGCGCTCATCAGCCCTTACATTGGTCTGGGTCCATTGATTGGAAACTTCCGCAACGGCCGGGCATGGACCGATTCGGGCGATCTGCTGAAACTGCAGGGTTCCACCAACCTGGGCGTGGTGGGCAAGATGGGCGCCCTGCTCACCGTTTCCCAATCGTCCTATATTTTTATCGAGGGCCGCTACGGCTACATCGACAGCCCCGAAGTGCGGGATCGCCAGGGCGACAAGGTTGATGTCGAGAGTTTCGACATGCTCAGCCTGAAGGGTGGCCTAGGCTTCAATTTCTAAGATCGCTGACGTCTTGGATTAACCCGGCTCTTCCATAGAGTCGGGTTTTTTTATGCGTGGTTCTTGGGTTTGCAAGTGAGGCTGGCTGCACTCTGGAAGCGGGAAAACACGGCCAGATGGAATGACCTATTTTAGGTCGCTTGACCGCCAATACAGCGATCCAGATGCCAAAAAGCGCACGCTTGTGGTTCAACGCGAACCATAACTGTGCGAATCTTTCGTCTTTAACATGAGAGGCCACTGCAGAACAGGCCAATATTTGACGCAAGTTATTGAGCTATCGATTTGCCTGAATCGGAAAGCCCGTAAATGTGCCGTCATGATGCAGTCGGACAAGAGAATGATCACTTGATGTGCATAATGGCGATTATTCTGCCATGCGACAAGTAAACCAAGGTGCAGGCGACTGATTGAAAGACGATTTTTATTTTGGCGCAAATATTGCTTCGAGGCTTGGACGACAGGCTCGGGAGGCAAAACGGCATGGGCAAGCGGAAACTGGTGGTGGTGGGCAATGGCATGGCCGGGGTGCGGACGGTCGAGGAGCTGCTCAAGCTGGCTCCCGAACTGTACGACATCACCATCTTCGGCGCAGAGCCCCACGTCAACTATAACCGCATCCTGCTGTCCCCCGTCCTGTGCGGCGAAAAGACGCCGGAGGAGATTGTCCTCAACGATGCCGCCTGGTACGCCGAGAACGGCATTACCCTGCTGACCGGCAAGGCGGTGACCGAAGTGGACCGCCACCGCCGCTGCGTCCGGGCCGCCGATGGCACTGAGGTCCCCTACGACCGTCTGCTGCTTGCCACTGGCTCGGATCCCTTCATCATTCCGCTGCCGGGCAAGGATCTGCCCGGGGTCGTGACTTTCCGTGATTTCAAGGATGTGGACGCGATGCTGGAGGCGGCCCGCTCCGGACAGCGCCATGCCGTGGTCATCGGCGGCGGCCTGCTCGGGCTGGAAGCCGCCAATGGCCTGCTCAAGCGCGGCATGGACGTCACGGTCATCCATCTGACTGACACGCTTATGGAACGACAACTGGATCGCCCAGCCGGCGCGCTGCTGCAGAAATCCCTGGAAGAACGGGGCCTCAAGTTCCGCATGGGTGCCCAGACGGCAGCCATTCTGGGGGAATCGCGCGTGACTGGCGTCCGCTTCAAGGATGACAGCGAGATTCCCGCTGATCTCGTGGTGATGGCCGTGGGCATCCGCCCCAATGTGACGCTGGCCAAGCAGATGGGCCTGCATTGCGAGCGCGGCGTGGTAGTCAGCGATACCCTGCAAACCTTTGATCCCGCAATCTATGCGGTGGGGGAGTGCGCGCAACATCGGGGCATCGCCTACGGCCTGGTGGCGCCGCTCTACGAACAGGCCAAGGTGTGCGCCAACCACCTGGCGGGCTTGGGTTATGGCCGCTACACCGGCTCGGTGACGGCCACCAAGCTCAAGGTCACCGGCATCGATCTGTTCTCCGCCGGGGATTTTTCCGGCGGCGAGGGGACGCAGGAAATCGTCTTCCAGGATCCCCGGCGCGGGGTCTACAAACGGCTGGTGCTGGACGCGGCGAACTGCATCAAGGGCAGCGTTCTGTATGGCGATACTGGCGATGGCAGTTGGTATTTCCAGTTGCTGCGCGATCGCACGGATGTTTCCGAGATGCGCGAGATGCTGCTGTTCGGCCAGGCCCATCTGGGCGACTCGGGCCGGGGTGGCAGTTCCAATGCCGCCAGCTTGCCTGATACGGCCGAGATCTGCGGCTGTAATGGCGTCTGCAAGGGCACCATCGTCAAGGCGATCACCGAGAAGAAACTGTTTACTTTGGATGAGGTCAGGGCACACACCAAGGCCTCCTCCTCCTGCGGATCCTGCACGGGTCTTGTGGAGCAGATTCTCGCTTCCACTTTGGGCGGTGAATACAGCGCGACGCCCAGCCGCAAGTCGATGTGCAAATGCACTGAACGCACGCATGACGAGGTGCGGGCCGCGATTCGCGACCATCACCTCATCACGGCCGGACAGGTGCGCCAGTTCCTCGAATGGCACAACCCCGATGGCTGTTCCAGCTGCCGTCCGGCGATCAACTATTACCTCATCGCGACCTGGCCAGGCGAAGCCTTGGACGATCCGCAATCCCGTTTCATCAACGAGCGCGCCCACGCCAACATCCAGAAGGATGGCACCTACTCGGTCATTCCGCGCATCTGGGGCGGGGTGACAAATGCCCAGGAACTGCGGGCCATCGCCGATGTGGCGGACAAATACGCCGTTCCCACGGTCAAGATCACTGGCGGGCAGCGCATCGACCTGTTGGGCGTCAAGAAAGAGGATTTGCCTCACATGTGGGCGGATCTCAATGAGGCCGGTTTCGTCTCCGGCCATGCCTACGGCAAATCCCTGCGCACGGTCAAGACCTGTGTCGGCAAGGAGTGGTGCCGCTTCGGCACTCAGGATTCCACAAGCTTGGGCATCGATCTGGAAAAGATGACTTGGGGCACCTGGACGCCGCACAAGGTCAAGCTCGCCGTCTCGGGCTGCCCCCGCAACTGCGCCGAAGCCACCATCAAGGACTTGGGTGTGGTCTGTGTGGATTCAGGCTACGAGCTGCATGTGGGCGGTAATGGTGGCGTCAAGGTGCGCGCGACGGACCTGCTCTGCCACGTCAAAACCCCCGAGGAAGTAGCCGAATACACTGCTGCCTTCCTGCAACTGTACCGGGAGGATGCCCATTATCTGGAACGCACTGCCCCCTGGATCGAGCGGGTGGGCTTGAACTTCGTGAAACAGGGCATTGTGGAAGACGCGCCGGGGCGCCAGGCGCTGGCGCAGCGTTTCCATGACTCCCAGGTCCATGCCCAGATCGACCCCTGGGCCACCCTGGTCGCGCAGGAAAAAGACACCCATGCCTTTGAACCGCTCGCCTCCCTGGCCTGAGCGCGGCTTGTTGCAGGAGAATAGGCTTCATGACACAGACCCCTGATTCCACAACTGGTCTGGACTGGATCGAGGTGGGGCCGCTGATGGCCATTCCGCCCCTGGGTGCCCGGGTGGTGAAGCATCCGTCCGGCGAGATCGCCGTCTTCCGCAACCGCGAGGATGAGGTTTTTGCCCTGCGCAACCATTGTCCCCACCGTGGCGGCCCGCTCTCCGAAGGCATCGTCTGCGAACGCCGTGTCTATTGCCCGCTGCACAACTGGGGCATTGCACTGGAGACAGGATCCGCTTTGGCGCCCGATGAAGGGGAAACGGCCTGCTTCCCCACGCGCGTTGACAATGGCACGGTGTTCATCGGCCTGCCGGGGAGTGGGGGTTCCCCTTGATGGCGCCAGGGGCTGACAACCCCTCTGCTCAGCCTGCGGTCCGCACCACCTGCCCGTATTGCGGGGTGGGTTGCGGTGTGCTGGCTCAGGTGCAGCCAGACGGTTCGGTCGCAATCTCGGGGGATCCAGCCCATCCGGCCAACTTCGGCCGGCTGTGCTCCAAAGGGCTGGCACTCGGCGAAACCGTCGGCCATGACCACCGCCTGCGCCAGCCACGGGTGGATGGACAAGCGGTTTCCTGGGAGGCGGCGTTGACGCGGGTGGCCGGGGGGTTCCAGTCTGCCATCGAGCAATATGGCCCAGATGCGGTTGCGTTCTATGTCTCGGGACAATTGCTGACCGAGGATTACTATGTTGCCAACAAGCTGATGAAGGGCTATATCGGCTCGGCCAACATCGACACCAATTCCCGCCTGTGCATGTCCTCCGCCGTCGCCGGCCACAAGCGCGCGTTTGGCAGCGACACCGTGCCGGGCTGCTACGAGGATCTGGAGCAGGCGGATGTACTGATCCTGGTCGGCTCCAACCTGGCCTGGTGTCATCCGGTGCTGTATCGGCGCATCGAGGCGGCCAAGGCCGAGCGACCCGATCTCAGTCTGGTGGTGATCGATCCCCGCCGCACCGCCAGTTGCGATCTGGCAGGCTTGCATTTGCCCGTCCGGCCTGGCACCGACGTCTTGCTCTTCAACGGTCTGCTGGCGCATCTGGCGCGGGAGGGCAGGGCGGATTTTGCCTTTCTTGAAAGTCATGCCAGCGGCTATGCGGCCACCCTGGCCGCTGCCCGTGACGACGCGCCATCGATTCCGGCGGTGGCTGCCGGGTGTGGCGTCCCCGAGGAGGACGTCGCCACATTTTTCCGTTTGTTCGCACGCACCGAGCGGGTGGTCACCCTGTTTTCGCAAGGCGTGAATCAATCCTCCGCCGGCACCGACAAGGTCAACGCCATCATCAACTGCCACCTGTTCACCGGCCGCATTGGCCAGCCGGGCATGGGACCCTTTTCCATCACCGGCCAGCCCAATGCCATGGGCGGGCGCGAAGTGGGCGGCTTGGCCAACCAGCTTGCCGCCCATCTGGACCTGGAATCGCCCGAGCATCAGGCGATTGTGCAGCGTTTCTGGGAGAGCCCGGTCATCGCGCGCCGGCCGGGCTTGAAGGCCGTGGAATTGTTCGAGGCGGTGGGTGAGGGGCGCATCAAGGCGCTGTGGATCATGGCCACCAATCCGGTGGTGAGCCTGCCTGACGCCGACCGAGTCAAGGACGCCTTGCGGCGCTGTCCGTTGGTGGTGGTCTCGGACATGTGCGAGACCGATACCACGGCCTTGGGGCATGTGGTGCTTCCAGCCGCGACCTGGGGTGAGCGTGAAGGGACGGTAACCAATTCCGAACGCTGCATCTCGCGCCAGCGCGCCTTTCTGGACGCACCGGGGGAAGCCCAGCCTGATTGGTGGGTGGTCCAGGAGGTGGCGCGCCGCATGGGGTTCGGCGCCGGCTTCAACTATGCCGGGTCGGGGGATATTTTTCGCGAGCACGCTCGGCTGTCTGCCTTTGAGAATGCAGGCACGCGGGACTTCGACCTCTCCGGACTCGCTGATGTGGACAGCGCGGCCTATGAAACGCTGGATCCGATACGCTGGCCGGTACGCACGGCGGGGACCGGCACCGACCGCATGTTCGCCGATGGGCGCTTCTACACCCCCGATGCGCGTGCCCGCCTGGTGCCGGTGCGTTATCGCACGCCTGTTCATGCGCCGGATACCGACTACCCACTGGTGCTCAACACCGGCCGCATCCGCGACCAATGGCACACCATGACCCGTACCGGCCGCTCTCCGCGCCTGTCGACTCATCTCACCGAGCCCTATGCCGAGCTGCATCCGCGCGATGCCGCAGTGCTGGGGATTGCCGATCGGTGCCTGGTGCATCTCGAAACCCCGTGGGGACGGATGCTGGCGCGCGCGCGCCTCACCGGCGACCAACGTCCCGGCACGGTGTTCGTGCCGATGCACTGGAACGATGTGTTTGCCGGCAATGGCCGGGTGGATGCCTTGGTCAATCCAGTGGTGGATCCAATTTCCGGCGAACCGGAATTCAAGCACACGCCGGTCCGGATCAGCACTTATGCCTGTGCCTGGCAGGGCTTTGCATTGGTTCGAGGCGATCTGGAGACGGTCGGCGTCGGTTACTGGGTGCGTTCAACGGGCACCCGCTGCTCACGCTTTGAACTCGCCGACACCGCCATGCCGGGCGATTGGTCGGCCTGGGCCATGACCCGCCTGGGCCACGCGGAGGCGGATGAATGGCTGGAGTTCCAGGATGCGGGGGCTGGCCGTTACCGCGCCGCGTTGATCCGCGCCGGGCGACTGGAGAGCTGTTTGTTCGTCAGTCGGGACGGCAACCTGCCGGCGCGTCAGTGGCTTGAGGGCCTGTTTGACGCACCGGAACTGGATGCCGCGGCGCGCATGAGCCTGCTGGCGGGACGTTCGCCGGCGGCGGGGGAGGATCAGGGCGAGATTGTCTGTTCCTGTTTCCAGGTGGGGCGCAACCGATTGCTCAAGGCCATCACCCAGGGCGAGGCAGTGACCCTGGAAGCCATCGGCCAGAAGCTCCAGGCCGGCACCGGTTGTGGTTCCTGTGTGCCCGAATTGAAACGGCTGCTGGCCGGCGGCTGAACGACAGGCGCGCCGTTGTCGGGTTCTTTGGACGTGGCCAACACGCCAAGCGGCAGATGAGACGCGATGTCAATCTGCGTTGGAAGGTGTAGCGGCCATCGTGAAACCATCGTCCGTGTAAAAGTTACCGCAGCCATCCACTGCGGCGGAATGACAGCAGCATGCCCACCGCAATGACGAGCATCACCCCCAATACCACGGGATAACCGTAAGTCGTGCGGATTTCCGGCATGGCCCAAAAGCTCTTGTCATTGGCGACAAAGTTCATGCCGTAAATACCGGCAATAAACGTCAATGGCATGAAGATCGTGGTGATGACGGTCAGAACCCGCATGATGTCGTTCAATCGATGACTCATGCTGGAGAGATAGACATCCAGCATGGAAGCGGTGATGTCGCGGTAGCTTTCGATGAGATCGATAATCTGCACGGCGTGGTCATGTGCATCGCGGAAATAGCCCAACGTTTCCGGATGCAGCAGTTCCAGATCGTTGCGCATCATCTGCGAAAGGAGATCCCGGGCCGGCCACAATTGGCGGCGTAGCAGAATCAATTCGCGCTTGAGCAGATGCAATTGACCGAGCATGTCGCGATTGGGCCGCTCCAGCAATTCCACTTCCAGGGTTTCGATGGTTTCCCCAAGGGTCTCCAGTACCGGATAGGCCTGATCCACGACGGTATCGATGAGTGCATAAAACAGAAAATCCGCACCCAGCTGACGCAAGCGCCCACCACCGTTCTGAAGCCGTTTGCGCACCTCGACGAAGGGATCTTCGGCGCCTTCGCAGACACTGATCACAAAATCCTTGCCCAGAAACAGGCTGATGTCGGCGACGTGCAGCTCGTCCACCACTAGAACGGGCATGCCGAGCACCACGAACAGGTTTTGATCGTATTGGTCAATTTTGGGCCGTTGCCCGACGTTGGCGACGTCCTCCAGGGCCAAGGGGTGGAGGCCGAAACGCCTGCCCAGTTGATTCAGCTGGTCGGTATCAGGTGTTCCCTGGACATGCACCCACAACCGCCCCCCTTCCTTCGGCTCGGGAAGACTTCCCAGCGCATTTTCGGGAAGCATATGCGTTTCCTGGGCGTCATAGAGCATCGCCGTGATCCGGACCGCATTTCCTGCGGGGGTGTGCTCGGTGAGCGTGCCCGGTGCGGTTCCTGGAGGGTGGTAGCGTTTCTTGAACAATCGAGCCATGGGAATCCCTCATCGCAATTCACAGCAACTGCTGCACCCCGATCACAAATACAGCATTTGATGCGATTGCGCGCGCCCATTGCATATTCCGCTGACAATGGATGGCGCGCTCCAGTAAAAACCAGGGGGGTACTTACACTTCGCCGGAATGGCGATTGTCTGGCACGCGATCTGACTCCGGGCTCACCGCCATGGACGAGCGATATAAGCGGCCACGATAGCGCACAGCGCGCAAACGGGGCGCTCCCACCCGCGTGAACGCTGCCGGGTCAATGGTGAACTCGCCTTGCTCCAGCCTTAGCCCCAGCAAACCATAGGCGGTCCAGAGCATGCGTGCGGCGGCGCCGGTATAACCCGTCCACCCGCCGCGGCCGTCATGACCCGCCCCCCAATACACATCAGCGGCCTGTTGGTAAGGCGGCAGCCCATGGCGCGCGGGATCCTTGTTCATCGGTGAAAGCTTTTGCCACAACGACCAGGCACGTTGATGCCAATGATTGGCACGTGGACCGTCGCCAGCACTCCCCGCCTGGGCAGACACAGTGAGCGCCGCATCGACCAGCCAGGTGGCGCCATGGCTGTATTGGCCCCCGTTTTCGCGCACACCTGGCGGGTACAATGCGATCCGCCCGGGGTAAGGCTTGCTGTCGCCGTCAAAAGCCTCATCCAGCAGGCGGATCAGGCCATGCTGTTCCAATCCAGCCAGACCCGCCGTCAAAGCCGTTTCCGCCCGTTCAGCATCCGCCGCGCCCGAAATCGCCGGCCAGGAGGCCATCAGTGCGGTCAATGGCGCAAACGGCTCGCCTTGATCACTGGTCGCGCGCAGGAAACGATCCCCCAGCCAGCAGCCATCAATTGCCGTGCGTAACCGTCTGGCTGCTTCGAGATCCCGTTGTTCACCCTGCATGCCTTCGACACGCCGCGCCAGGGGCGCAAACCGCCGCAATACATCGTGCAGGAATAGCGCCATCCACACGCTTTCGCCACGACCTTTCAAGCCAAGTTGATCGAGTCCATCGTTCCAGTCCCCCGCGCCGATCCGGGGCAAGCCGCGGGGACTGAGATGGGCCAGGCTGAACGCAATGGCGCGCCGGCAATGGCGATAAAGATTCTCTTGCTCGCGGGATACGCGGGGAACAAAGGCGATGTCCGGCCAGCCCTTGGGAATGGGTCGGCCTTCCAAATAGGGCACTTGTGTCTCCAGGGCATCCCAATCGCCCGTGGCTGTGACGTAGTGACTCACCAGGTAAGGCAACCACAGATGTGGATCACTGGCACGACTGCGCTGACCCAGTCCGATGCCGCCGTCAGTTGCCGGGTGCCACCACTTCAGCACATCGCCCTCCGGGAACTGAACCGCGGCATGACGCAGGATCTGCTCGCGCGCAAGTTCCGGCCATGTCCAGATCAACGGCAGCACGTCCTGTAGCTGATCCCGGAAGCCGAAGGCCCCGCTGCGCTGATTCGGTCCCAGCCGACCCCAGAGTCGGGCGGTGAGCACCTGATAGGGCAGCCAGTCGTTGACCAGTCGATCGAAGTCGGGGTGGTCGGTTTCAATGCGCAGTTGCCCCAGGATGTCGGTCCATTCGTCCCGGGTGCGGGCGAGGGACTGCGTGGCGGGTGCGGGCTGGCCATAGTGGCGAATCAACTGGGCGGCGTCATTGGCCGTCTTGGCCTGTCCCATCAGCACAACGAGTTCTTGTGTGGCGAAAGGCGCAAGCCGGAAAACGCCACTCAGGGCCGCGATGGTTTCTCCATCCGGCAGCTGATCGTTCTGCGGGCAGCCCGTGAGGGCCATGGCAGGGCGGGTGAGGTCGCCGGCCGCGCCCCAGAACGCCCGACGGTTGAAGGTATGGGCTTCCACCGGCAGATCGATGGCGAGAAATCCCATGCCGGCATGGAACACCTGTCGGGGCCGGGAGAACAGGCAGGCCCGCAGTTCGGGATCAAAATGCGTCCGGATCTGGCCATGGCTGTCTTGCGGCAACTCTGCCAGAGAAAGATGGGCAAAGGCCGTCAGACGGAGCTTTCGGGGATGCGCCGAGCGATTCTCCACCCGCAGGACCCGCACTTCCACGGGTTCATCCGGCAGCACGGCGACCGTCATGCAAAGCGCTAGATCCGCCCCGGCGCTGGCCAGTACGGCCTGTCCGGGTTCGAAACGCACCTCTTGCGCCGCGCTTTGCCTGAGGGGAGTCAAACCCGGTGTCACCAGCGCGCCGGTTTCCAGATCAGTGACATACACGGCCTGAGCGCAGGACTGGGCAGGAACGGTGTCCAGGGTAAACGGCGTCAGGCCATTTTGCTGGGCATTGCCGGAAAAAGAGAACTGGGCGCCATCGTTGCCAATCAACACGCCATGTCCCTGGCGATTGGCCAGCACATGAGTCCACGGGCGCGGCGTGTCCGGCCCCATTGCAAAGCCGCGACCGTCCAGAGTGAAACCAAATAGCGGGTCAAGGCCGGGACGGGGCAAAATGCTGCGCGGCGGGATTTTTTTCATTGCCTGCAACGATGGAAGGGGAATATCAGATGGAAATGCATGGGTGATCGCGTCAAGGGCTGCGCCTTCGGAGTCGGCCCAACCCTCGATCCAGGCCAGCTCGACGGTATCCTCCGGTGCGAGATCCACTTCCACCTGTAACGCGGCCGCAGGATCGAAGGGGTACAGCAAACCCTCATCACCAACTCCGCGCAGTTCATGGCCAGCCAAACCCTGAGGCGCAGCAAGGGTGCCGAGACCCAGGAAACGGCTGCGATCATCCTCATAGCCCACCAGGCAGACGCGATCACTCGGCATGACGGCGACAAAGGCACAGCCCGGCGGATGCCGGTTGGGATGCTCGCCACCCAGCAGGCGATTATGGGCGAGCAGGGCAGCGCGATCGCGGATAAACCGCACACCGACATGAATGGCATTGAAATCGGGACGACGCAGGTAAACGTCCGGCCGATTGAGCGCCCATTCCAGATAACTGGTGATCCGCAACCGCCGCGCGCGCCCGGCGCTTTGAGAAAGATGAATCCGCCATAGCATGGCTTCGCCGTGTGCGAATGGACGGACCTCGATACGCGCGTTCAGCCCATCCGCCCCATCCTGCGTCAGGACAACCGTGTCGGCTGGCGTGCGCTGGGCGGTACGCGCGGCGCCATCCATTCGGGCGCGAAGCAGGTCGTTTGGAAGCGAGAAGCGGCCTGTCTCGGGCAGAAATTCCTGCATATAGAACGTGTGGCCATGAGCCAGGGCGGGATCTGCGCTGCGTCTGGAAAAATCGAGACTTCCCCCATTCGCGGTGCGGACCAGGCTGCGGCTATTGCCATCGGCAGCGATCTCCAACTGGTAGCGCCCGCTGTTCAACCGGGCCAGTACGGGGACACTGGCCTGGCGAGTCCGATGCAATCGCCTCAAGAGCCAAATCAGCAGGAAGAAACCGCCAACGCCAGCGGCGATGTAAGTTCCCAGCAGCAACTGTGCGGCCGGGAGCAGGGGCGCATCCGGAGAGCCCGCGAGGCGCTGCGATTCCTGCCAAACGACATCCCATTCTCCGCCGCGGGGAATGTAGAACGGCAACAGCAATGGGGCCCAGGTGGCAAAACGACGGATACCTTCAGGAATCACCGGGGTGGGGGAGGCGTGGCCCAGCCAACGCGCCAAACGAGCCTCCAGTCGGTCCAGACCGATGAAGGACAGATTGACCAGACTGGCCACCCGCAGACCCATGTGATCGAACCAGATCAGGATTCGCAGCCAACCGTAGGCCATCAGCCCCAAAAAGCTTTCCAGGCTCCAGCGCCGGAACGCGGCCTCATCCAGGCGCAAGCTCTGTACCGTGGCCAGTCCGGTGCGCAGGGCGCCGTCCTGATTGTATGCGGTGGGGTCGGGCGCCATCTTGAGAAAAGTCTGGATGATGGGCGCCATCCACAAGCCCCAGCGCTGGACACGCACGGCTTGCGCTGCCACGCCCACCAGCCCGTCGCGAGTAAACAAATGGCGCAAGGGGGCAGTGCTGCGTTCGAACATTGCCGTCAGAACGACAAGGTTGATGCTGAACAGCGGCGCGGCGATGGACCAGTTGATGACGCCGGCCAGCGAGTCACAGTAGAACTGCTTGAGTCCCCCCGATACCGCGCCCAGGTCAATGGCGCCCCAACGGCTGAACAGGGGATAGGTGACATAGTCGTAGACGGGTCGGCCCGCGTTGGGGCCATGGATCAGGGCGTAGCGCATGAGCTTCTCGCCCACGATTTGCAACTGCAGGGCATCGAAATACCAAGCCAGCAGCCCGCCCACGCCGCCGCCCAGCAAGCTGGCAAAGACATAGGACCTGCCCTTATCCAGATAACGACGCGCACCCCGCAGGCATCGCCAGGCATCCGCCGCCAGATCCACACCTGCGCTGCCGATGGCGCCGATGACGAATCCCCAGGCAAAACGGGTCAAGTCGGGCGATGCGCCAATATTCCGATCCAGCGCCAGCGCAAGCCCCAGGCCCAATACAATGCCGCGGGCATAATTACGCGGCGTTTTTAGATTATTCCGTAGGCGTCCCACAAATGGCGCGCTGCCATCGAAACTCTCGACCAGCGTGCGCGCCAGTCCAAACAGCAATGGTCCCAGCACGACACCCGCTACCAAGGGGGCGCTCTGCAGGAATTGCTTGAATTCCTGCGCCCGCAGGAGAGTCGCCGCAAGTCCCAGAATCAGCATGAACAAGGCGCCATAAACAGCACCCTTGCCTGCCCCTTCGCGGCCTTGCGCCCACGCGGCGGTCCATTGCGGCCGCTGCCCCCGCAAGCCTTCCATCAGTAGGCCCGTCAGCAGGAAGGTCTGCGCCCAGAGGCCTCCTTGAGCCAGGGCTGCAAAGCCAACAATTCCGGTCAAGCCGAAAGCTGGATTAAGTCCGGCGATGGTCGCGCTACTGCCCCAATCGGCCAGGACGGGAGTCCAGGCAGCCCATGTTCCACAAAGAATCGCCAGCAGCAACAGGCGCGTATCGCGGGTTCCGCGGCCGTCCAGCAACATGCCCATGCCCCAGAAGGCGCCCAGATTAAGGCCGCTCAGGAGCAAGGCCCGCCCCAATGCGGCCCGTATCGCCAACGAAGTCTCGTCTCCCAGAAAGACGCTTCCCCAGGCCCCCAACAGTTGACCATTCCCCAGCAAAAGCAGCAGATTGAAACCGATCGGCAACAGCAGGAATGCCAGTGCCGAAGCTGGGGACAGGGGTGCATTTCTCAGCCAGCGCGCCCTCAGGGATGCAAACAGGAATACGCCGCCAATGAGGGCGGTGGATCCCTGAGTCAATGAAAAGACGCTGGCGAGGCTTGCCGGGACGGCCCAAAGCGTGGCACCAGGATCGGCAGCCCAAGCCAGTGCCAGCACGATGGCCCCATCCCGCCATGTTGCAAGTGACAACCAACGAGCGGACCAGCGGGCGCTTCCTGCCACACCAAAAGCCACCCAAGCCAACAGCACAGGCCTCAACAAAACTGTTTGGCCCGCGCCACCCATCGCCAGCAGCCATACAGACGCCAACGCGCTTCCAACGGCCACAGACAGTTTCATTCCTTGAATGACGCCTGATGGCCAATCCTCGCGAATTGTTTCCTGTTGTGAATTGGACATGAGCACCCCAGACGACTGGCAGGCATCCTACAACGTGTCGACGCGGGATGCGTACTGAAATTCTTCTTATGAAGAGAATATCGGCGGGTCTATCGAAGACTGTGAAATCGGCAAAAATATATCATTTAACATAATATCGATTATGCGACCTTGGCTGTGCTTCTGCGGCGTCCTGGTCGGGCGCTTGCGCCCCGAGCCCGACACGGGCAGCGACACAGGCAGCGCCGGCGCGCCCGGTCGGCGGGCTTCCCCACCCTCACCACCACCCCGGCTTCCAGATCCAGAGCGGGGCTTGACTATACTACCATCAAGGTCAAACGAGGCCTCTGCCCTTTCTCGCGAATCTCCCCTAAGCGCCTGAATTGATGAAGAATTCGGGTGGCCCCAAACTGGCGTCAAAGTGACGTCATCCTTTGGGAGCTGAAACCTTACCGGCGGCCGATTCACGTCAAGGCGGGGTCCTGATCGATCCGTCGGATCGCTTCGATCCGTCGGGCGGTCGGGGTGCCTTGATCGTGCGCTGTCCGCATAAGCTGCTGGCAGGATGCTGGGTCTCCCTAACCCAGCATCCCTGCCTAGCGGCGAGCGTCCTTCTTCCTCATGCACGGTGGACGTATCGGGGCGGTTCCCAGCGGTGCGCTTCACGGGAGCCGAAGCCTGCGACTCATGCACGGTGGACGTATCGGGGCGACCTGGGGAGACCTGGCGCCGGTAGGCGTCCAGCGCGCCGTGCAGGAACGGCAAGGCGCGAATCTGCCCGGTGGTAAACCCGTCTGCCAAGTCGGGAGCATGCAGCTTGCCCTTGTGGATGCGCCAGCCCTTCCAAGCGGCGTTGACGGCTTCAAACTCGCCTGCCAAGGCCAACAAAGTGCGCCAGACCTGCGGCGGCGCCTGATCGGCAGCGCCCCATGATGCAATCGTGTCTGCATCGACACCAAACAACGATGACGCCCGGTCGGTGTCCAAACCGGCACCGAAATAGCAAAGTGCACGAAAGGAAGGGTAACGGCAGCGATCCTGCGGCGATCCGATCCAATCGTCGCTGAAATGCCATTTATCGATTATGCGACCTTGGCTGTGCTTCTGCGGCGTCCTGGTCGGGCGCTTGCGCCCCGAGCCCGACACGGGCAGCGACACAGGCAGCGCCGGCGCGCCCGGTCGGCGGGCTTCCCCACCCTCACC
>Ga0209851_1000178_pt1 | contig 16119 bp, 14 predicted proteins | sample GWRWT4_14Oct14_FD_187195 | JGI IMG/M metagenome (GOLD analysis project Ga0209851, IMG submission 187195) | Sand microcosm microbial communities from a hyporheic zone in Columbia River, Washington, USA - GW-RW T4_14-Oct-14 (SPAdes) (version 2) | ecosystem: Engineered > Artificial ecosystem > Sand... | reverse complement strand
GCGTCGACCACTGGCGGATGATCTCACAATAGGGACGCGGATCGGCCAGCTCGTCGGGGGAGACGCCGGCCAGTTGGTCGGAGGTGACGTTGCGGATGCAATTGCCGCTGGTCTGGATGGCATGCATCTCCACCGTGGCCAGGTCGGCCAGGATGTCGGGCACGCGCTCCAGGGCGGGCCAGTTGTACTGGATGTTCTGGCGGGTGGTGAAATGGCCATAGTCGCGGTCGTAGGTCCGCGCGACGTGGGCCAGCATGCGCAACTGCCGCGACGACAGCAGCCCGTAGGGAATGGCCACGCGCAGCATGGGGGCATGAAGCTGGATGTACAGCCCGTTGCGCAACCGCAGGGGGCGGAACTCCTCCTCGCTGAGCTGTCCGGCCAGGTAACGGCGGGTCTGGTCCCGGAACTGGGCGACGCGCTCATCCACCAGGCGCTGGTCGTGGGTGTCGTAACGGTACATGGCTGCGGATTCCTGCGTTGCCATTCCATGGCCGGCGGCCGCCGGCTCAGGTCGTCAGTCTACCGCGGCGCCATATATATAAAAAGAAATTCATCTCTATATAAAAATAGGAAATCAGTATATGGGAAGCTCGCCCACCGTCTGGGCGAGATAGGCAACCCGTTCCTCATGGGTCGGAAGCTGGGCACAGCGGTCCACCAGATTGCGATTCAAATGGGGCGCGAACATCTGGATGAAGTCATACATGTACTGGCGCAACACCATGCCGCGCTTGAAGCCGATGCGGGTGGTACTGGATTGAAACAGATGGCGGGCATCCAGGGCCACGAGATCCGTGTCGGCCTTGGGGTCATAGGCCATGCGGGCCACGATCCCGACGCCCAGACCCAGCCGCACATAGGTCTTGATGACATCCGCATCCACGGCAGTCAGCACCACCTGCGGCTGCAAACCCCGATCGGTGAAGGCGCGATCCAGCAGGGAACGGCCGGTAAACCCAAACACATAGGTCACCAGCGGATACTGGGTGATGGCTTCCAGCGTCAGGGGATTTTTGCGTGTCAGCGGATGATCCGGAGGCACCAGCACACAGCGGTTCCAGTGATAGCAGGGCATCATCACCAGCTCCTCGAAGTGCTCCATGGCCTCGGTGGCGATGGCGAAATCCACCTCGCCCTTGGCCGCCGCCTCGGCGATCTGCAACGGTGTGCCCTGATGGATGTGCAGGGCCACCTCGGGATAACGCTGGCGGAATTTCTGGATCACCGGCGGCAGGGCGTAGCGCGCCTGGGTGTGGGTGGTGGCGAGGCGCAGGCTGCCCCGCTCCGGGTCGCGGTATTCGTGGGCGATGCGTTCGATGTTTTCCACATCCTGCAGAATGCGTCCCGCGATGGCGAGGATGGCCTCCCCCGCCGCTGTCAGGCGCGTCAGATGCTTGCCGTTGCGCTCGAACACCAGCAGGCCCAATTCGTCCTCCAGCAGGCGGATCTGCTTGCTCACCCCCGGCTGGGAAGTGAACAGGGCTTCGGCCGCCGCCGTGACGTTAAGGCCTCGATTGGCCACCTCTTGGATGTAGTGCAACTGACGCAGTTTCACGGAGGACCCGCCTGACTTATACAAAATGACTCGTCACACGGTAATATAAAATGCTGCTTTCTTCTATGCGCCGCGGCAGGATTGGGGTCGATGGGTTTCTATCCGGTGTTTCTCAAGCTGGACGCCCTGCCCTGCACCGTGGTGGGCGGCGGCGCGGTCGCGGCTCGCAAGGTGGAGGGGCTGCTGGCAGCGGGCGCGGTGGTCGACGTCATCGCGCCCGACTTGCACCCGACGCTGGCCGCCCTGCGAGACAGCCGCCAGATCCGCTGGCGCGCGGGCCGCTATCCCGTGGAAGACCTTGGCCGGCCTTATCTGGTCATCGCCGCCACCGACGATGCGGCAATCAATCGCGCCCTCTCCGAGGACTGCCGCGCCCAAGGCATCCCAGTGAATGTCGTGGATGAACCGGCGCTCTGCACCTTCATCCTGCCCGCCGTGGTGGATCGTGCGCCGGTGCAGATTGCCATCTCCAGCGCGGGGTCCTCGCCCATTCTCGCTCGCCGCATCAAGGCCCGCATCGAGACCCTGCTCCCCGCCCGCACCGGTGCGCTGGCCCGTTTTGCGCAAGGTTGGCGGGAACGGGTGCGCGAGCGGATCACCGATCCAGTCGGCCGCCGGCAATTCTGGGAAAGTGTGCTGGATGGGCCAGTGGCCGAGCGGGTACTGGACGGGCGCGAAGGCGAGGCCGATGCCCTGTTGCAAAACGCCCTGGCAGGCAACCCGCCGCCCCGTGGCGAGGTCTATCTGGTGGGCGCGGGACCAGGCGATCCCGACCTGCTCACCTTCCGCGCCCTGCGGCTGATGCAACTGGCGGATGTCGTGCTCTACGACCGGCTGGTGACACCGCCCATCCTGGATCTGGTGCGCAAGGAAGCCGAGCGCATCTATGTCGGCAAGGCCCGCAGCCACCATGTCGTGCCCCAGGAGGAAATCAACACTCGCCTCATTACCCTGGCCCAGCAAGGCAAGCGGGTACTGCGGCTCAAGGGGGGGGATCCGTTCATCTTCGGTCGTGGTGGCGAGGAAATCGACCAGTTGGCCGCACACGGCATCCCGTTCCAGGTGGTGCCCGGCATCACGGCAGCCTCGGGCTGCGCGGCCTATGCCGGCATTCCCCTCACCCACCGCGACTACGCCCATAGCTGCGTGTTCGTCACCGGCCATCCCCAACAAACCGCGCTGGGCGTCGACTGGGCCATGCTGACTCAGCCCATGCAGACCGTGGTGATTTACATGGGACTCCAGGGCCTGGCCGACATCTGCGACGCCCTGATGCAGCATGGGCTTCCGGCCCATCACCCAGCCGCGGTCATCCAACAGGGCAGCACGCCGGCCCAGCGCGTGGTGGTGAGCGATCTGGCGCATTTGGCCCAGGCGGTGAGAGCGGCGGGCCTCAAGGCGCCGACGCTGGTGATCGTGGGGGAAGTGGTGCGACTGCGCGAGCGGTTGGGCTGGTTTGGTCTTGAGAACCAGTCGGAGAATGCCTTTACCGCGCCGGGGGGGAATCCCTGAGTTCCCCCGGGCCGGAGCCGGTCCGGGGGATCAGGATGAACCTGCGGATCAATCGTCGCTGCTGGCAAACCCCAACAGCTGCAACAGGCTCAGGAACAGGTTGTAGATCGAGACATACAGGGTCACCGTGGCCATGATGTAGTTGGTCTCGTGCCCATGCACCAGATTGCTGGTCTGATAAAGGATGAGTCCCGACATCAGCAGCACGAACATGGCGGAAACCGCCAGCGACAGGGCGGGCAGCTGGAAGAAAATGGCGCCCAGTCCCGCGAGGAAGGCCACCAGAATGCCCACCATCAGAAAGCCGCCCATGAAGCTGAAATCGCGCCGGGAAGTCAGCGCGTAGCCGGAAAGGCCCAAGAAGATTGCACCCGTCCCGCCCATGGCCATCATCACCACCTGTCCCCCGTTGGGCAGCATGGTCAGGTAAGACTGCACGATCGGCCCCAGGGTGAGCCCCATGAATCCGGTCAGGCCGAACACCGCCGCCAAGCCCCAGGCGCTGTCGCGCAAGCGGGTCACCAGGAACAGCAGACCGAAATAACCCACCAGGGTGATCAAGATGCCAGGATGGGGCAGGTTGAGCATCATGGAAAGCCCGGCCGTTGCCGCGCTGAACAGCAGCGTCATGGCGAGCAAGGTGTAGGTATTACGGATCAGGCGATTGTCGGCCACCTGAACCGGAGCAGTACGCAACATATCGGGGCGAGGCGTGGACATCGGCGGACTCCATACAAGCAAGGGTTGAACAAAAAACGTTTACCACTGTAATGGACCTTCGCCCGTAAAGCGAAGTTCCGTGAGGTGGCGAGGAACCGGGGCTTTCAGTATCCTTGGCGCAAGCTGATTTCGCACGCCGGTGGGTTGGCAGAGCGGTTGAATGCACTGGTCTTGAAAACCAGCGAGGGTGCGAGCCCTCCCAGGGTTCGAATCCCTGACCCACCGCCAACCCCGGAACGACACGCACCCGACCATTGAGGGCGCTCCACCCATCGCCCGGCCAGACATGCGGATGCCCCATGGACCCACAGCCGCTGCCCCAAGCCATTGACGCGCCGCCTCCCCACGAGGACCGGACTGGCCATTTCGCCGCACTGGACTTGGGATCCAACAGCTTTCACCTGATCCTCGCCCGGCGCCTGGGCAAGCACATCCAGGTCATCGACCGGCTACGGGAAATGGTGCGGCTGGGGGCGGGACTGCGCGCCGATGGCACCATCACCCTTGAATCCCAGCAGCGAGCCTTGGCAGCCCTGCACCGCTTCGGCGACCGCCTGCGCGGCATCCCCGCCCATCATGTGCGCGCCGTGGGCACCTACAGCCTGCGTCGGGCCTATCGCGCCATGGACTTCCTGGAGCAGGCGCGGCTCGCCCTGGGTTACCCGGTGGAAGTCATTTCCGGCCAGGAAGAAGCGCGGCTGATTTATCGGGGCGTGAGCTTCACCCTCGGGCCACCTTCGGGCCGGCGCCTGGTCTTCGACATCGGCGGTGGCAGCAGCGAAATCGTCTTGGGCGACGGGATTCACCCGGTCTTCATGGAAAGCCTGCACATGGGCTGTATCACTTACAGCCAGCGCTTCTTCCGCGATGGCCGCATCACCGCCAAGCGCTGGGAGGAGGCGGAAACCGCCGCGCGTCTCGAATTCCAGCCCGTGGAAGCGCAATTCCGCGCCGCCGGCTGGCAGGAGGTCATGGGGACATCAGGCTCCATCCGGGCGGTTTCCGCCGCGCTGCAAACCCTGCGCAACACCCCGGTCATCGACCCCGACGGCCTGGCCCAACTGCGTGATCGGCTGATCCGCGCCGGACGCATCGACCGGTTGAATCTGCCCGATCTGGCTGCGGAGCGGCAGCAGGTGTTTGTGGGCGGCGCGGTGATCCTGAGCGCCGCCTTCGCCGCCCTGGGACTGGATCGCATGCTTCCTTGCGAGGGCGCGCTGCGGGAAGGACTGCTGGACGAACTGGCCGCCGGCCGGGGCGGGCGGGAAGACATTTGCAACCACACCGTCGAAGCGCTTTCCCAGCTCTACCATGCCGACCGGGGGCAGGCGGCCCGGGTCTGCGCCAGCGCCCTGTCCTTCCTGAAGCAGGTGCAGGACGCCTGGGCGCTGGCGGATGAGCGCCATGAGGAAACGCTGCGCTGGGGCGCGATGCTGCACGAAATCGGCCTGGCCATCTCCCACACCGGCTATCACAAGCACGGTCACTACCTGCTGGCCAACGGCGATCTGGCGGGGTTCTCCCGCGACACGCAAGTGCTGGTGAGCCTGCTGGTGCGTTTCCATCGACGCAAGATCATTCGCCGGGAATTCGACATCCTGCCCCTGGAGCACCGGCTGCCCGCCTTTCGCCTGACCGTGCTGCTGCGGCTGGCGGTGCTGCTCCATCGCGCGCGCAACCCCGAACGCGACCCACCGATGATGCTGACGCCCACCCCACAGGGGCTTCAGGTGGACTTCCTGAAAAAAGGCCTGACCCGGCGCCCGCTGATGCATGCCGATCTGATCGAGGAACAGGCCCTGCTGAAACGGGCCGGATTTGCGCTCTCGATCAGCGAGACGGACTGAGCCCCGTCTTACGCAGCGCCGACCACACCCTCCATGGCCAGCGCCTTGAGCAGGGCGCCCTGGGCGCTGAAGAGCGGCTCATCCCCGGGAAGGGCTCGCACATAGCTGCCATCCGCCTGCAACAGCCAGCTCTGTGTGTTGTCGCGCAGGTAGTACTCCAGCGCCTCTTCGACCACCCGCCGCTGCAGGATTGGATCAAGGATGGGGAAAGCCACCTCGATGCGCCGTTGCAGATTGCGCTCCATGAGGTCGGCGCTGGCGCAGTACACCTCGGGCTGCCCGCCGTTCTCGAAGTAGTAGATTCGCGGATGCTCCAGGAAACGGCCGACGATGGAGCGCACCCGGATGTTCTCGGACACTCCCGGCACACCCGGCCGCAAACAGCACATCCCACGCACGATCAAATCCACCGGAACGCCTGCCTGGGAGGCCTCATAGAGCGCCTGGATCACGTCCCGGTCGGTGATGCCATTCACCTTGAAACGGATCGCCGCCGGCCGGCCGGCGCGATGGTGCTCGATCTCGCGGCGAATCCGCTCCATGAGACCGGGGAACAGCGTAAACGGCGACTGCAACAAGCGATGCAACCGCGGCACCCGGCCCAGGCTGGTCAGCTGCAGGAAGACGTGATTGACGTCCTCGGCGATCTTGGGGTTGCAGGTCAACAGGCCAAAGTCGGTGTATTGGCGCGCCGTGCGGGCGTGGTAATTGCCGGTCCCCAGGTGGACGTAATGGCGCAGTTGCCGGCCTTCCCGACGCACCACCCAGGCCAGCTTGGCGTGGGTCTTGTAGCCCACCACGCCGTACACCACATGGGCGCCCGCCTCCTGCAGCCGGTTTGCCAGGCTGATGTTGGCCTCCTCGTCAAAACGCGCCCGCAGTTCGACCACCACGGTGACTTCCTTGCCGCGGATGGCAGCCTGGCGCAGCAAATCCACAATGGCTGAATCCGCTCCGGTGCGGTAGAGCGTCATGCGAATGGCCAGCACCTGCGGATCCTGGCTGGCCTGACGCAGGAACTCCACCACTGGCGCGAAAGACTGGTACGGCTGGTGCAGCAGCACATCGCCCTTGCGGATCACATCGAACAGATTGCCCATGGCGCTGCTGCCCGCCGTCCCGGTCAGATCCCGCGGCAGGCCGGGGGTGAAGGGTGGATATTTCAGATCCGGCCGCTCCACCTGATCGATCAGGGCCATCAGGCGGCTGAGATTCACGGGGCCATCCACCGAATAGACATCCGACGCTTCCAGCTCGAATTGCTTGAGCAGCAGATCCACCATGTCCTGCGGGCATTCCTTGGCCACTTCCAGACGTACCTCATCGCCATAACGGCGCGAGGACAACTCCCCTTCCATCGCCCGCAGCAGATCGTCCACCTCCTCCTCATCCACGAACATTTCGCTGTTGCGGGTCAGCCGGAAGGGATAGAAACCCTTGACCTGCATACCGGGGAAAAGATCGTCCGCATGGGACTGGATGATCGCGGAGAGCAGGACGAAACAATCCCCCTTGGGCGCAACTTCAGCCGGCAGGCGGATCACCCGGGGCAGTGCGCGAGGGGCTTGCAACACCGCCAGGGCACTGTTGCGGCCAAAGGCATCCTTGCCTTCCAGAGACAGGATGAAATTGAGACTCTTGTTGAGAATTCGGGGAAAGGGGTGGGCGGGATCCAAGCCGAGGGGACTCAACAGCGGCGAGACTTCCTCCTCGAAATAGCTGCGCACCCAGGCCCGCTGGGCCTTGGTCCAGCGCGTGGAACCGATCAGGTGAATCTGCTCCCGCGCCATCGCCGGAAGCATTTCCTCGTTCAGCACCCGGTACTGCTCGCTTACCAGGGCGTGGGCCTTGGCATCGATCAGTCGCAGGGTTTCGGCGGGGGAACGGTTGTCCACGTCCACCTGCCAGGACCCATAGGCATGCAACTCCTTGAGGCCGGCGACGCGGGTCTCGAAGAATTCATCGAGATTGGAGCTGGTGATGCAGAGGAACTTGAGCCGTTCCAGCAAGGGCACGCTGTGATCGCGAGACTGGGCCAGCACCCGTTCGTTGAATGCCAAGAGACTGATGTGGCGATTGAGATAGAGATCCGCACGGGTGAGGTCGATCGCCTCGATCGGCGGCTCCAGCGTGGCTTCTTCAGGGGTGACAACAGGCTCGGTGGTCGACATGGGCAGTCCATCTGGCAGATCTTTGAGGATATTCCTGAAACCCTAGCACAAGCGCATGACGCCCTTGCAAGCGCGCTGGCCCTTGCTCAACGCTCTGAGAAGCATGATCAGTCTCCAGAATCGAAGCATACGGCGGATAAATCACCCGTCAACCCGGCCGGGCAGTCAGACAGTCCGTCTCTGAATGAACCGATGCGCCTGTGCCTGAAGCATCGCGGCGACCCGAAACCGCAGTCGGTGGATTGGCAGTCGATGCCTGCGTGACGCATCGCGCAAATCCGCCAACTACGCCAGTCAGATCCGAACGCCAACGCAACGGAGCGGCCAGGCTGGCCACCGCCCAGGGATGATCCAGGTGATCATAAATCCTGGCCTCGGCTGGCCCACCGGCGCCGCGCACCCGCTCGGCCAACCGCAGGCTGTTGCCTGGCCGCACGCGGCTGTCGTCGCGGCCATGGATCAGCAGCATCGGCGGATTGCGGCCATCGGCATGGCTGACAGGCTGGGTCAGGCGCAGATCGCCGGCGGGGGCAAAGATGCGCTGGAGGGCGGGTTCCTTGAGGGGCAGGAAATCATAGGGGCCGGCCAGCCCAACCATGCCGCGGATGGCGCCCCGCTGCACCCCGGCCGCCTGCAGGAAATCCGGATCCAAGGTAAGCATGGCGGCGTTATAGGCGCCGGCGGAATGCCCCATGAGCACCAATGACTCGGGGTCGCCGCCGTAAGTCGCGATATGACTGCGCGTCCAGGCCACTGCCTGCGCGGCGTCCTGCAAAAAGGCCGGATAGCGAACCGCCGGATAGAGCCGGTAGTCCGGCACAACCACCACCAGGCCCTGACGAGCCAAGGCCTCGCCGACGAAGCGATAATCCCCGCGCGCGCCTTCCTGCCAACTGCCGCCGTAGAAAAACACCGCCACCGGCGCATTCCGGGCCCCGCTGGGCGCATACACATCCAGTCGCAGGCCGGTGTGCTCATCGAACACAATGCCGGCCTGGCGTGTATAGCCAAAACCCGGCGTCAAGGCATTGAGCAGCATGGTTCCCGAACAACCCGCCAGTGCCAGCAGGCAAAGCAGCAGGGTCAGCCTGCCGAGGGTGCGGGTGAAGCCGAGAAGAGGGTGAAAACCGGTCAAGGCAAACCGAAACGCCATGCGCTGCCCCGGATGAAGGCCAGAATGGATCCTCAGCATACAGGGTCCGGAACGTCCTGAAAGTCCGCGCCGACGCGGACATTCACACGACTGTCATCTAATTTCGCCCAGCCAAAGTGGCATGATGGTCGAGAATTTGAATTTGTGATGGGAAAAATGATGTTTCGCGTTCTGGTCTTCAGCACCCGCCCCTACGACCGTGAGTTCCTGGAAGCGGCCAATGCGCAGGCGGGCTACCGGCTGCATTTCCTGGAAGCGGCGTTGCGGCCGGATACCGCTGCGCTGGCTGCAGGCTACCCCGCCATCTGCTGCTTTGTGGATGATGAATTGAGCGCCCCGGTGCTGACGGCCTTGTATGAAGGCGGCACCCGGCTGGTGCTGTTGCGGGCCACGGGTTTCAACAATGTCGATCTGGCGGCTGCGGATCGGCTGGGCATGACGGTGATGCGCGTCAGCCACTATTCGCCCGAGGCCGTGGCAGAATTCGCCGCGGGCCTGTTGCTGACCCTGAACCGCAAGATCCACCGCGCCTACAACCGGGTGCGGGAAGGTAATTTCCTGCTGGACAACCTGCTCGGCATGGACCTGCATGGCAAGACCGTCGGTATCGTGGGTACCGGCCAGATCGGTCGTGCCTTCGCCCGCATCATGGCCGGCTTCGGCTGCCGTCTGCTGGCCTTTGATCAGATGGCGGATCCCGAATGTGCGGCACTGGGGTTGCGCTACACCGACCTCACCACGCTGTTGCAGAGCGCCGACGTGGTCAGCCTGCATGTCCCCCTGACGCCCCAGACCTACCATTTGATCAATGCCGAAACGCTGAACCTGATGAAGCCCGGCGCCATCCTGATCAACACCAGCCGCGGCGCCCTGGTCGATGCCAGCGCCCTGATCGCCGCGCTCAAGCAAGGCCAAGTCGGCGCCGTGGCGCTGGACGTGTACGAGGAAGAATCCCACCTGTTCTTCCAGAACCTGTCCGACCAGATCATCACTGACGATGTGTTCGCGCGCCTGTTGTCCTTCCCCAATGTCTTGGTCACCGGCCATCAGGCCTTTTTCACCCGCGAGGCGCTCACCGCTATTGCGGAAACCACCATCACCAACATCGGCGACTTCCTGGCCAAGCGGGACAGTCCCAACCAACTGGACCCCCGCCAGGTCACGGCCCCCGCCTCGCCCGAACCAACGGATTGACTCCCAGCTCGGGGGCATGAACCCGACCTGGAAACGCATCAGGAGGCCAAGTAGCGGGAACGGGTGATCCGGTGGCCGCATGCGTGGAAGCACGGTCAGTGCTTGCGACGCTGTTCGTCGTGTTCCCGAAAGTAGGCATCCCAACTACTCTCCAGGCCGCTGTCGTCCTCTTCCCCGCTCTCATCCGACTCATCGCCGGTATCGGCCGAGCGCAGGTCGAAGAGAATCAGCACGCCCAACACCACAATGATGAGCACTGCAATGGGCAGCCAGAAATCCATGCTTGCCTCCTCGCCAAGAGGGGAATCAAATGGCCGACGGCGACCGCCGCGCGACGTGCAACCCCTTGGCCCGTCCTTTGTCCAAGGTATGATAGCCAATCCTGCCCCCCATGAATGACGCCATGCCCCCCGGAAGCTTGACCATGCATACCCGGACCGATCCCTTACCCTGCAAGACCCCACGCCGCACCGCGCCACGGGCTGTGAGCGGCCGACGGAGATGGGCGCGGGCGGGAATCCTGATATTGCTCGTGCTGGCGCTCGTCGGTTGCGGCCGGAACGCGAAAAAGGACGATCCCAGCGGGCTTTCGGTCAATGGGGTCGACCTGGAAGTGAAGATGTCGGCCAATGTCTTCATCCCGCCACTGGCGCCCCCTGTGCCCGAAGCGCGGCGACGCATCTACGTGGTCGGTACCAACACGTCCACTGTCCATTCCGCCAATGACCGACTGCAGCCGCTGCTGCTGCAGCAGCTCGCCCAACGCGGCTATGTGATCACCAACAACCCCGCTGATGCGCACTACATGCTGTTGTACAACGTGTTGTATGTGGGCAAGGAAGTACGCGACCTGTCCACCGTCACCGCCTTGGCCACGGGTGTGGGCGGCGCCGCCGTGGCCGCCACCATTGGTCGGCGCAACGAAGTGATCCAGAACGCCGGCATCGGCGGATTGGTGGGCACCGTCACGGGCGCGGTCACTGGGCATTACTTCGAAACCAACACCTATGAGCTGGTGGTCGACCTGCAGATTCGCGAACGCCAGCCCGCCGTCCCCCCGCCGCTGCCACCCGCGGAAGCCCAACGCATCGCGGCCGATCAAGCCTTCCGCCAGGTCAATGCCGTATTGGGCCTGGCCGATTCGCAGATCGAATCCGCCGCCGCAACCGACCGCCACACGCCCGCATCGCCCGACAGCTGGCAGTTGTACAACAGCCAGGTCGTGGGGTTTGCCAGCAAGCTGCGGCTCACCTTCAAAGACGCCGAACCCTTGATGTTCCAGGCCATGGCCCGCGAAATGAGCGGCATTTTCTGGGATCTGAACCGCCAGCCGGGAAGCGCTGCGCCAACAGCCGCGCCGCGCACCTGAGCGTTTCGCGCACTCAGGAAAGCGCTGGACCCGGCCTCGCCTATCCGCAAGCTCAGCGCTCAATAAAGAATGGGTGCATCGCGCTATCGTTCCGGGTGATCCTGGCCGGTCCTTGATCCGCCGCAGGATCGCACCCCGAACTTGCGTTCAGCGCTTACCGCCAGTTGTGACTGCGCACCAGCTCCAGGGCACGCCCCTGGGCGCGGGCCAACTGGTCCGCGGTCAGCAGTCGCGCGAGGGCATCGCGCAATTGCACCACCTCGCGCCGCCCGGCGCCCGTGAAGCGTGAAGTCGCCACATCCACCCAGATATAGGCCTGCTCGAAGTTCTGGGGCACGCCCAGCCCACGGTAGTACAACTGCCCCAGCAGGATCTGGGCGCGCACATCGCCCTGCTCCGCCGCGCGGTTGGACCAGGTGAACGCCTCGCCAAAACTTTGCGGCGCGCCATCGCCCGTGGCGTAAGCCAAGGCCAAGGCAGTCTGGGCGCGGGGATCTCCCTGCAATGCGGCCTTGGTATACCAGCGCACGGCGGCCGGCTTGTCCGGCGGCGCCCCGGCTCCCTGAGCCAAGGCCTGGCCCAGCTCGTAGGCTGCCTCGCGGTGATCCGCTTCCGCCGCGCGCGTCCACCACTGCGTCGCCTGCACCGGATCGCGCGCCACGCCACTGCCCTGGGCAAACGCCTGACCCAGTCGGAACTGGGCTTCGGTCTGGCCCTGTTCGGCCGCCTTGGTGAACCATTGCGCCGCCTGCACCGGATCGCGCGGCACGCCTTCGCCCTGCCGATAGGCCTCGCCCAATGCCGATTGGGCCACGGGATGGCCCTGTTCGGCCGCCTTGGCGAACCATTGCGCCGCCTGCACCGGGTCCCGACGCACGCCCTGACCACTGTCGTAAGCCAGTCCAAGCCGCAACTGGCCCACCGCCTCGCCCTGCTGGGCTGCCTTGGTGAACCATTGCACCGCCTGCGCCGGATCGCGCGCAACACCGACGCCGGAAAGATAGGCCTCGCCCAAACGGACCTGAGCCGCCGCCAAACCCTGCTCCGCCGCGCGGGCATACCACTGCACGGCCTGGGGTTCACTCCGGGTCACGCCATGCCCCGACAGATAGGCATCGGCGAGTTGCAACTGGGCCACGGCGTTGCCCTGCTCAGCCGCCGCCGTATACCAGCGCACGGCTTCTTCCCAGCGATTCTCCCCGGCCAGGCGATCCGCCAGCGTCACCTGGGCCTGGACATCGCCCTGGGCCGCCCGCTGCGCCGGATCCTCGGGCGCCCCAGCGGGCGCGGCGGGCGCCGTTGCGGGCGGAGGCGCCTCGATGGGCGGTGACGCCGGGGCCGGCTCCGCGCCCGTCACGCCGCCCATCGACAGCAAGAAAAGTCCCGCACCAACAGAAGACCATCGAGACCGGATCATGTGCTTACGCCTGTGGATGAAGACACGCCAAAAACCACCGAACCCCTTGAGAATACCAAACTCGCCCAACCGCCCCTGACGGCACGCCCCACCAAGGGTCGGCTGGCAAGTCAAGCATCTCTGCGCAGCCGGTTGATTCAGCGAGAGCAGGTCTGAAGTCCGCCCGTATTGCGCTTGTCGAAAGAAATCGCGGTTTGCGTATTCCCGGGCTCACGGTGCAGCCCGAGCTGTCGCATTTCCCCGCGGTACCGGATCACGGTTCATCCGGCGCCTGACGGCGAAACATGCGACGCGGGCGTGGTCCGTCATTGGCGGGTTCCGCCTGAGGCCGTGGCGCTCTCACCGGGGGAACAATCACCGCCGGCGGCGCAATGGGGGCGGGTCTTGCCCGTACCGGCACGGCAGGGGACGGCGCCCGGACGGGTTGGGGCCCACGCCCCGGCGTGGGCGGCGGGGAAGCAGGTGGCCGCGCCTGACGCAGCCAGCCGCCTGAACCCACGGCGGGTGGAGGCGCAATGCGTACCGGCGGCAAGCGGAACTCCGGCACATCCAGCGCGCGTTCCTGCAAACGCAGCATCCGTCCCTGGCGAGACTTCGCCCCAGCCATCGGGGCCGGCTCCGCCTGCGGATAAATCCAATAAACCGGGTAAACCGGCGGCCCCCACCAGCCCGAGTAGCCCAACCCCCCATAAGGACCATAGGGGCCGTAATAGCCATACCGTCCGTAGGGCGACGGGTACGGACCATAAGGATCCAGCGGATCGCCCCATCCGCCTCGGCCGTAGACGTCATCCGGATAGCCATCGGCCCGCTCAGTGGGGGAACCGAGTCCCGCGCAGCCGCCAAGGACCACGCAGACCGCCAGCACCATGACCCCGACCCCATGCTTGATCTTCAATCCGTTCTCCTGCCAGGGCCGAAACAGCCCCGAGACGCCCATTCTAACCATCCGCCCGGATGCTGACGGAACTTAGATTGGGCGACGATGACGAGGTTCAGGGATCAAGTTGCGAGAACAATCGGATACGCATCCGGCGTCGGTGCGCACCCGCTTACGCCGCTGGCGCAGCCGGACGGATCGGACCGAAGTTCGTGTAGCTGCCGCCCCCATACTGGTAGAAAAATACGCACGCGCCATTGGCGAACTCGGCACCCACCAGCGCCGCCACCACCGCCGGCCCGGCATGAAAATAATGGATACGGTCGGCGCCGGCCTTCAGAAGTTGCGCTGCGACGTGGCGCAGCTCGCGGTGCAGGTCGGGCATGTCCTGCACGGTGATGCCCCGGTCGCGGCGCACGGGGTCGTTTGTCTGAATGAAGGCATGGTCGATCCGATGACAGGCTACAGATTCTGTAGCCACTGCCATTCCAGCCATCAGCAGAAAATTGAAGCCGCGAATTTCCTCATAACTATCCTGAGCGCTTAACGTTTGAATTAAGAGCACAGTGAAGCGGCGTCGACTTGAATGAATGGTTATGCCCCGCCTGCACGAGCGGGAGGGCGGAAATTTGCGAGTGCTTCAGCACATTTGTGCGCTTCTGTTAGCCAGTCAACAAGTTGTTGCCACGAGATTTCTCGGGAGGAAATTCTCAGGCCATCTTTTAAAGGCGCCAATACGATTTTGGCACCCTGTGGCAGTTCTTTATTATCCGATACTTTGTCCAAATGAGAAATCGTGTTTCTCAAATTAGTGATGGCATTGTCAGATTCAGCGAGGAAACTGAGGTCTTCGGGGATTAGTGCTGTGAGTTCCGACTCGGCATTCGGGAGTGCCTGGAGTGCGCGCGCGTGTTTGATAAATCGATCGAGATGCCAAATGCAACTCTCGAAATGTGTCGTAGCTCGCATGATGTAGCCAATGGCGAACTCACTCGGATCTCTTGCGTGAAATTCCAGAACTTCAGATCTCCCAAGCTGATAGTCGCCAATTGCTGCGTCGAGTAGCCGTACTCCGTTTGTCAGCAAGACCTGTGCCGTATAGTCTCGTGATCCTCCACACCCCATGACACGCAGGATGGCCGCCCGTTCTGACCATGCGTGAAGCCTGGATAGATCAGGTAAGTTGGTTGGTGGCAGAAGATTTTCTTGGGACATAAGGTTTTAGCTCAGGCCGCGGCCCGTCAGGGCCTGTCAGCCTGCAACGAATTGTTGCCCCCCCATACTGATCATTTGACTACGCCACAAGCGATGCGCATTCCCCCGCCACCCAGTGGCGCCGGATGATCAGAATGATTGTCTCCACCTGCGTGAATCATGATTGAGCGTCCAGCGAGATCTGCGACTTTTAGACGTGGCGCCAAAACGGGCTGATACGCATTGCCTGAAGAATCAACGTAGAGCGGCGGAAGATCACCCATATGCCCCTCACCCCATGGCTCGCCGTGCTTGTTTGCACCCGCAGGATCAAGGTGGCCTCCAGCCGCAAGAGCGGGAACCAACTTACCGTCTTTTTCTTTTGCTTCGCAACTCGGATTTTGATGGATGTGGAAACCATGTAACCCAGCCGGTAGGCCGCGCAGTGAAGGCGCCAAAATCAAACCATATTTGGAGTCAGAAACAGTGATGTTTCCTATGGCTGCGCCAACTCCTTTTTCATCCACCATGTTGAGGCTAATTTCTGCGCTTGCAGATGCTGTTGCCATTGCAAGAAACGCGGCCAAAAAATGATTCCGATTCATTTTTATTCCTCCATTGAGGTTGCAACAAAGAACACTTGGGAAGCTAACTAAGAATGGACACGCCAAAAGATGTCTTGTTTTAACCTCATTGGCGTCCAATATTCCGCCGAGCCAAGCTACTGTGTGGTTTGCCGTCATGTCAAGTCTAATGATATGTCAAGTGTAATAACACACCCCAAAAAAGATGTCGATCACCCCTGCGGCGAGCTACCCAAGCCGAAGCTGTTAGAAATGGCCCCGCAAATCTGAACAGCGCGATAAGTTGAAACTCTGGTGCGCCGCCAAACTTGAGGCCCAGCGACGACCTGAAAAAAAGGGATCAAGACAACCTGCGCTTATTCCTGGAGACGGGATCGCCGTTCAATGGAGATGAAAAACTCGGGAATAACGGGATGTCACTCGGCGAATCAACGATCCGCAGCGTTGCGCGTATTGCGGAAGATAAGCGGAGTTTCCGCGCCGCGCTGCTCGGCGGCGTCGATGGCGTCCTGTACCCGGC
>Ga0209851_1000176_pt1 | contig 16195 bp, 14 predicted proteins | sample GWRWT4_14Oct14_FD_187195 | JGI IMG/M metagenome (GOLD analysis project Ga0209851, IMG submission 187195) | Sand microcosm microbial communities from a hyporheic zone in Columbia River, Washington, USA - GW-RW T4_14-Oct-14 (SPAdes) (version 2) | ecosystem: Engineered > Artificial ecosystem > Sand... | reverse complement strand
TATTGAGCGTCACGCCCTTCGAAAAAACCCCATTAAACCAAGCCTTTTTCGATGCGAGTTGCGAACCCTGCCTATATGATGCCGATAACCAGTTGCAGTTATTCAACTAACAACCGGACAGTAGTGGCTTCATGCGGGTAATCCATGCCACACCCCCACCCTGTCATTGCCCCACCCCCCCACTGTCATTGCCCGGTTTAGCCGGGCAACCCACACCAAACCCAGGCCCCCGCGTGTCGCATGGATCACCCGGACAAGCCGGGTGATGACAATGGGGGGGGCTCCTGGATTACCCGGACAAGCCGGGTAATGACAGCGAGGGTGACGGGTAATGACAGCGAAGGGGTGAAGCGGGTAATGACAGCGAGGGGGGCGCCGGGCAATGACAGCCGGGGGGCGGAAAAGGCCGGGCGGAGGGCTGCAAAAGTAATTGACTCAACGGTCGGGGTATGATCAAGTACGATATTGTAAGCATATGGACAGTCACCATGGAACGCTTGACCATCACCCTGACCCCTGACATGGCCGAAGCCGTGCGCGGCGCGGTGTCCGCGGGGGAATATGCGTCCAATAGCGAGATCATCCGTGAAGCCCTGCGAGACTGGCAAGTCAAGCACCGCATCCGGCGTCAGGAGTTGGAGATGTTGCAGGCCAGTATCCGGCATGGAGATGCGGATATCGCCGCTGGCCGGGTGCACGGCTTCGACGCGGAGCGGATCATCAAAACGGGAGGCGGAAAATTAGCCAGCCGCGCATTCTCCGGGTAACTGAACAGGCGGAAGACGAGCTTGCCGATATCTGGGCCTTCATAGCCTTCGACAACCCGGCGGCGGCAACTGCATTTGTCCACAAACTGCGTGAACGATTCGAGCCGCTGCTTACCCGCCCGGAGTCAGGCGCCAGACGGGATAGTCTTTCGTCGGGTTTGCGCGTTGTTTTCCACCGGGAGTACGCCATCTACTACCGTTTCACCGCAACCGGGATCATCATCACCCATGTAACCCATGGCGCACGGGATGCAGCGGCCCTGATTGCCCGCGATGAAACCTGATCTGTATAACGGTATAGCTAAATACCCCGCGATTGACAGGCCTGGGCCTTTGCTTCGGCGTGGCGCGCAAGCCGGGTAACGACGCCGGGGATGAGGCATTCGCCGTTTCGGGGGAAGCCGCGTGTGGCGCGGCTTGTCCGGCATTCTCCGTGTCATTACCCGGCGCCCCCCACGCTGTCATTACCCGGCCCCCCCCTCGCTGTCATTACCCGCTTCATGCGGGTAATCCAGACACAATCGGGGGCTTTGCCGTGTGGCTCCTGGATTACCCGGACAAGCCGGGTAATGACAGCGAGGGGGACGGGTAATGACAGCGAGGGTGACCGGTAATGACAGAGAGAGGGTGACCGGTAATGACAGTGCGGGTGGCGGGCGATGACGGTGCGGGAGGCAAGTGTGATCGAACCTGATCGCATCGTGCTGGAATTTTCGTCCCACCTGCTATAGTCATGCCTCATAGAACACGGAGAGCAAAAGTTGCGCGAGGACAGTCAGGAATTTGCAGCAAGGGTAAGCCGGGAGGCGGCGGGACGTGCGCCGCAGCGTAATGTGGGCGGCCTGCGTCAGCTATTGCCCTATATCGCGCGCTACCGCGGGCTGGTGGCGGTAACGCTGCTGGCGCTGCTGGCGGCGTCAGGCGCAACATTGCTGATCCCGGTTGCGGTGCGCGGGGTTATCGATCTTGGCTTTGGCGCCAACAGTGCGGGGCTGGTGCATCGCTATTTCGCCGCCATGCTGGGGGTGGCCGTGGTGCTGGGGCTGGCGACGGCGGCGCGGTTCTATTTCGTGTCCTGGCTGGGCGAGCGCGTGGTCGCCGATCTCAGGCGCGATGTCTACGGCCATGTGCTGAACATGAGCCCGGAGTTTTTCGAAACCACCCGCACCGGCGAGGTGTTGTCGCGCCTGACAGCGGATACGACGCTGATCCAGACCGTGGTGGGTTCCAGCGCCTCGATTGCGCTGCGCAACACATTTTTGCTGCTGGGCGGGCTGGTGATGCTGGTGGTGACCAGCGCGAAGCTGACCGGGCTGGTGCTGGTGTTCGTGCCGGTGGTGATTATCCCGATTATCGTGCTGGGCCGCCGGGTGCGGGGCCTGTCGCGCGCCTCGCAGGACCGCATCGCCGATTCCAGCGCATTGGCCGGTGAAGTGCTGGACGACATTACCGTCGTGCAGGCCTTTACCCAGGAAGCAGCCGAACGCCAGCGTTTCAATGACGCCGTCGAGCATGGCTTTGATACCGCCCTGCAGCGCATCCGGGTGCGCGCGATCCTGACCGCGCTGGTGATTGTTCTGGTATTCGGGGCCGTCATCGGCGTGTTGTGGATCGGCGCGCAAGGGGTGCTGGACGGCGTCATGAGCGGCGGCCAGCTTGGGCAATTCGTGCTCTATGCCGTGTTTGTCGCGGGTGCTGTCGGCGCGCTGAGCGAGGTGTGGGGGGACATGCAGCGCGCGGCGGGCGCAACCGAACGGCTGATGGAACTGCTGGCGGCAAAGCCCGCCATTGCGCCGCCCCCGCACCCGGTGGCGTTACCCGCAAACGCGCAGGGCAGCGTCAGCTTCGATGCAGTGCGGTTTCATTATCCATCCCGGCCTCAAACCTATGCGCTGGATGGCGTCAGCTTTACGATTGCGCCGGGCGAAACTGTAGCACTGGTTGGGCCGAGCGGTGCGGGCAAGAGCACATTGCTGCAATTGCTGCTGCGGTTTTATGATCCGGCCAGCGGACACATTACGCTGGATGGCGTCGATATTACCAAAGCCGATCCTTTGGCGGTGCGCGGGCGGATAGCCATCGTGCCGCAGAATACGGTTATATTTTCCGCCAGCGCGCGCGAGAACATCCGCTATGGCCGGCCCGATGCGAGCGATGCCGATGTCCGGGCCGCCGCCAGCGCCGCGCAGGCTGCCGAGTTTCTGGAAAAACTGCCAGAGGGGCTGGATACATTTCTGGGTGAAAAGGGTGTGCGATTATCCGGCGGGCAGCGCCAGCGCATCGCCATCGCGCGGGCGATTTTACGCAACGCGCCGCTGTTGCTGCTGGACGAAGCGACCAGCGCGCTGGACGCCGAAAATGAACGGCTGGTGCAGATTGCGCTGGATGCGCTGCTTGCGAACCGTACAACGCTGGTTATCGCCCACCGGCTGGCGACTGTGCGCCGCGCCGACCGGATCATTGTGCTGGACGAAGGGCGCATTGCCGCGATGGGCCGCCATGAGGAGCTGATGGCGCGCGGAGGTCTGTATGCAAGGCTGGCGGAATTGCAATTCGCGGGTGATGCCGGCCTGCCTGCAAAAGATCATTCCGGCGTCGTGGATTTGAAACTTCTAAAGGGATAGGCGAAACCCGAAATGAAAATATTACGCACCGTCCTGGCCATCACTGCCGTGGTTATTATTGCCGGCGCTGGCGCGCTTTATTTTGTTCCCGCCGTGCAGGACCGGGTAATTGTCCGCATCATTGACCGCACCTTCGCCATGCAACATGATGAACTGCTGGCGGATGACGCACTGCGCGTTGCGGTGTGCGGCAGCGGGTCGCCGCTGGCGAATTCAGAGCGCCGTCCGGCCTGCAATCTGGTGTTTGCAGCGGGCAAGATTTTCGTCGTGGACGCAGGCGCGGGTTCGTTTGCACGGGTGGCGAATTGGCGGCTGCCCCTGGACCGCATGGAGGCGGTGTTCATCACCCATTTTCATTCCGACCATATTGCTGATTTGCCCGAAGCACGGCTGCAAAGCTGGGTGGCGCAACGCCCTGCACCGCTGCCGGTCTATGGCGGGCCTGGAATTGAGCGGATTGTTTCAGGATTTTCAGAGGCCTTTGCGCTGGATGATTTTTATCGCGTCGCGCATCATGGCGCGGATTTTCTGAAACCCGAAAATGGCCCCATGGAGCCCCATGAAATCGCCAACGAAGATGGTACACCCCTGACCGGTATGCAGGGCAAGGTCGTACTGGAAAAAGATGGGCTAACCGTCACGGCTTTTGCAGTTGATCACGCGCCCGTTGTTCCGGCCTATGGCTACCGCTTCGACTATAAGGGCCGGTCCGTGGTGTTTTCCGGCGATACGCACAAATCCCCCAGTCTGGCTGTACACGCCAAAGGCGCGGATGTTCTGCTGCATGAAGCGATGGACAAGAACATCGTCGGGCAGATGAACGCCGCCGCCACGCGTGCAAATCTGCCGGTGGCGCAGAAGATCATGCACGATATTCCCGATTATCATGCATCCCCGCAAGACGCCGCAGAAACCGCAAAACAGGCAGGCGTGGGGCAACTGGTTCTGACACATCTGATCCCGCCCATTCCAGGATGGCTGGGAGACCGGATATTTCTGCGCAATACAGATATAACGGGCGTGGAAACACATATCGCCTTTGACGGCATGCTGATCGAGCTGCCCGCAGATTCAAAGGCCGTAAAGTTTGGTGATCTGGGGCGCTGAATTGCTTCAGGGGATTTCGGAACCAGGGCCTTTGGTCTGCCATATGGCGGCAATAAACGCGCCTTTGCTGCGCGGCAGCAGGACCAGCGTAAGCAGCATGACCACCGTCGGCCAGAAAGTCATGGCCACCCATTCGGGCCATGTGGTGCGTTGTTCCACCATAAACATAATTGGCACGACCATATGCCCGACAATCAGGATGGTCAGCCATGCAGGGCCATCATCGGCGCGAATATGGCCAAGCGGTTCGTGGCAACTGGAACAATGATCCACCGGCTTCAGAAAAGCCCGGAACAGTTTTCCCGAACCGCAATTGGGGCAGCGTCCGGTGAAACCGCGCAGCGTCGCCTTTAGGAATGAATTTTTACCGGTCATATTCATTGGTAGGGGTTGCCCCAACGGTCATTGAAAAATAATTCACTAACGGGTTTGCGGCTGATCGGACCGTGCCCCTGGCCGACAGGGTATCCCAGCGGGATCATCGCGGCGGTTCCCCACTCGGATGGAATATCCAGCAGTTTTTTGATCTCTGGCTCTTCTGCGCATAGCAAGGTCGTCAGCACACAGCCTAACCCTTCAGCGCGGGCGGCAAGCAGCAGGTTTTCTACGGCTGGATAGATGGAACCACCCCCAACAACAGATACCCGATCCTGCTTGGTGTCCGTTACCGCCAGCATGGCGGGATTGAAACACACCACAACCAGCACCGGAGCCTCATGCATGTGCGCCGCCAGATAATCCCCGGCGGCAATGGTGCGTGCATGTTTGGCGCGCGCGGCCTCCGGCGCCTTCGCAAAGGTTTTCGCATAATTGACCGCATAGGGCGCCCAATGGGCCGTATAGAGTTCCCCCATGCGTTTCTTGACTGCAGCGTCGCGCACCGCAATCATCCGCCAGGGCTGCCGGTTGCCGCCATTCGGGGCCCAGGTCGCCGCCTCGAATATTCGTTGCAGCACCTCATCCGGTATCGGATCAGGGCGCAGTTTGCGAACCGCGCGCAGGGTGCGCATCGCCTCATACAGGTTCATATCGACCATTGCCTCCCTTTATTGGTTTTCGCTTTGGTTTATAGGGTAAATTAATGACTAAGATAAGCATATACCGTTGATACATACCGTTGCGCCTCTGCCACTATTATAAGGAAAGCGCTGCAATTTAGGCATATGCGTGTTCTAAAACTGGAAATTCCTGTCAACGGCTTCTATGCTGACCCAAGCTATAGCGTTGCAGACAGGCTTCGCTTGCCAGGTCTGGCCGCAGGGGGCTGGCAGATTAACTTAACAGGTGGACATATCAAATGAAAATGCAACAGCTGACGATGAAACTAACGGTGGCTGCGATTGGCCTGAGCGCCATGGCGTATGCCCCGGCGGGATTTGCGGCGCCTAAAGGGCCATTCGTGGGCATTATGGGCGGCGTCAACTTTACCAACGACCAGGACATCAGTGGCGCTGGCGTGGGCATTAACCGTAATGTCGATACGGATACGGGCTGGGCGGTCATCCCGTCCATCGGTTACCGTTATGGCAATGGCATCCGCACCGAATTCGAACTTGGCTATCGCTCAAACGATGTTGACAGCGTGTCGGGATCGACTGCGGGTACGGGCGAGATCACTGCCAAAAGCGCCATGCTGAACCTGTTATATGACGTGGATACCGGCAGCCGCATCATGCCCTATATCGGCGGCGGTATTGGCTATGCCCAGGTCGATTATGACGGCGTGCGCCCCGTTGGCGTGGGCGTAAACGGCGTGGATGATGAGGATAACGTCTTCGCCTATCAGGGCATTGCCGGTCTTTCCTACTGGGTAAACGATGCGGTGGAAGTGGCGGCGGAATATCGTTATTTCGCGACACAGGATCCTGACTTCCGCACCAGCGCCGGTGTGCCGGTCGAAGGCGAATATAACAGCCATGCCGCGCTGGTTGGCCTGCGCTGGAACTTTGGCGCACCCAAGGCGCCCGCCGTCGTTGCAGAGCCTGCCGCCGTGGCGCCGCAACCCGAAGCCGTTGCTGCTGAGCCGCCCGCACTGCCGCGTTCCTTCCTGGTCTTCTTTGATTGGGACCGTTCGGACGTGACCGCAGAAGCGGACGCCATCCTTAATGACGCGGCCGCCTATGCCAAGACCACGGGCGCGGTACGTATCGCCTCCACAGGCCACGCCGACCGCTCCGGTTCGGACAAGTACAATATGGCCCTGTCGATGCGCCGTGCAAATGCGGTGAAAGCCCGCCTGCTGGCGCTTGGCGTACCTGAAAACGAAATTTCCATCGACGCCAAGGGTGAGGCCGAGCCACTCGTTCCCACCGAAGATGGCGTGCGTGAACCGCAAAACCGGCGTGTTGAAATCGTCCTGAACTAACAGGACTAACGCGCAACCAATATGGAGCGGCATTCAGGCAACTGGATGCCGCTTTTTTTTGCGGGCCAGACCGTTTTCTGATCTCATTGATGCGCAGACCCCTCCGCCACAATCGCGAGCCGCGTAGCGGCGTGGCGATCCAGGAGCCACAAACAAAGGCCTTCCCGTGAGACTCCTGGATTGCTTCACTTCGTTCGCAATGACGAAGAGGACGTTGTGATTCAGTTCGAACAGAAAACACCCTAGTTCTGTATTGCGACCCTGGCTAATGGCCGGGGCCGTCCGGCGATGTTCATCCGCATCCGGAAAATACATCCGCTGCTATCCGGGACTGTCCTGTCTGGACCACTGACAATATAAAGATCGCGCCAGTCCGCACCCCCGAAGCACAGACTGGTCACCAATCGTGCAGGAACTGCTATGCGAGCAATTTCCCTGCCGCCTGTGTCATAGCCAATCACAGCGCCGCCATAGGCCAGCGCAATCCACACGGAACCATCCGATGCAACCGCAAGACCGTCGGGTGAACCGTTCTGTGTCGTTGCGAATATGCGCGGCGGGCCGAGATCGCCATTGGCCGCCACATCATATACCTTGACTGCATTAAGCTGGGAATCGGAGTGATATAGCAGCCGCCCATCCAGTGAAAAGCCAAGCCCGTTGGTCAGATGCACATCTTTCGCAACGATGCGGTGGCTGCCATCAAGATCAACCAGATGCAGGAATGCAGGCTTGGGTTTATCATCCCCAAAGACATTTCCTGAAAGGGAGCCTGCATATATCCGCCCCGCGTCATCAGTAACCAGATCATTGAACCCCAGTATGCCGCCAGCGGGATCATCCGGAATAAGGTTTACCGTGTCCCCGCCGCCCGGCGGCTTGTAGGCGATGGTGCGTCCGCTGACGATCATGCCGCCAGAGGCATGCATCGCCAGGCCACCCATGCCTTTGCGATGCGGCACGACCACCGAAATCTTTCCATTTGCGGCCAGGCAATAGGCGCCGCCATTCGTGGTGTCGGTGAATAGCAGCCCGTTTGCCGGATCAAACAATGGCCCTTCTATCAGCCCATGGCCGCTGGATAGCTGTTGCAGGTTTTCCATCATCTGTACTCCCAAAGTGCGCACTACGGTGTTATGTTCTCTACAGCCGTTACATATCTTTTCAGGGAGATGCCCTTATGTCCACAAATTCCGAACCTGTATTGCTGGTTGAAGTGTCCGGGGGGCTTGCCACCCTTACCATGAACCGGCCACAGGCGATGAATGCCCTGTCGAGCGAATTGCGGGTGGCGCTGAGCAAGGCGATTGATGCGCTGAGCGCCGATCCCGCCGTGCGGGTCATGATCCTGACGGGCGCCGGGCGGGCATTTTCAGCGGGGCTTGATCTGAAAGAGCTGGGCAGTGGCGAAAGCCAGATTGGCGGGGTTCTGGATGGCGGCAATGTGGTCAGGGCATTGGCGCGCTTTCAGGGGCCGATTATTGGGGCGATTAACGGTGCGGCGATTACGGGCGGGTTCGAATTGGCGCTGGCGTGCGACGTGCTGATCGCATCCAGCACGGCGCGTTTTGCCGATACGCATGTGCGTGTCGGCGTGATGCCGGGTTGGGGATTGAGTCAGAAACTGTCCCGCGCCATTGGCATTTCGCGCGCCAAGGAACTGTCGCTGACGGGCAATTTCCTGTCTGCGGAACAGGCCGCCAATTGGGGGCTGGTCAACCGTGTGGTGGCGCCGGAGGAATTGCTGCCCGCCGCGCGCGCCCTGGCGCAGGACATGTTGTCTGCCATTCCCGAAAACCTGATCGCCTACAAGAAACTGATTGATGAAGGATTTGGCCAGGACTTTGCCACAGCGATGCAAACCGAGCAGCGCATCTTCAAGGCCACGGCAAAATCTGTCAGCGCAGAATCGATCGAACAACGGCGCGGAGAAATCCGCGAGCGCGGACAGACGCAGACGCAGCCCTGATGATCTGTTAACAGCCAGAATCGTCCATCAACGGAGAATGACGCGTCACGCCGCGCCATTCTTCAACCTGATCAGAAAACAGTCTAGCCCGTGCGGCGGTCGCGCTTTGACGGCATGGGCTGATACGCCATTTGCGCATGACCTTCACAATAGGGGCTGCCGTCACGTGAGGAACCGCCGCAAAAACGGAAGCCATCATCGCCCGGATGACCTATCGGCCATTTGCACATTTTGTCGGTGACCTTCAGCAGCGTAACGCTTGGACCAAGTGGAACTTCCGCCACCGGTATAATTGAGCGCACCGGCGGTTCAGCCGGATGCACGCGCAGGGGCGCGTTCGACTTCATAAGCGGCATACGCTCGGGGCTGTTCAATGGCCGTGGCTTTGATGGCCGGGAGGCCGTGGCGCGCGCCGGGCGCGGCACGCGGACCGGCGAGGGCCGCCCTGACAATCCCAGCCGGTGCGCCTTGCCGATAACGGCGTTACGTGTCGTCGCTTCACCCAGCGCCGCTGCGATCTGGCTGGCGGTCAGGCCATCCGTCCAAAGTTTGGTTAACAAGGCAATGCGTTCATCTGTCCAGGCCATGATATCCCCTTCAATTCGCACACCAACAGAAACCGGAAGCACCCGTATTTAGCCCGGGAACACCGATTAACTACTACATATCGTAGCATGAACGAATCAAACTACAAGATATTCATATGGTCAAATCGCGATTTTTTATCAATTTCTGTGCATAACACTGTCCATGCCGCTTGCAAGCGACCCGGCTGATACGCTAGGCATGAAACCATGCTTCAATCCCCTGATCCCAGCGGAATTCCCCCCTTTGGCAGCGCGCGCATTCGCGGTGTGAATTGGCTGGGGGTATGGACTCTGTATGTGAAAGAGGTCCGGCGCTTTTCGAACCTGTATCTGCAAACCATCCTGGCGCCGGTTGTGACGACGCTGCTGTATTTTGCGATCTTTGCGCTGGCCATTGGCAGCAGCCGTCCTGCGGTGCATGGCATTGCGTTTACAGTTTTTCTCGCGCCCGGCCTGATCATGGTGGCGATAATCCAGAATGCGTTCGCCAATACGGCTTCCTCGATATTGGGGGCAAAAATTCAGGGCAATATTGTCGATCTTCTGATGCCGCCACTTTCGGATAGCGAGCTTGCCGCTGCTGTCATTATGGGCGGTGTAAGCCGTGGCATTGCTGTGGCCCTGGCGAATCTGATTGCGCTCTCGCCATTTGTGTCATGGCAGATGCCGCATCCCTGGGCGGCGGTGTATTTTGCGCTGATGGCGTCCATTTGCCTGTCTGCGGGCGGCCTGCTGGCCGGGATATGGTCCGAGAAATTTGACCATATGGCCTCGGTGACGAATTTTGTCATTCTGCCCCTGTCGTTCCTGTCCGGCAGTTTCTATTCGGTTGCCCTGCTGCCGCGGGCATTCCAGACCATCAACCACTTTAATCCCTTCTTCTATCTGATTGACGGCATGCGCTATGGCTTTACCGGCGTTTCCGATAGCCATATCGGTGTTGGCATGGTGGTTACGGCCCTGGTTGCGGCAACGTTATGGATCACCTGCTATCTGGTGATGAAATCCGGCTGGCGATTGAAAGCCTAGCTACGAACATGCAGTTGCAGGGCGCTGGCGGCGGCGATCGGGCACAGGGCAAGCGATATCATCAACAGCGCCAGCAAAATGAGCAGATGCGCCTGTGCGCCAATGCCAAACAATGTCGCCTCGATACTGCCCGCGCCAAAAATCAGCACCGGGATATATAATGGCAACAGCAACAGGCTAAGCAGCATACCGCCGCGCCTTATACCGACCGTCAGGGCGGCGCCAACCGCACCCACAAGACTTAATACCGGGGTGCCAAGCAGCATGGACAGCATCAGCGTCATCATCGATTTATGTTCCAGATTGAAGGCTATCGCGACATAGGGCGTCGCGATGATCAACGGCAGGCCGGTTGTCAGCCAATGCCCGAACACCTTGGTCAGTATCAGGCCGGTTGGTGAAAATGAGGACAGCAGCAACAGATCCAGCGTTCCGTCTTCTTCATCGGCCTGAAACATCCGATCGAGCGAGAGAAGGCAGGACAGCAGCGCCGAAACCCATAATATTCCTGGCGCGATGCGCCGCAGCAGAATGACCTCCGGCCCGATCCCAAGCGGATAAAGGGCAGCCGCGACTACAAAAAACCCGACCGCCATGGCGCCCCCGCCGCCAATGCGGGTGGCCAGAACCAGATCACGAATAACCAGTGTGCGGAATGTCATATGTTCTGCTCTTGCCCAAAATTCAGATAGCGGGTGGGTGTAACCCCTAAATCCGTATGGCTTGCCACAATCACCAGACCGCCGGTTGCGCGATGCTTTGCGATCAGTGCTGCCAGCAACCCATCGGCGGTGGCGTCAAGTCCGACCGTTGGTTCATCCAGCAACCATAGCGGGCGCGGGATAGCCGCCAGGCGCGCCAGATTCAGCCTCCGCCTTTGCCCGGACGAAAGCAATCGTGCCGGGATATCCGCCAGCCTGGCAATGCCCAGCGCATCCAGTGCGCCATGCGTATTTTTTGTCACCAGGCCACCGCCGCTGCCCCGTTTATATTCAATCTTCTTGCCCGCAAGGCCCATCCAGAACACCAGATTTTCCGCTGCGCTAAAGGCCGGCTTCACCGGATCATGATGGCTGATATAGATGAGCCGGGATTGCAGCGCCTGCCAGTCCGGCGTCACAATTTTGTCATCGGCCAGAAGCTTTCCAGCGGCGGGGCGCAACAAACCCGCAATCAGACGCAGAAAACTGGATTTCCCGCTGCCATTGGCGCCGCGCAGAAATAGCAGATCCCCAGGGGCAAGCGAAAAATCAACCCCGGCGAACACTTGCCGTTCACCCCGCTCACAGGCTAACCCCTGACCCTCTAACCGCATTTTTTTTCCTAAAGTTACGCATCGGAGTATTAACCGCGCTTGTTGCACTTGGCAAATACACGCTAACGACTATAGTGCAGATGCGATTCAGCATAGATTCATCCAGCACTCTTTAAGGGAGTTTTCCGCCGTGACCGAATTTGGCCAAGACACTCTGAAAACCCGCCGCAAACTGAAAGTTGGCGCCAAAAGCTATGATTATTTCAGCCTGAAGGCAGCCGAAAAAGCTGGCATCGGGGCGATCTCGCGGCTGCCATTTTCGCTCAAGGTATTGCTGGAAAATCTGCTGCGCTGGGAAGATGGGCGGACGGTTTCGGTTGATGATGTCAAGGCGCTGGGCAAATGGCTCAAGCAACGCCGCAGCGACCGCGAAATTTCCTATCGTCCCGCGCGTGTGCTGATGCAGGATTTCACCGGCGTCCCCGCCGTGGTGGATTTGGCGGCGATGCGCAACGCCATGGTCGCACTGGGTGGCGACGCCACTAAAATCAACCCGCTGACGCCCGTCGATCTGGTGATCGATCATTCGGTCATGGTGGATTATTCCGGCGACGCCAAGGCGTTCAAACAGAATGTGGCGCGCGAATATGAACGCAATATCGAGCGCTATGAATTTCTGCGCTGGGGCCAGGACGCATTTGACAATTTCCGCGTGGTGCCGCCCGGAACCGGCATCTGCCATCAGGTCAATCTGGAATATCTGGCGCAGACCGTATGGACCAAGAAAGACAAGGTTGGCGGCAAAACTGTAGAAGTCGCCTATCCCGACACGCTGGTTGGCACCGACAGCCACACGACCATGGTCAATGGTCTGGCCGTATTGGGCTGGGGCGTGGGTGGCATCGAGGCGGAGGCGGCCATGCTGGGTCAGCCGGTATCCATGCTGATCCCCGAGGTCATTGGCTTCAAACTAACCGGCAAGCTGCGCGAGGGCCTGACCGCCACCGATCTGGTGCTGACCATTACGCAAATGCTGCGCAAAAAAGGCGTGGTGGAAAAATTCGTCGAATTTTTTGGTCCCGGCCTGGACGAACTGAGCCTTGCGGACCGCGCCACCATTTCCAATATGGCGCCTGAATATGGCGCAACCTGCGGCTTTTTCCCGATTGACAGCGAAACCATCGCCTATCTGAAAGCGACGGGCCGCAAGGCGGCGCAGATTGCACTGGTGGAAAAATACGCCAAGGCGCAGGGCATGTGGCGCACCTCGCGCACACCCGATCCACTATTTACCGATACGCTGGAACTGGACATGTCCAGTGTCGAGCCGTCACTGGCGGGACCAAAGCGTCCACAGGACCGGGTGACACTGGCCAATATCGCGCCGGAATTTCGCCAGTTGCTGGCCAGGGATTATGGCAAGCAGGGGCAGGAAGACAAGCGTGTGCCGGTTGCCAATACAAAATATGACATTGGTCACGGCGATGTGCTGATCGCCGCCATCACCAGTTGCACCAACACCTCCAATCCCGGTGTGCTGATCGCCGCCGGACTGCTGGCGCGCAATGCGCTGGAGCGCGGATTGAGCGTCAAACCATGGGTGAAAACCTCGCTGGCGCCGGGTTCGCAAGTGGTGACGGATTATCTGAACAAGGCGGGCCTGTCGAAATATCTCGACAAGCTTGGCTTTAATCTTGTGGGGTATGGCTGCACCACCTGCATTGGCAATTCAGGCCCCCTGAGCGATGCGATTTCCGCCGCCGTAAAGGCCGGCGATCTGATCGCAGGATCGGTGTCATCCGGCAACCGCAATTTCGAGGGACGCATCAACCCGGATACACAGGCCAATTATCTGGCGTCACCGCCATTGGTAGTGGCCTATGCCATTGCGGGAAATCTGGGTATCAATCTGACCAAAGACCCGATCGGCAAGGACAAAAAAGGCAAGCCGGTTTATCTGAAGGATGTCTGGCCGAGCAATAAAGAAATTGCCGCTGTGATGAAGAAATGCATCAGCGCAAAATTGTTCCGTGACCGCTATTCCGATGTGTTCAAGGGCGATACGAACTGGCGCAAGATCAAACCGGCGGCCGGGCAGACCTATAAATGGAATGCCTCGTCCACCTATGTGCAGAACCCGCCCTATTTCACGAATATGAAAAAGACCCCCGGCGGTTTCAGCGACGTAAAGGGCGCGCGCGTTCTGGGTATATTTGGCGATTCCATCACGACCGATCATATCAGCCCGGCTGGTTCGATCAAACTGAATGGTCCGGCGGGAAAATATCTGTCGGATCACAAAGTCACTGCGCTGGATTTTAATTCCTATGGCGCGCGGCGCGGCAACCATGAAGTGATGATGCGCGGCACCTTCGCCAATATCCGCATCAAAAACGAAATGCTGCCGGGGACCGAAGGCGGCGTTACCAAACACCTGCCAGGCAGCACGCCGGTTTCAATCTATGACGCAGCCATGGCATACCAGAAAGAAGGCGTGCCGCTGGTGATTTTTGCCGGCAAGGAATATGGCACCGGTTCATCACGCGACTGGGCGGCGAAGGGCACCAACCTGCTGGGCGTCAAGGCCGTGATTGCAGAATCCTTTGAGCGTATCCACCGCTCGAACCTGGTGGGCATGGGAATTTTGCCCTTGCAGTTTGGGCCGGGTGTAACACGCAAATCCCTTGGCGTTACAGGCGATGAAACTGTCAGCATTGAAGGCATGGCCGCTGGCATCAAGCCCAAAATGCAGGTGACGGCGACGATTGTGGGCGCGGGCGGAAAAACGCAAAAAGTTTCCCTGTTGTGCCGCATCGACACACTGGACGAAGTGGAATATTTCCGCCATGGCGGGATTTTACATTACGTGCTGCGCAATCTGGCAGCGGCCTGAGTTGATGCGTATTCAAAGTCCCCAGTGTCATTGCGAGGAGCGCAGCGACGCGGCAATCCAGAATCTCACGCTAAGGCCTGAGTATGTGTCTCCTGGATCGCCACGCCGCTCACGCGGCGCGCGATGACAGGGTGGGACGCGGCGAAAAACACGTCAGTAAAAATTGTTTTAGCCCTTCTATTGTTCTTGCAGGCACACCCCGCCATCGCCGCGACATTGGTGGTGAGCGATCCCGATAACCGGCAGGTGGTTTTTATCGACACCATTAACGGTGAACGGCGCGGTGCGGCGGCGGCCGGTGATGGGCCGCGCATGGTGGCGGTCAGCCCCAATGGGCAGCTTGCACTTGCCGGCAATTATGGCTCGGTGCAGGTTGCGGGAAATTCCGTTCAGGTGCTGGATATTGCCAGCGCGCGGGCGCGCAGCACCATCAGTCTTGCGCCGTATCAGCGTCCCTCCGCTATTCAGTGGCTGCCGGATGGACGGCGCGCCCTGGTTGCGGTGCAGGGTGCAAAATCACTTGTGATGATTGATGTGCAGGCGGGCCGTATTGAAGGCAGCTTTGGTCCGCAGGCCAGCACGCCGCGCCAGTTTGCCGTCAGCCGCGATGGGCGCATGGTTTTTCTGGGTGACCCGGCGGGCGGCAAGGTGCGCAAGATTGATCTGGCCAGCGGCAAGGAAGTAGCCGTAAGCGATATCACCGCACAGGCGCAAAGCATCGCCGTTTCATCCGATGGCAACCGGTTATGGGTGATTGATCGCGGCGAAGACACGATCAAGGTCCTGGATGGGGGCGATCTGCGGCTGATTGCGGGACTGGATGCAGGCAATCTGCCAATGGGTGTGGCGCTGACGCCGAATGGCCGCTACGCGCTGGTGTCAAACGCGCTATCCGCCGATATCGCCGTCTATGACACGGCGTCGCTGGAACAGACGCAATTATTTTCCACCCGTTCTGTGGCGTCCACCTCGCTTGCGCCCCGCGATGAGGAAGATAAATTCAAGGACGTGAAGCGCATGGCGCAGATTTCCATTCCGGTTGGCATTGTCGCAGCACCCGATGGATTAAGCGCCTTTGTGATGAACAATTTTTCCGGCGAGATCATTCAGTTCGATATTTTCACCGGCGCCGCGTTGCATGTTTTCCAGGGCAGCCGCAGACCGGGCGGCATGGCCTATTCTCCCATAGCCGCAAACGGCAAGGTGCAGTAGCGGCAACTACTGCCCCGGCACACCAAATTCCTGTCCGGTGGGCGCACCTGCATTTTCATCCGTTTTTTCAACCGGTTCCGGGATTTTGAACAGGTCGTAATAATCGCGGGTCAGGTCCGTGGCTTTCATGCCCGGCAGCTTGAACGCCCACCCCTTGGTGCGGGCGGTAATCCCGGCAATCTGTTTTTGCACCGCATCGGGTTTCAGCAGCGCCGGGTGCGTTTCCAGCAGCCCGGCTTTTGCGGCGGCTTCAGCCTGAGCGGGATCAAAGCCTGCCTCAAACCGGGTCCAGCGGGCTTTGTCCTGCAACACTGTCCAGCTTGTCAGAACCATGCCGTCAAACATGCGATGTTCGGCGCGAAAGGCCCCGGTGAAATCAATTTTATC
>Ga0209851_1000175_pt1 | contig 16250 bp, 13 predicted proteins | sample GWRWT4_14Oct14_FD_187195 | JGI IMG/M metagenome (GOLD analysis project Ga0209851, IMG submission 187195) | Sand microcosm microbial communities from a hyporheic zone in Columbia River, Washington, USA - GW-RW T4_14-Oct-14 (SPAdes) (version 2) | ecosystem: Engineered > Artificial ecosystem > Sand... | reverse complement strand
GATCCGGCCGTCCGTATCGGGGATCATTTCCACCGCCTGGGAACATATCAATGTGGGATAGGCTTCGATTTCCCCGCCAAACGCGCCAAGCGGATTCTGCTGCCCCATGAATGCCTGCATCTGTTTCGGCGTTACCGCCTGCAACCAGGGCCCCAGCATGGAAGGAAAGCACACAAAGCTATTCATCTCTTTCGACATGAGATAGGCGCGATATTGCGAGGGAACAGAAACCCGTCCCTTTTTGTCCACCCGATGTAACGAATAAGACAGAAACCCGTTCATGCCGCCGGAACCTCTCAGTGGCGTTAGCCAGATCAAGGTGCGCAGAAGAGTATTTTAGCGGAGCAACTCAATTCAGAGCTGCAAGGAAGTCAGCAAGAAATGACTTCATACGCTGCGCATAACTCGCCTTTACACGCCTCAAAATGGGCATGCATGGGTATAACTGGATTTTTGACGGAGTTCAATGGATAAATGATGGAAAAACTGGCGATCTTTATGATTTTTCCCGTCTAACCTCATGTTCCTGTTATGTTTCTAAAAATCCCTCTTACCGAAGGCCTAACGATGCTGCCGACAGGCTATTCCCTATTAAACGTTGCATCAATAATTATTCCCGCTACACGCATGTAAAAGAAAGGAAGGTTATTTCCAGGTGCTCACATTGGAAAGAATATAGCAGACATGCTCTGGCTGCCTGCATGCCGCAAATACTACGGCAATCTGTATTAAGTTCGAGCCATGAGTCTCGAACTTAATACAGATTGCCCTACGTTTTAATGTGTTAGAGAAGTAACTCCACTTGATCACGGGCCGCTCTATATCAATTCAAAAAAAACGGATATACTACGGATGATTATTTTATAAACTTTATTTAACAAATCATTAATATAAAATATAAATAAATATTTTATACTATATGTATTAATCAAATATTTATAAATTACAAATGTAAAATTTCAAAATAATAATAAATATGTCACAAATGTGTAAAACAAGTTCGCTACATTTCACCATACATTCGTTCTTTAGACTTCTTTAACTGTGTGCTTGGGGCGCAATAATGAACTCGTGCAACCATCCTGCATCGAATGAGATAGGAAGCCTGGCGCTTGATCTTGCCCCATTCCCGAGGGAATTGTCCTGCTTGGAGGTCTGCGAGTTTTTTTCAAAAAACCCGGACATTTTGACGGTGGCTGTTGTCGATAATGAACGGCCTATAGGCCTGGTTAACCGGGACACATTCCTGATGCTGTTTTCCAATCAGTTCGGCCATGCATTATTTGACAAAAAGACTATCGTGCAAGCCATGGACCCCCACCCCTTCATCGTTGACAAAGCATCCAGCATTAGACTGGTCGGTGCGCTGATCCTGGACGAAAACCCGAATGCGTTGCTGAAGGGCTTTATCATCACCGATCAAGACCGGTATTTTGGTGTTGGAACTGCGCTTGGCTTGCTGCGCTATAGTGTAACACGCGGAAAAGAGCGCGAGCAGGAACTTGAATCGGCGCGACATCAAGCCGTATTCGCGAATGAAAGCAAAACCCAATTCCTGGCAAATATGAGCCACGAATTGCGTACGCCACTGAATGCGATCATCGGCTTTTCCGAAATCATGTCCGGTGAGTTATTTGGCCCCATGGGAAACGAGCGCTATAAAGAATATGCACAGGATATTTATCGCAGCGGCGCACATCTTCTCGCCCTGGTAAATGACGTGCTGGACGTGGCGCAAGTTGAAAGCGGCCACATGAAACTGCACGAACAGGAATGCAATTTATATGACCTGGTTGACCACTGTCTGTCACAGGTGAATACGCAGGCAAGAGATGCCGGCGTCAATCTCGTTAATCGGCCGCAATCCAACCTTCCGGAGATATATGTAGACGAGCGCAAAATACGGCAGATTTTGATCAATCTATTGTCAAACGCCATTAAATTTACTCTGGTAGGCGGACGGGTTAGCGTGCATGCCTTCATGAGCAGCAATGGAGAATTGCGTGTCTCTGTTATTGACACAGGTATTGGTATCAAAAAACAGGATATTCCAAAGGTTTTGCAAAAATTTGGTCAGGTTGAAAACAGCTATCAGCGTAATTTCAAGGGTGTGGGCCTGGGTTTGCCGCTTGCCAAATCATTGGTCGAACTGCATGGCGGCGCCCTATGGATCAACAGCACCCCTGGCAAGGGCACAGCAGTGTCTTTTACCCTGCCCCCTCAACGTATCTTCACCGGCAAACAAATTATTACAGCAAAATCATCCGCTTAAAAAAATGCCAGACGGCCTGTAAGCCGGGTTCTGTACCCGCGAATGCGGGCGATGACCATTCATCTGGGACGCCTGTTGCCAGACGCCTCGTGCGACCTACCCGGATGGCAGCCCAAAAACATGCCTGCCGCGCTAAGCGGCGCCATCCCTATTTGGTCTTGCTCCCGGCGGGGTTTACCGTGCCGCTTCTGTTACCAGCCGCGCGGTGCGCTCTTACCGCACCCTTTCACCCTTACCATCCCGCAGGATGGCGGTTTGCTTTCTGTGGCACTTTCCCTGGGGTCACCCCCGCCGGGTATTACCCGGCACCGTGTTCTTGTGGAGCCCGGACTTTCCTCCCCCGTAAACGGGAGCGGCCATCCAGCCATCTGACGCGCTATATATCGGCGGCAATGCAAGCCGCGTCAAGTCAGCAAGTGCTGCAAGAGCGCGGCTGTTTCGGCATCCGCCACCCCATCCACCGTGTTCGGGCGAAAGTGCCGCTGGAACGCGGTGACAACAGCGCGGGTTTGGACACCATAAATTCCGGTTTGCGGAACATCATAGCCGAAGCCCGCCAGATCCGTTTGCAGGCTGAGAATGTCGGGCTGTGACGCGGCATCACTATCAACCGGGGCCGGCCACACGCCAATCCCCTGCCCCGCCAGCCATTCCCAGTCAAACAATTCGCCGGGATCGCGTTTGCGCCCCGGCGCGACATCGCTGTGAGCCAGCACACGATGCGGCGCTATTGGATGGCGCGCCACAATTTCCCGGCAAAGTTCCGCCAACGCCCACATCTGTAGTTCCGGAAAATTGCGGTAACCCCGTTCATGGCCGGGATTGACCAGCTCGATCCCGATGGAGCAGCTGTTAATGTCGCGCGCGCCCGCCCAGAATGAAACCCCCGCATGCCAGGCGCGGCATTCTTCCTTCACCAATTGATAGACCGTACCATCTTCATCGATCAGATAATGCGCACTGACCCGGGCCGCCGGGTCGCACAGCCGCGCCAGCGCCTCCTCGCAGGAAGCCATGCCGGTATAATGCAACACCAGCAGGTCAATCACGTCCGCTGTACGATCATTATAATTGGGCGAAGGACGCGCAATGATCTGCATGACCGTTCAGTCCCCCGTATCCACCAAAGTCTTTTGGCGGCTGGACACAATCGCGACACCGATCAATGTCATCGCGCCGCCAAATATAATGCGCGGGGTGATTGTGTCGCCCAACAGGGTTACCCCGAAGACCACGCCCCAAACCGGCGATAGCAGGGTAAGCGGCGCGGTCTGTGTCACCTCATAGCGCTGCAACAGATAATACATGCCCGCATGGCCGATCAAACTGGTTCCCAGCACCGTGTACAGCACGCCGCCCCATCCGGCCCAGCTTGCGTTCACCATGGCGTCGATGTGGCCGCTCTCCATCAGCAATGACAAGGGCGCCAACACCGGCCAGCTTAACAGCGCGATCCAGGCCTGAAGTTCAAACACGCCAACGCCTTCCAGGCGGCGCATATAAATCATCGCGAGCGATCCCACCAGCGCCGCAAGAATAACCAGAATCAGGCCATTCAGATATTGGAACACCACCGGATCAAAGCCAATAATCATCACGCCGATAAACGAGGTGGAAATACCGGCCCAGCGTTTCCAGTGGACTTTCTCGTTCAGAAAGATGATCGACATGATGGTGGCGAACGGTACGCCCAACTGGCCCGCAATGGCGACCGTTGAGACATCATGGGCCGCAGCCAGCCCCATATAGAAGATCGCAAAATGCACCCCGCCCATGGTCAGCGAGATAATGACGATGGACAACATCTGGCCGCGATGAAGCTTCAGCCAGGGCAGCAAAATCAAGCTCAGCAGGAAAAACCGCAGGCCGGTAAACAGGATCGGCGGCAGCTCAGTCACGCCCGCCTTGCCGGCGACGTAATTGAACCCCCACACCAATGTAATAAACAGGATCAGGGCAAGGTGCGGAGGAGACATGAGGTGGTTTTAATTCAACCCTCTCTGTTTGGCAATCTTATCATAGGCGTCATTGATGGTGGCGATTTTGGCGTTCGCCACCATGATGAACTCTTCCGGAAGGCCCTGGGCGACCAACAGATCAGGATGATTTTCGCGCACCAGACGGCGATAGGTTTGTTTCAGCACGGCATCCGTCACATTGTGGGAAACACCAAGAATGGCATGGGGATCGGCTGCGTCCGCCCCGACATGCCCGGCTTTTATACGGACCCAATCCGCTTGCTTGAAGCCAAAGATTGTGGCGACAGAATGCAAAAACTCCTCTTCCTTCGGATGAAACACATTGTCCGCCTTGGCGATAAAAAACAGGCCGTCCAGCAAATCTTCCAACACGCGGGGCTTGGTTTTGAACATTCCGGCAATCTGACGGGCATATTGCTCATATCCGGCCACATCCTGCCTTGCCAGGTCGAAAATACGCGCCACATTTGCCAGTTCGTCCGGCGGCACGTCAAAAACCTGTTTGAAGGCATCGACTTCTTCACGCGAAACATAACCATCCGCCTTGGCCATTTTGGCGCCCAGCGCAATAACACCTATGGTGAAAGCAATCCGGTTGGTGTCGCCACGAGGATCAAAGGGATTTGCCGTGCCGGGCTTTTCATCACGATCCAGAGCATAATGACCGGCCACCATACCCAGCAGAACACCGAGCGGCCCCCCCAGGGCCAACCCAGCAGCCGCGCCAAAAAATTTACCCCACTTCGACATTGCGAGACCTTCCTGCACCCGCTCTATGGCAAAAACAAATCCAGCGCAATATCCAGTTGAATAGCAGAACAGGAATGCGGCTTTAGCAGTCTAGAGCAGCCCGCGATTAAGTGGAGTCACTTCGTGACCCCACTTAATCGCGGAAAGCTGCTCTAACACATTAAAATATTGAGCAATCTGCATTAGGTTCGAGCCTCATGGCTCAAACCTAATGCAGATTGCTCTATGGGTCAGGCGGTGGCCGTTAAGAGTGCGTCAAGCCGCGCCGCAAGGGCTTCGCGCAGACTGTCACTCAGGTCGAACTCGACCGCAATCGAATTTGGCAACCGGCGCACCACCCGCGCGGGCAGCGCGCCAATACCATGCAACTCGATGCTAATTTCCACCCCGGCACGCAGCACCACCGAGCAGCGCAATTGCGCGCCGCCAGCCGAAATGTCTACGAGTTCGACCGTATAGCTCTCATCGTGAAATTTCATCGTTGCGGGTGTGGCGATCCTCCCACGCCGGTAAAAACGGCGCTCAGTCGCGCTCATACGCACATGACCAGCAGGATCGCTGCGACGTGTAATCGCAAAATCCGGGTTGCTATTCCGGGCGTTTTCCATTTTTTGTCCCCCCGTGCCATCACGATCTAGAATCTGTCATGATTTACATGAATTAGAATGCTCACTCTTTGTCATTGCCCATAAGCCGGGTAATGGCAAAATGGTGTATGCGTCAATCTAAACAGGCCAGACTCCAATACTTGCCGCCGAAATATTAAGATATTCTTTAGAAAATCTCTGAACAAGGTCCGGTATCGTACCTATGGACCTATGCCCTGACCTGTCATCCTGAGCGACCCGCTGCGCCAGCGCTTGCGCGGCGAGAGCGAAGGACCCCCGCGATACGGAGCAGGATTCTTCGTTTCGCAAATTGGCACCCCTGAAGGTTCAGGTTCAAATATGCATCTTCAGGCAGAAAGATACAGGGCCCGGTTCAGAAATTCCTTAGAATTCCCTATCCACGTTTTCTAAACGCAAACAGTGGCCGAAATACGGCAGAAATTTGAATATTTATTGAACTTTTATGGCGCCTTGACCCCCGGCGTATAATTCAGATTTGACGCCAGCCAACGCTCAATCTCCGGAACGGGCACAGCTTTGCGTTGGGCATAGTCCGCCACCTGATCCGGGTCGATACGGCCAACGCCAAAATAGCGGCAGTCCGGGTGACTGAAATAATAGCCGCTGACCGAGGCCGCAGGCCACATGGCGAAATTTTCGGTCAGATTGATACCCGCATTCGCCTCCGCCTTTAGCAGATCGAACAAAGTGCGTTTTTCGGTGTGGTCCGGACAGGCCGGATAACCCGGCGCAGGGCGGATGCCGCGATAGGCTTCGGCGATCAATGCGGCATTATCCAGCGTTTCATCAGGCGCGTAGCCCCAGAAATGCTTGCGTACCTGCGCGTGCAGATGTTCGGCAAAGGCCTCGGCAAAACGGTCCGCCAGCGCCTTGACCATGATTGAGGAATAATCATCCTGCGCGTTCTGAAAATCCGTTGCGATTTTTTCCACGCCATGCCCCGCCGTCACCGCAAAACCCCCTATATAATCTGCGATGCCGGTTTCCTTTGGCGCGATGAAGTCTGATAGGCAAAAATTCTCCTTGCCTTCACCGCGATGCATTTGCTGACGCAGACAATGTATGACAGCCAGCCGTTCCTTGCGCGTATCATCCGTATACAACTCAATATCATCACCGGTTGAATTTGCGGGCCAGAAACCGATCACCGCGCGCGGGTGAATCCAGCGTTCCGCGATGATGCGCTTCAACATGAGTTGTGCGTCATCAAACAGATTTTGAGCGGCCTCGCCAACTTTGGCGTCTTTCAATATCAGAGGATAACTCCCGACAAGTTCCCATGACTGAAAAAACGGCGTCCAGTCAATACATGCCGCAATTTCAGCAAGATCGTAATCTTCAAACGTTTTTAAGCCCAGAAATGACGGGCGCGGCGGGGTGTAGCCTTGCCATTTCAGCGCCACGCGGTTTGCCCGCGCCTCGCTTAATGTCGCGCGCCGTCCCTCCCGGCCACTGCCACGCGCATGCTTGCTTGCAATTTCCGAATATTCCTGGCGCAGTGCGGCAAAATTCCCCTCACGCAGATCCTCGCTAAGCAGATCGCTGACCACCGACACCGCGCGGGATGCATCCAGCACGTACACCGCCTGGCCTTTGACATAATTGGGCGCGATCTTCACCGCCGTATGAATTTTACTGGTGGTCGCACCGCCGATCAGCAGCGGAATATTAAAACCCTGGCGCTCCATTTCGGCCGCCACCGTACACATCTCGTCAAGACTTGGCGTGATCAGCCCGGACAGGCCGATAATGTCGGCCTTTTCCCTGCGCGCCGCATCCAGTATGCGATCCGCCGGCACCATCACGCCAAGATCAACCACATCGTAATTGTTACATTGCAGCACGACACCCACGATATTCTTGCCTATGTCATGCACGTCGCCCTTGACCGTGGCCATGATGATTTTGCCGTTGGCCTTGGCTGCGGTTCCGGAATCCACCCGCTCCTGCTCCATATAGGGCAGCAGATGCGCCACGGCCTGCTTCATCACCCGCGCGCTTTTCACCACCTGGGGCAGAAACATTTTGCCAGCCCCGAACAGATCGCCAACCACGTTCATGCCGCGCATCAGCGGGCCTTCAATTACATCCAGTGACCGCGCGGCCTGTTGGCGCGCGGCCTCTGTATCTTCAATAATAAATTCAGTGATGCCCTTGACCAGCGCGTGCTCCAAACGCTTTTCAACATCCGCTTCGCGCCAAGTAAGGTCTGCGCCTTCCTGACGAACGCCGCCGCCCGCGCGATAATTATCGGCTATCTCCAGCAACCGTTCGGTGGCGTCCGGGCGGCGGTTGAGAATGACATCCTCGACGCGCACCAGCAGATCCTTCGGAATATCTTCATACACCATCAACTGGCCGGCATTGACGATGCCCATGTCCAGACCGGCGCGGATGGCGTGATACAAAAACACGGCATGCATCGCTTCGCGCACCGGATTATTGCCGCGAAACGAAAAAGAAACGTTGGATACACCGCCTGAGGTGCGGCAAAAAGGCAGTTCCGCCTTGATGCGCCGGACCGCATCAAAAAATTCCACGGCATAATTATTATGTTCTTCTATCCCTGTGGCCACCGCGAAAATATTGGGATCAAATATAATGTCTTCCGGAGGAAAATTGATTTTCTCTGTCAGCAATTTGTAGGAACGCGCGCAAATCTCGAATTTACGGTCCGCGGTATCGGCCTGCCCCTGTTCATCGAACGCCATGACCACAACGGCGGCGCCGTAACGGCGCACCAGTCTGGCCTGCTGCAAAAATGGCTCCTCGCCCTCTTTCATGCTGATCGAATTGACGATGGCCTTGCCCTGAACGCATTTCAGACCCGCTTCAATGATCGGCCATTTGGAAGAATCGATCATCACAGGCACACGGCTGATGTCGGGTTCCGACGCGATCAGATTGAGAAACCGCACCATCGCCGCCTGACTGTCCAGCAGCCCCTCATCCATATTTACATCAATGATCTGAGCGCCATTTTCCACCTGCTGACGGGCAACCGCCAGCGCGGCTTCGTAATCCCCGTTCAGAATAAGTTTTTTGAAAGCAGCAGAACCGGTAACGTTGGTGCGTTCGCCAATATTAACAAATGTTGAAATCATGCGGCGAACTCAACCTCCGCTTCAGAACTGGCAGGAAAAATGAACGGCTCCAATCCTGACAGGCGCATGGTCCTTGCCCGTACCGGAATTTTTCGCGGCGGCACACCGGCCACCGCTTCGGCAATCGCCTTTATATGGGCAGGCGTCGTGCCGCAGCAGCCGCCCGCCAGATTGATCAGGCCAGAGCGCGCCCATTCGCCCACATGCGCCGCCGTGGTTTGTGGCGTTTCATCATAACCGCCAAAACCGTTTGGCAGGCCCGCATTGGGATAGGCGCTGACAGCCGTATCGGCCACACGCGACAGTTCCGCAATATGCGGGCGCATCTGTTCCGCACCCAGCGCACAATTCAGACCAACGGCAAAAGGTTCAGCATGGCGCACCGAATACCAGAACGCTTCGGGCGTTTGCCCGGTCAGGGTGCGGCCAGATAAATCCGTAATCGTGCCGGAAATCATGATTGGCAAACGAATGCCTTTCGCATCAAAAGTTTCCTGAACGGCAAAGATTGCCGCCTTGCAATTCAGCGTATCGAACACAGTTTCGATCAGTATAAAATCCGCACCGCCATCAATCAGCGCCGCTGTGGCCTGGCCATAGGCTGCGCGCAATTCATCAAAATGGATGTTTCGAAATCCCGGATCATTGACATCTGGCGATATGCTGGCGGTGCGGTTGGTTGGACCAAGCGCGCCTGCAACCCAGCGCATTTTGTCTGGCGTACGCGCGGTGAATTCATCCGTTACCTTTCGCGCCAGACGCGCGCTTTCGAAGTTCAGTTCCGAAACAATTTCCGTCAGCGCGTAATCAGCCTGCGCCACGACGGTCGCACTGAACGTGTTGGTCAGCACTATATCCGCGCCCGCATCCAGATATTGCGCATGAATGCCGCCAATAATCTGCGGCTGGGTCAATGTCAGCAAATCGCCATTGCCGCGCACATCATGATTATGCGCGGCAAAGCGCGTTCCACGAAAATCCGCCTCAGTCAGCGAATGGGTCTGGATCATCGTGCCCATGCCGCCATCAATGACCAATATCCGTTCACTGAGGGATTTTTTCAGATTTTCAATTCGCATGCTTCTTTCATCGCTCATTTGGACTTGCCTTTCCCGGCCGGCGCCGCCCGCAAACCAAGTATATGGCATAATGCATAGGTCAGATCGGCGCGGTTTAATGTGTAGAAATGAAAATCCTCAACTCCATTGGCGCGCAGCTTCACGCATTGCTCCGCCGCTGCCACAATTGCCACCATCTTTCGGGTTTCCGCCTCATTTTCCAACCCTTCAAACAGCCTGGCGAACCAGTCCGGCACACTGGCGCCATTCATCACCGCCATGCGCTGCGCACCGGTGAAATTTGTCACCGGCATGATCCCCGGAACAAGCGGCAGTGTGACGCCAGCAGCCGCTGCGCGATCGCGGAACCGCAGGAAACAATCTGTATCAAAGAAAAACTGGGTTATCGCGCGTGTCGCCCCCGCGTCGATCTTGCGCTTGAGATTGTCCATGTCAGCTTCCAGGCTGGCCGAGTCCACATGCGCTTCGGGATAGGCGGCAACGCTTATTTCAAAATCGCCAATTTTTCGAATGCCCGCAACAAGATCCGACGCATAGGCGTAGCCACCCGGATGCGGAACATATTTGCTTTGCCCCTCTGCCGGATCACCACGCAACGCGACAATGTGGCGAATGCCGGCATTCCAGTAATCGCGCACCACCTCGTCCACCTCTTCGCGTGTCGCCCCCACACAGGTTAGATGCGCCGCCGGTGTCAGGTCCGTATCATCCAGAATGCGCTTGACAGTATCATGGGTGCGCTGTCGGGTGCTGCCTCCCGCGCCATAGGTCACCGAGACGAATTGCGGGGCAAGAGGCTCCAATCGCCGGATGGATCGCCACAAGGTTTCTTCCATCTCGGGCGTTTTGGGTGGAAAAAATTCAAACGAAACTCTTATTGGTTCGTTGCTTGCCGCCGAATTTACACCCGGAATAAACGCCGCGCCGGATATTTCATTTTGGGTTGTCATGGTAAATTCTCTGTAGTTACAGACTTGTCTTCCAGCTGCCGCAAGGTTCGTCCAGGATTTCTTATAAGCCATAGGGACACAGTCAGTCCCTCGCCGGTTGCCGGACGCAAGTGCCGCACCTCTTCAACTAACAATCCCGCAGCGGCACACCAGGATGACACTTCCTTCTCAGAAAATCCCAGGCGGCGATGGGCATGGACGTCGCGTAACTGTTCAATTCCGTGCGGTGCAAAATCAACGATCAGCAGACGTCCGTTCGGCATTAATATCCGTGCGGCTTCGCGCAGGGCATCAACCGGATTATCCAGATAGTGCAACACCTGATGGATGGTCACCAGATCAACCGAATGATCCGCCAGGGGAATATTTTGAACCTCCGCGTGTCGAACATGGAAATTCATTAATCCAGCGCCTTCCAGATTGGCGCGGGCGATGGCCAACATTTCCCGATTAAAATCTATGCCGGTGGCCTTTTCCGCAAGTTCCGCCAATAGCAGCAGAATACGTCCGGTTCCTGTTCCCATATCTAGCGCATGCAAGATAGGGTGCGACCCCAGCATCTCTTTGATCGCCGCCTCCACCGCAGCTTCGGACACATGCAAGGATCGTATTTTATCCCACTCGGCGGCGTTTTTTGAAAAATATTCAGCGGCAAGACGGCTGCGTTTCTGGCGCTCCGCGCAAAGCCGCAAATTATCTAACTGTAGCGTGGCGTCATCCTTGGGTAGCAATTTCGTGATTGCGCAGGCAAGATTGCCGGATATACCGCCATCCACAAGCCGGTAAAATACTGAGGTCCCCTCAGGCAGGCGCATCACCAAGCCTGCGTCGCACAACAGCTTCAGATGCCTGCTGACCCGTGGCTGACTTTGACCTAAAATCCTTATCAGTTCAGAGCCGCTTAATTCGCCCCGAGTCAGAAGGGCAAGAATGCGCAAGCGTGTCGGTTCACCCGAGGCCCGCAATCCTGCCAACAGCACATCCACAACGCGTTACTCCCCGTTGAATCCACCCATATACATAAAGGTATGCTTATATATAAATCAAGGTATTTTTAGTCTCCCCCCAACGCCAGCTGCCGCCGCCTCGATATATCTACATAGAGTCTTATAATTTATGAGTGGATAACGTAATTTATGAGTGGATAACGATTTTGAGGTCGTTTAACAAAAATGTTATATATCTCGCATGATTCTATGGATTAGAGGTGGGTGGGCCGTTTATGCGGTCTAACGCCCTGGTTTGTTGCATCTGAGAAAGACAATAAGGACTCGCTAAGCCTTTTGAATTATCATAAATGCCGGTCATGTGTGGGGCGCAAGTTTTCTTCAGGCAGTCAGCGTGATTGTGGTGGCAACAGGAAATAATACGGGGAACCCGTTAGGTGAATGATTTATTAAGGAACAAATGGCGCGCTGTGACGCCGGCTATCATGGGACTTCTAGCCTCCGTTTTCACCACCTGCGTTTCCGGTATGGTGTTGGCGAAGGAAGCGGCTGCGGGTGACACTGATAATACAGAAGTCAATGATCCGTTTGAACCAATGAACCGGGCGATTTTTTCGTTTAATCTGGGGTTTGATAAAGTCATCCTGCGTCCCATGGCGGTTGGTTATCGGGCAGTGGTGCCTGCGCCGGCGCGTGAGTCTGCTACAAACTTTCTGGATAATCTCGAAAGCCCCGTCATTTTTCTTAATGACATTTTACAGGGAAAACCCAGCCGGGCGGGCGCCACCGTGGCGCGCTTTGGTATTAACACCATTATCGGTTTTTTTGGTTTTTTTGATCCTGCGGGGGATATGGGGATTGAGCGCCACGACGAAGATTTCGGTCAAACGCTTGGCGCCTGGGGGACTGGATCTGGCCCCTATCTGATGCTGCCATTTCTGGGCCCGCTGCCGCCGCGTGATACGGTTGGTTTTGTGGCAGACATATTTACCGACCCCATGACTTATATTTTATGGAACCACAGAACGGCTAATCTGGCGTTGTATGGCGCTGACGTTGTGGATCAGCGTCATCAGGTCATTGATGAATTCGACGAATTGGAAAAATCATCGATAGATTATTATGCGGCCATCCGCAGTCTGTATACACAACGCAGAAACGATCTCATTCGTGATGGCGAAAGTGATCTGGAAAATATGCCGGATTTTGATGATGATGGCGTCACTACAGCGCCATAACGGATTTTAATAATGTTCCAACGTATCTCGCTTTTCCCGGCTACGCTTATACTGCTTGTGGCGATAACCATGGCCTGGCAGACGCGAGCCATGGTGTCTTCGGATCCATCCGAATTTGTCACCGATCTGACGGTGCAGGCATTTGCAACATTACGCGACACCAGCCTTGGCGATTCAGAAAGGTTCGCCAAATTCCGCTTACTTCTTTCTCAGAGTGTCGATTTACCCCGTGTTGGACGCTTTGTTATGGGCGCCAATTGGCGCCGCGCCACGCCAGCCCAACAGGCCGAATATCAATCTCTATTCAAAGATTATATTATTGCCGCCTATGCAGGACGCCTCAGGGATTATACAGACGCCGCGATAACAGTAAAAACCACGACCCCCATGGACAAGGGGGAATATCTGGTTTCCTCGCTGATTAAGCGTCCCGGGAACCCCGAACCAATCCATGTTGACTGGCGCTTGAGAGAGGTGGAAGGCAAATTACTGGTTCTCGACATGACGATCGAGGGCATCAGCATGGCGCTGACCCAACGATCCGAATTTGCTTCCATCATTCAACAAAATGGTGGTGATATAAATGTTCTGCTGACCCGCCTGCGCGAAGCCGCAGCGCCGCTTGACGCCGGGGAACAGGTCTCAATCACCAGATAGATTCTTCTCGCATGGGCACGGCCGCTCCATGTGCGGCCTAATCCCTGCCAAGCTTCTTGAATTTCAGCCGGTGCGGCTGGGCCGCTGCGGCGCCTAGACGGCGTTTTTTGTCTTCCTCATATTCTTCATAATTGCCTTCGAACCACTCGACATGGCTGTCGCCTTCAAAGGCCAGCATATGGGTAGCGATCCGGTCCAGAAACCAGCGATCATGGCTGATGATCATGGCGCAGCCCGCAAAATCCACCAGCGCGTCTTCCAGCGCGCGCAGCGTATCGACATCCAGATCATTGGTCGGTTCATCAAGCAGCAGCAGGTTCGCGCCCGACTTTAATATCTTCGCAAGATGCACCCGGTTGCGCTCACCCCCAGATAAAATACCGACTTTCTTTTGCTGATCCGTACCCTTGAAATTGAACGCCCCCACATAGGCGCGGCTGTTCACTTCCATCTTTCCCAGCGTAATCACATCGGTGCCGCCTGAAATTTCCTCCCAGATATTCTTGTTCGGGTCCAGCGTATCACGGCTTTGATCAACATAGCCGAGTTGCACCGTAGCGCCCAATTTAAGGCTGCCTGAATCGGGTTTTTCCTGCCCGGTCAACATCCGGAACAAAGTTGTCTTACCCACGCCATTGGGCCCGATAATGCCCACAATGCCACCCGGCGGCAGACGGAAAGACAGGTCATCGATCAGCAATCGTTCGCCAAACGCCTTGTTAATATGTTCCGCTTCGAGCACCACATCGCCCAATCGCGGTCCTGCCGGAATGACAATCTGGGCTTTCCCAGCGACCTTTTCCCGCGCCTCGGATCGCGCCAGCAAGTCGCCATAAGCCGAAACGCGCGCCTTGTTCTTGGCCTGACGCGCCTTTGGCGATTGACGTATCCATTCCAGTTCGCGGTCCAGCGTATCCTGAATGCCCGAGGCTTCCCGCTCTTCCTGTTGCATGCGTTTGCGTTTTTGCACCAGCCATGAAGAATAATTTCCCTCATACGGAATGCCGCGGCCACGATCCAACTCCAAAATCCAGCCCGTAACATTATCGAGAAAATACCGGTCATGGGTGATCAGACACACTGTGCCTTTATATTCTTTCAGAAAGTTTTCGAGCCAGCCGACGGTTTCCGCATCCAAATGGTTGGTAGGTTCGTCCAGAAGCAGCATATCGGGTTGTGACAGCAGTAATTTGCATAGTGCGACGCGGCGCTTTTCACCGCCCGACAATGTATCGATTTTCGCATCCCCGGGCGGGCAGCGCAGCACATCCATCGCCAGTTCCACCCGCGAATCCAGATCCCAGGCGTTCAGCGCCTCAATGCGCTCCTGCAACACCGATTGGCGTTCGATGAGCGCATTCATGGCGTCATCGTCCAGCGGCTCGGCAAAGCCCGCCGATACGGTTTCAAATTCGTCCAGCAATGCCTTGGTTTCAGCCACTCCCTCCATCACATTGCCCCAGACATCTTTACCGGGGTTCAGGTCTGGCTCCTGCGCCAGATAGCCAATTTTGACGCCCTCGGCGGCCCAGGCTTCGCCCTGATATTCCTTGTCCACACCCGCCATTATGCGCAGCAATGTCGATTTACCAGACCCGTTAATGCCCAAAACGCCAATTTTTGCACCCGGCAAAAAGGACAGGCGAATATCATTCAATACCTGCCGCCCCCCCGGATAGGCCTTGCTTAGACCCTGCATCACATAAACATATTGATAGGCCGCCATGAAACGCTCCAAAAAACGGGGGAAATTGCCGTGCAAGCCGGGCAGGCCGGCCAAACCGAGGGCCGGTTTTACGCCATCACGCACTATCGTGCAACGCATCTGCTGCAACATCTTTAGTTAGGCAATATTTCCTGCTATAGCCGGTCCGGGCCTGTAGTTCAGCGGTTAGAACCCACCGCTCATAACGGTGTTGTCGCAGGTTCGAATCCTGCCAGGCCCACCAAATTCAGCCGGTCCATACCGGACACATAGGTAACGTACTGTGGCAACATATTGTACCCAGGACATCCCCCTTCGCTAAAGCTTTGGGGGACAAGGCAGGCGACGCCCCTCTCGCCGCTATCTAAAGGTCCATCACTCCGGCGAACTGCTTGATGCATTCGATATGCGCCTTGGCGCCGTGGCGTCCGCTGGTCATGGTGTTAAGCGAGATATGCGTGGCGCCGTGGGCTTTCCACCATTCCGCCTCTTTGGCCCATTCATCGGGGCTGCGGTCGCCGCCCTGCAGCATCGGGTCCATGCCGAAATAGGGGCCAAAGCCGGTAATGCCGCGATTAGTGTCGCGCACATAGTTTTTCATGCGCTCGATGCGCTCCGCACCCTTGTCGCCCATGCCGAACAGCGGGAACCAGCCATCGGCTATGCGCGCAATACGGCGTAGCGCCACGTCTTCGTTGCCGCCGAACCACAGCGGAATATTTTTTCGCACCGGGCGCGGATTGATGCCCGCATCAATGACCTTATCGAATTCGCCTTCAAAGGTCACCAGATCCTTGGCCCACAATTCGCGCAGCAGTTTCGCCTGCTCCTCAACCCGGCGGCCGCGTGTGTGAAAATCCTCGCCCAGACATTCATATTCCACATCGTTCCAGCCAATGCCGACGCCCAGCCGCAAACGGCCCCGGCTCAGCACATCGAC
>Ga0209851_1000174_pt1 | contig 16302 bp, 13 predicted proteins | sample GWRWT4_14Oct14_FD_187195 | JGI IMG/M metagenome (GOLD analysis project Ga0209851, IMG submission 187195) | Sand microcosm microbial communities from a hyporheic zone in Columbia River, Washington, USA - GW-RW T4_14-Oct-14 (SPAdes) (version 2) | ecosystem: Engineered > Artificial ecosystem > Sand... | reverse complement strand
TTCGATGAAGCCTTGCCGCTCACGGGCGTGATCCTGACCAAGACCGACGGCGATGCACGCGGTGGCGCGGCACTGTCGATCAGGCAGATCACCGGCAAGCCGATCAAGCTGATGGGGGCGGGGGAGAAAACCGATGCCCTGGAGCCGTTCCATCCCGATCGGGTGGCCTCGCGCATCTTGGGGATGGGCGATGTGCTCACCCTCATTGAAGAAATCGAGCGCAACACCGATCGCACCAAGGCCGACAAGCTGGCGGCTCAGGTCCAGAAAGGCAAGGGGATTACCCTTGAGGATTACCGGGACCAGCTTCAGCAAATGCTCAGCATGGGCGGCGTGAAAAGCATCATGGAGAAGCTGCCGGGCGCCATGAAAATCCCCGAGGCCGCGCGCAACCAGGTGCAGGATCGCGATATCCGGCGCATGGTGGCGCTGATTAACGCGATGACGCCGGGTGAACGCCGTCGCCCCGATATCATCCAGGCGTCGCGCAAGCGCCGTATCGCAACCGGTTCGGGGATGCAGGTCCAGGATGTGAACCGCTTGCTCAAGCAGTTCGAGCAGACCCAGAAGATGATGAAGCAGATGACCAAGGGGCCCATGGGCAAATTGTTGCGGGGCGGTCGGCTGCCTCCCGGCATGGGTCTTTGACCACTTTGCTTCCGTTCAGTGCTTTAGGTAAAATCCACTGTTTGCTGGTGGCGGGTCTGTTCCGGTTGGAAGAGGCCTGTCGGATCCGAATCTGGAGGTTCAAGGGTTACATGGTCACTATTCGTCTTGCTCGTGCCGGCGCCAAAAAACGGCCTTTCTATCATCTGGTCGTTACCGACAGCCGTAACCGCCGCGATGGCCGTTATCTCGAACGCCTCGGATTCTTCAATCCCATCGCCAACGAGCGGGAAGAATCCCTGCGCGTTGATTTGGAACGGGCCCGTCACTGGATCGCGCAGGGCGCGCAACCCTCGGATCGCGTCGAGCAGTTGCTGAAGCAGGCCGCCAAGACGGGCGACGCCAGCGTTTGATGTCGGCCGATTCCGAGGCAGGATCCACGGGGCGCGTGATCCTGGGCCGACTGGGCAGTCCATTCGGCGTCAAGGGTTGGCTCCGGGTTCAGTCCTACGCCCGTCCTCCGGAGCAGATCTTTGAGTACCCCCGCTGGAGCATCGGCGAGGGTGAGCGCTGGACTGAGTTGGCGCTGGAGGAAGTCCGGCCCCAGGGGAAAGGCTGGATCGCCCGACTGACCGGCATCGCCGATCGCGAGGCGGCCGCGGCTTTGACTGGCGCATCAGTCAGTATTCCCCGGGAAGCGCTGCCACCTGCCGAGGAGGGGGCGTATTACTGGATGGATCTGGTCGGCCTGCGCGTCGTCGGTCTGGATGGTTTGGAACTGGGTCGCGTCGTGTCCCTGATGGAAACGGGCGCCAATGATGTGCTGGTTGTTCAAGGCCATGAGGAGCGGTTGATCCCCTTCCTCCAACCTGAGGTGATCCGTCGCATCGACCTGTCCCAAAGTGTCATTGAGGTGGATTGGGATCCGGAATTCTGACAAGGGGGAGCGATGCGACTGACCGTGGTCACTCTCTTCCCTGAATTGATTGATGCGCTGTTCGGCTGCGGCATTGCCGGCCGGGCGCGGGATCGGGGATTGGTGGAGGTGGCCTGCGTCAACCCCCGGGATTTCACCCACGATCCGCACCGCACCGTGGATGATCGGCCCTATGGGGGCGGTCCCGGCATGGTGATGAAGGTTGAGCCGCTGCTGGCAGCCATTGAGGTGGCGCGGCGAGAGGCTCCGCCGGGAACGCCGGTGGTGATGCTGAGTCCGCAGGGAAGGCGTTTCGACCAGGGCCTTGCCCGTGGGTATGCCGACTTGCCTGGGCTGATTCTGGTGGCAGGGCGCTACGAAGGCGTCGATGAGCGGGTCATGTCGGCGGTGGATCAGGAACTGTCCATCGGCGATTACGTGCTCAGTGGCGGCGAACTGGCGGCAATGGTGGTGATGGATGCGGTGGTCCGGCTGTTGCCGGGCGCCGTCGGCGATGCCATGTCCTGCGCCCAGGATTCGTTCTGGGAGGGCTTGCTCGATTGCCCCCATTACACGCGCCCGGAAGTTCATGCGACTGGGCGGGTGCCGGCGGTTCTGCTCAGCGGTGACCACGCGGCCATTCAGCGCTGGCGTTTGCAGCAGTCGCTGGGCCGCACTTGGCTCAGACGGCCGTCGCTGCTGGCTGAACGGGTATTGGAGCCTGAACAGGAAAGCCTCCTGCAGGCGTTTATTGACAATATTGGTATTGACAGCCCGGATGGCGGGTAGAGGATTAGGCATGAGCAAGCTGATTGCAGAACTAGAAGCCGCGCAGATGCGGCATGACCTGCCTGAGTTCAGCCCCGGTGATACCGTGGTGGTCCAGGTCAAGGTGAAAGAAGGCACCCGCGAACGGTTGCAGGCCTTTGAAGGCATCGTGATTGCCAAGAGCAACCGGGGCCTGCATTCCTCCTTCACCGTGCGCAAGGTCGCTCACGGCGAGGGTGTGGAGCGCGTATTTCAGAGCCACAGCCCGGTCGTGGACAGCGTCACGGTCAAGCGCCGTGGTGATGTGCGTCGCGCCAAACTCTATTACCTGCGCGATCTGCGCGGCAAGGCCGCTCGCATCAAGGAAAAGCTCGCCCCCAAGGCGCGTTGAGCGCCTCCGTTCACACGCGATCGGTACGCGACCCATTCGGTTCATCCTTGCATTGACCGCATGGGTCGCGGTCCTGTGTTCGGGCTCCTGTTGCCCAAGGCTTCCGACTTGATTTTCTTGAGGCTGTCCCTGCCGCGCCATGCATGAAGCCGCCGCAGGTGTTGACCATGGGCGGGATGGTCGCGTGGGACCCAAGGCCCGACGGTTGTTGTTGCGATTTATCGACCGCCAGGGCAAGCCCGTATCTGCGCTGATTGCATCGTCGTCCCACGGAAGCCCGGAGGGGCCGCGTTCGGCGCTCGTCTTGCCGGCGCTGCCAAAAACTTCCCGACTCAAGCTTCTCCTGCGCCATGCTGGCAGCTGCTCTATGATGGCGCCATGGCTCGCATTCCCTTGAGGTAATTTCATGGCCCAAAGACCTTCCCTGATCCGTCGTGGTGTCCGTTGTGTGGGATCGATACTGGACGGCTTGCGGCGCTGGTTGTCCCGGCTGATGTTCGTGGTTTTTCTGCTGGTTGTGGTGGCGTTCCTGCGTACTGACCTGGCGGTGCAGGTGCCCACGGACGCCGCGCTGGTGCTCAGCTTGCAGGGGGCGCTGGTCGAGCAGTCCGAGGTGGATCCCCTCCAGAAGCTGGTGGACGAAGCCGTTGGCGCACCTGTCCGGGAAACCCAGGTGCGGGATGTGCTTCGCGCGCTGGAAGCCGCCGCAACGGATCACCGGATCAAGGCGGCCGTGCTGGATTTCAGCCACTTCGAGGGGGGGGATCTATCCAAGCTGGTCCAGATTGGCGCAGCGGTGGAACAGTTCAAGGCTGCGGGAAAGCCCGTGCTGGCTTATGCGGATCAATATAGCCAATCCGGCTATTATCTTGCCGCTCAGGCCAGCGAAGTCCACCTGCACCCCATGGGTCAGGTCAGCATCGAGGGCTTTTCCACCTATCCCGCCTATTTCCGGGATCTGGTCGAGAAGATCGGCCTAGAAATCAACGTGTTCCGTGTCGGCGAATTCAAGTCGGCAGTGGAACCCTTCATTCGTAACGACATGTCGGAGGCCTCTCGCAAAGCCAATCAGGCCTGGCTGGGCAATCTGTGGACCGTCTACAAGACCGGGGTCGCCAGCGCTCGCTCACGGGATCCTGAAGACATCCAGCACTATGCGGACCGAATGGGCGACCTGATGGTACAGACAGCAGGAGACGGCGCCCAACTGGCCCTGCAGGAGGGTCTGGTCGATGCGCTGAGCCATCGCGATGAATTCATCGATCGCGTGCGCGAGGAAACCAGCGCCGATGAAGACGGCGGATTCAAGCGGATCGATCAGAACGCCTATTTGTTGGCGGTGGGCCGGGAGGCGCCAGTCGAGGCCGGCAAACCCACGGTGGGGATTCTGGTTGCGGCCGGCACGATCGTCGACGGCGATCCCGCGCCGGGATCCGTGAGTGGAGATGTCTTTGCGGAGCAGGTTCGCCAAGCCCGCCTGGATGATGCCATCAAGGCCCTGGTGGTGCGTGTTGACAGTCCCGGAGGCAGCGCCTTTGCCTCGGAGGTGATCCGGCGCGAACTTGAGTTGACGCGCGAAGCTGGCAAGCCTGTGGTGGTGTCCATGGGCAGCGTGGCTGCATCGGGCGGCTATTGGATCGCTACGGCATCCGATCGAATCCTGGCGTCTCCCGCGACGCTCACTGGATCAATTGGTGTCTTCGGCATCATTCCTACCTTTCAGGATACGTTGGCCAAACTGGGTGTCCATGTGGATGGCGTGGGAACCACGTCATTGGCTGGCGCTCTGCGGTCAGATCGCAAACTGAGCCCGGAAGTGGGTCGATCGATTCAGGCCATGGTGGAAAAAACTTACCGTGACTTCCTGTTACGCGTGGCCGATGCGCGGGATCTGCCGGTGGAGACAGTGGCCAAGCTGGCCGAGGGGCGGGTCTGGAGTGGGTCCGATGCCCTGGATCTGAAGCTGGTGGATGCTTACGGCGAAGTGCCCGAGGCGGTTAAGGCTGCCGCGCAATTGGCCAGCCTGGGCGATGCCTACCAGGCGCGCTATCTCACGCCCGATCTCAACCTGAGACAGTACCTCATGGCGCGGATGCAGGGAAACGCAAGCCTGACGCGGAGCCTGCGCATGCTGCTACCGCCGGAGCTTGCCCGGGTTTTGCAGGTTTGGCTAGCGGCCTCCGATCAGCTTGCCTGGAGCGCGCAGGGCGGCATTTATGCCTTGTGCCTGTGCGGCAAAACGGGCTGATGGCTTCCCAACTCAGATGCTGAGGCGCAGGGTTCCCCGGGAACCCAGCCCCAAGGCCGCTTCCTTGACCGCCTCCGCCACTTTGGCGTGAACTTCCAAGTCAAGCACATTGGGGACCAAGGCATCGGTTGGTGTTAGTTCCGCCAGCGCATTGGCCGCAGCGAACAGCATCTCATCGGTGAATTGGGTGGCGCGGGCCTCCAAGGCACCCCGGAACAGGCCAGGGAAACCCAGGGCATTGTTCACGCTACCGCCGTCAGCCGCGAAGATGGCGCCCTGCTGCAGCGCCCGCCGCGGGGCAATTTCCGGCTCCGGATTGGACAGGGCAAGGATGATCTGGCCCGGCCGCACTTTCTCGGGCTTGATGAGGCCGGGGACACCAGTGGTCGCGATCACGATATCGGCTTCGGCCATCAGGGCATCCAGGCTGCGCCCTTCGCCGCCGAAGCGCTCCAGGCGCTCGATCGCGTGCGGATGAATGTCCGCTCCCAGCACCCGTTTGACGCCATAGCTGCGCAGCAGGCGGGCAATGCCGATACCGGCGGCGCCCAGGCCAATCTGGCCCACCACACTGTCGCGCAGATCCACATCCACGCGTGCGGTGGCATTGATGAGGGCGGCGAGCGTTACCACGGCCGTGCCATGCTGGTCATCGTGCATCACCGGCCGATCCAGGCGTGCTTTCAGCCCTTCCTCCACTTCGAAGCACAGTGGCGCGGCGATGTCCTCGAGCTGTATCGCGCCGAAAGAGGGCGCAATCGCGCAGATGGTGTCGATCAGCCGTTCGGGATCTTTTTCATCGATCAGGATTGGAATGCCGCTGATTTTTGCCAGTTGGGCGAACAGAGCGGATTTGCCTTCCATGACGGGCAGGGCCGCCGCCACGCCGACATCGCCCAGGCCCAGCACGGCCGTGCCATTGGTCACGATGGCCACGGTGTGTCTGAGGGCGGTGTATTCCCATTGCAACACGGGATCGGCCTGAATGGCGAGGGAGACGCGCGCCACACCGGGCGTATAGATGTCGCGCAATTGCTGGATGGAGCCGATGGGGACGCGGGAGACCATGCGGATCTTGCCATCCCGGTGCCGGTCCATGATGCGGTCCGAGCGACCGATAATCTTGGCGTTGGGCAGGGCATTGATCTGGTCGATCACCCCACCATCGGTCTCGGGGTCCATTTCCAGGGTGATTTCCCAGATGGTCTGGTCCTGTTCCCGCCGTACCGCATTGAGGTGTTCCACCACAATGCCGGCTTCGCCGATCACCGTAAGGATCTTGCCCAGACTGCCGGGCTTGTGAGCCGATTCAATGATGAGAATCTCAGGGATTTTCATTGGCTTGTCTTTGATTGATGAGGGGATGACGAGAAATGTTCCGCACCCGCCTGGGGTTGGTTCAAGCCGCCATCATACCCGCTGCGCTTGACCGGTGCATGGGCCAGCCCCGGTTTCAACGCTCGGGTCAGTCCGTGATCAATTGCCCTTGCGCAATCGGCGTGACCGCCCCTCCGACGCTTACCTCCATGACGGTTTGGCCGCTGCGCTGCGCGATCACCTGCAGCGTGCTCAGCCGACCATGGCCCATGCCGCGCAAGGCCACGATGCGCAGCGGATCGGCCGGCTCCGACAAGGCCAGGTAGCTGGCCAGAGCCGGCATGGCCGAACCGATGGGGGGATCGTCTTGCGGCGCGATGTCCAGTCCGAACAGGCGCGCCTCAATGCGCGGCGTGCCATCGGCTTCCATTCCGGCGGGGGCGATGGCGAGGATTTGCGGCGGCAAGGTGACCGTGGCGCTGGAACGAGCCCAGGCGGTCCGGTCGAAGCAGGCTTGCTGCAAGGTGGCAGAATCGCGCAGGGGAACGACGAAATAAGACAAGGGGCCACCAAGCAGGCTCAGCGGGGCGTGCCCCGTCATGCCGATCAGATCCGCATCCGGCAAGCCCAGCACGGCTGCAATATCGGCTGCGCCGGGCACATAGGCGTCCACGGCGTGATTGCATTGCATCCGAAACGCGCTGTGCATCGGTCGGCCATCCGCGCAGCGGACCTGCAGATCAACCGTGCCGATGGGCAGACCAAAGCTGAACGTGCTTGTTCCCGCCGTGGCCGGCAGCACGCCGGCCTGAATCAGCACCGCGCCCGCCGCCACGGTGGGATGGCCAGCAAAGGGCTGCAGATTGCCACGGCGTCCGAACAAATGCATCTGCCAGTGGAGGCTTGCGCCATCCCGTTGCAGAAACACGGTGTCCTCATAGCCGAACTCCCGCGCGATGCGGCGCATCTGGGCTTCCACCAAGCCTTCGGCGCGGGGAAAGACGAGGATGGGCGCGCCCTGATAAGGCGCATCGCTGAAAGCATCCACACAGTGAAATTCCAGGCCCATCTCAGTTTCCTCCAAGTTGCGTCAAGCGACCTAAAGCCTTCACGATCTGGCCTGATCAGGCAATGAACCCCAGGCTTTCCAGCTTCAGCAATACCCGCAGGGCCGCCTCATCAGCCGAACAATCCTGGGTGTCGATGATCAGGTCAGCTTGTTCCGGCACCTCGTAAGGATCGGAAATTCCCGTGAACTCGGGGATCAGACCGGCCCGCGCCTTGGCGTAGAGCCCCTTGCGGTCGCGGCTTTCGCAGACCTCCAGCGGCGTCGCCACATACACTTCGATGAAACCCCCACCGGCCTGGACCATTTCCCGCACCTGACGGCGGGTTTCCCGATAGGGCGCAATGGGCGCGCATACGGCGATGCCACGGTGCTTGGTGATTTCGGCGGCGACATAGCCGATGCGCAGGATATTGAGGTTGCGGTGTTCCTTGGAAAAGCCCAGTTCGCTGGAGAGGTGCTTGCGCACCAGATCACCGTCCAGCAGGGTTACCGGGCGTCCGCCCATTTCCATCAGCTTGACCATCAGCGCATTGGCGATGGTGGATTTTCCGGAACCGGACAGGCCGGTGAAGAACACCGTAAAGCCCTGCTGCTGGCGCGGCGGATAGCTGCGCTTGAGTTCGGCGACCACCTCGGGGTAGGAGAACCATTCCGGGATCTCGGCGCCTTCCCTTAAGCGGCGGCGAAACTCAGTGCCCGAGATGTTGAGCACGGTTTCATCGGGCAGGATTTCATTATCAGGGGCGTATTGGGCACGGTCCTGGACGTAGACCATTTCCTGGAAGGGCACCATGGTGATGCCGAGTTCATCCTGATACCTAGCGACCAGTTCCTGGGCGTCATAGGGACCGTAGAAATCCTTGCCGTGGCTGTCCTTGCCGGGGCCGGCATGGTCGCGACCGACAATGAAATGGGTGCAGCCATGATTCTTGCGGATGATGGCGTGCCAGAGCGCTTCGCGCGGACCGCCCATGCGCATGGCCAGCGGCAACAGGCTGAGCTGGGTGGTCTGTTCGGGATAGCGCTTGAGCAATTGCTCATAGCAGCGCACGCGCGTGTAGTAGTCGATGTCGCCGGGTTTGGTCATGCCCACCACGGGATGGATGAGCAGATTGGCCTCGGCATCCCGCGCGGCACGAATGGTGAGTTCCTGATGGGCGCGGTGCATGGGGTTGCGGGTCTGGAAAGCCACAATGCGTCGCCAGCCCAGCTTGTCGAATAATGTGCGCATCTCGGCAGGGGTATGGCGCCGGCTCTTGAAATCGTAGTGAGTCGGGGCATCCAGGCCATGCACTGGTCCGCCCAGGTAGACCGGATGGCTGCGGCGCAGCAGATGGCTCACGCCCGGGTGGGCCTCATCCCGGGTCCCGAACACGGCCTCGGCCTCGGCCCCGAGGTCGGGCCGCCAGATGTCATCCACCCGCATGACGGCAATCAGTACGCCCTCAGGATCATGCAGACCGATCCAGTCACCACTGCCGAGTTTTCCAGCGAATGCCTCGTCGACATCCAGGGTGATGGGCATGGGCCACAGCGTGCCATTGGCGAGCCGCATTTCGGACAGAACGCGGGCATGATCCGCCTCGCCCATGAAGCCTTCCAGAGGCGAAAAGCCGCCGTTGAGCAACAGCTCCAAGTCACACAGTTGGCGCGGCGTGAGATTCCAGCCCGGATAGGCGCTGGCCTGTTCCCGCATCCGCTGGCGAGATTCGCCGTCGAGATAAAGCTGTTTCAGGGAGCCGCCGTGGGGGGTGATCAACTCGGACATGGTCACTCGCTTTCTATGGAGGTCAATGGGATGGAAAGGCAGTGGGTGTGGAGCTATATCTCGCACGATCCGGCCGGCATGGACGCTAGAAAGGCCAAAAACGGGGAATCAGCGCCAGAGTAACTGCCCCGGTAATAATGGTCAGCGGAACCCCCAGGCGCACGTAATCGATGAACCGATAGCCGCCTGGACCCATCACCATCAGATTGGTCTGGTAGCCCATCGGCGTGGCATAAGCGGCTGATGCCCCCATCATGATGGCAATCCCAAACGGGAGCAAACTCACCCCCAGATTATGCGCGACGCTCACAGCGAAGGGGAACATCAAGGCGGCGGCTGCGTTGTTGGTGATGACATTGGTCAGCAGCACCGTCACCAGATAAATCATGATCAGGTTGGCACCGGGGTCGGTTCCGGTCAGTGCAAGTAACGCTTCGGTGACTGCCCGGGCAGCGCCGGTATTCTCCAATGCGCTGCTGAGCCCGAAGGAGGCACCGATGACCACCAGGATCGGCCAGTCGATGCTGCTGCGGGCGGTCTGAGGACTGACGCAGCCGGTGGCAATCATCAGACCTGCTGCCAGGAGAGCGGCTTCCAGCATGCTCAGCCAGCCAAAGGACGCGCTCAGGATCATGCCGAGCATGATCAGGACCGCACGCAGGGCATGTTCATGGCGCGGGGGGCTGGAGTCCTCGATCCGCCGCACCAGCAGGAAATCACGCGAGTTGCGGTGTTCCTCGAAAAAATTGGGGCGCGCTTCCAGGAGCAGGGTATCGCCCGGCTCCAGTTCGATGTCGCCAATTTTCTGCTCAAGGCGCTGTCCGCTGCGCGCCACGGCAATGACGACTGCGTTGTAACGGGTGCGGAAACCGCTATCGCGGATGCTTTTGCCGGAGAGCGGTCCGGTTCCGGAAACCACGGCTTCCACCAGGCAGCGGCCTGAGCGCGGACCTTCCAGTTTGAAGACCTGTTGGGTCGCCGGGGTGAGGCCACGGATCTTTTGCAACTCCACTACTGAATCGACGATGCCCACGAACAACAAGCGGTCACCCGCCTGCAGGATTTCCTGGGGGGACACCGCGGCCAGGATCTGGCCACGTCGATCGATTTCTGCCAGATACAGCCCCGGCAAATGGCGCAGTCCGGCCTGCTCGATGGTGTGGCCCACGAGCGGGCCAGCCGTTTCGATCAGCATTTCCACGCTGTATTCGCGGGGATCGCCCAACTGGCTCATGGCGGGACGCCGATCCGGCAGCAATCGGTCGGTAAATAGCATCAGAAATAAAATTCCGGCGATGGCAACTGGAATGCCGACTGGCGCAATACTGAACAGGCTGAGGTGGATGCCCTCGCCGATGAGCATGCTGGCGACCACCAGGTTGGTGCTGGTGCCGATCAGCGCGCAGGTACCGCCCAGGATGGTGGCGTAATTCATCGGCAGCAGCAGCTTGGACGGCGGCAGATCGAATTTCTTGGCCCAGGTGTTGATCGCCGGGATCATCATGGCGACCTGGGGTGTGTTGTTCAGGAAGGCGCTGAAGACGGCCGTGGGGGCCATCGTGCGCCACAGTGCGTGACGCAGCGAGCGCGGCCGACGCAAGACGTTCTGCACCAGCCAGTGGATGCCGCCGGTTTCCTCCAGCGCCACGGCCACCACGCACAGCACGCCCACCGTGATCAGACCCTCGTTGCCGAAGCCGGCAAACGCCTCCTTGGGCGTGATGACACCCGCGAGCATCAGCACGGTGATGGCGCCCAGAAAGACCGCATCGGCAGCCAGATTGGTCAGGATCAGCGTGCCGACCATGGCGACAACAACGCAGATGGTCAGCCAGGCAGCCCAGGTCATCTTGTGACAATATCCTTTGGTGTGGCTCGCAACGGGGTGAGCAGTGGACGTATCGGCCTCTTTCGGGCAGGCATTATGGGGGCGGGTTCCATTCCCTGCCAAGGTCGTTCGCGCTGGTATGATTGGGTCTTCACGAATAAGGAGCGCGCATGTCCAACCGCGATGAGGGGGATTCCCAATCGGCCGCCGTGCGGAGCGGCGAAAAGTTCTCCAAATCGGGCGTGACGGCCATCAAGAACGGCATCAAGCGCAATGCCGCTGCCGCTGCGCCGCCGCGGGGCGACAAGCCGCCGTGGTTGCGGGTGACCGTGCCGGGCGCCGGGCGCTATGTGGAAGTGCGGGAGATCGTGCGCAAGAACCGTCTGGCCACGGTGTGCGAGGAGTCACTCTGCCCCAATCTGGCCGAGTGCTGGAGCCATGGCACCGCCACGCTCATGATCCTGGGATCGATCTGCACTCGTGCCTGCCGCTTTTGCGCGGTGGACACCGGCAATCCCCGTGGCCGGCTGGATCCGGAAGAGCCCGCCCATGCCGCCCATGCGGTCCAACTCATGGGGCTGAAGTATGTCGTGCTCACCTCGGTGGACCGGGATGACCTGCCCGACGGTGGCGCGGCCCATTATGCGGCCTGTGTGCGGGCCATCCGCGCTGCCTGTCCCGATACGGCGGTGGAGGCCTTGACCCCCGATTTTGGTGGCAACCCCATGGCCGTGGCCGAGGTGGCGCGCTCCGGGCTGCAGGTTTATGCCCAGAACCTGGAGACGGTGCGTCGCTTGACCCATCCGGTACGCGATCCGCGTGCCGGCTACGAGCAAACGCTCACCGTGCTGGGCATGGCCCAGGCCGCGGCTCCGGATCTGCTTACCAAGACCAGCCTTATGCTGGGTCTCGGAGAAACCGAAGAGGAGATCCGCCAGACCTTGGTGGACGCCCGCACCGCTGGCGTGGACATTGTCACCTTCGGCCAATACCTGCGGCCGACCGCCAACCATCTGCCGGTGGTGCGCTATGTGCCGCCGGAAGATTTCGCGCGCTACCGGGCATGGGGGCTGGAAATGGGTTTCCTGGAAGTGGTGGCCGGGCCGTTGGTCCGTTCCAGCTACCGTGCCGATCAGGTGTTTGCGCGCAACAACGCGGGGCTTTGAAGGCGTGTTGCCGCTATCGTGCGATATCAGACTCGGTCCGGCTGACAGGTCGGCTGATGCAATTTGGCGGACCGGTTCTCTCACCTATTGGCGCTTGGCATTCCCCCAAATCATTTGCATGACAAAGGGCAGGGCATGACGGTTCTGGTCACCGGCGCGGCCGGTTTTATTGGCTATCACCTCGCGGAGCGCTTGCTCGATCGCGGTGAGCGGGTCATCGGCCTGGATAATCTCAATGATTATTACGAGGTCGCTCTCAAGGAAGCCCGCCTCGCCCGCCTCGTCGAGCGGCCGGGTTTTACGTTTCACCACCTGGATTTGGCTGATCGCTCGGGGATGGAGACACTGTTCCGTGCCCAGCCCATCGACCGGGTGGTGAATCTCGCAGCCCAGGCCGGCGTGCGTTATTCCCTGACCCATCCGCATGCCTATGCCGACAGCAACCTGACCGGCTTCCTGCACATCCTGGAGGGCTGCAGGAGCCGCGCCGTGAGTCACTTGGTCTATGCGTCCAGCAGCTCGGTCTATGGCGCCAACACACGCATGCCCTTCCGCGCCGAGGAGCCAGCCGATCATCCCCTGGCCCTCTATGGCGCCACCAAGAAGGCCAACGAGGTCATGGCGCACGCCTACAGCCATCTCTATGGCATTCCCACCACCGGCCTGCGCTTTTTTACCGTTTACGGGCCGTGGGGGCGGCCGGACATGGCGTTGTTCAGTTTCACTCGCGCGATCCTGGCGGGCGAACCCATCCCGGTCTTCAATTATGGCCACCATAAGCGGGATTTCACCTATGTGGATGATGTGGTCGAGGGCGTGATTCGCGTCCTCGATCGGCCCGCCCGGCCTGACCCGCATTTTGACGCTGCTCAGCCTGATCCTTCCGCCAGCACCGCGCCTTATCGCATCTACAATATTGGCAATGGCCAGCCGGTCGACCTGATTGCCTATATCCGCACCCTGGAGGCGGCATTGGGCCGGCCGGCGCGCTTGGACCTGCAGCCCATGCAGCCGGGGGATGTGCCGGATACCTGGGCCGACTGCACGCTCCTGGAGCGCGATACCGGCTACCGGCCATCCACCCCGGTAGCGGAAGGCATCGCCCGTTTTGTGACCTGGTACCGAGCCTACTACCACGTCTGAATCAATCGAATGGGACAGTCCGGCCGGCGTTGTCCCGCAGGAATCGAACCCTTGAGCTGCCGGGGTTTGCTGCAATTGCGACCCATCCGTCTCGGCATGGAGGATGCGATGAGCGGACGCGCTCTCGGGATAATGATCGTCGGCGGTCAGTAGATCGCCCCTTGGCGAAATACAGCCCGTAATGTATCGCCTTCCAGATATTTCTTATCGTGATGACCATCATGGGGATCTGAACATGCACAGCCAAGAGATTGACCAGCGCGCGACCGTGACCCTTACTGAAGGGCTCGATGCAGTAGAACCTCCGGCGCTTGATCCCTCCAGACGGCGCATGCTGGCCGCCATGGGGGCGCTGGCCGCTTTGGGCACGATGCCGCTGATGGCCGGTGCCAGCGCGGATGAACATGCCGCGCATGGTGCCATGGCGGGCAACACCCCACGCGCTGCGTTGATCGCAGCGGCCTCTCACTGCGTGACTGTCGGCCAGGCTTGCCTCGCCCATATTTTGCGGATCTTCAAGTCCGGTGATACGGCCTTGGCCGAATGCGGCATCCTGGTGGACAGCACCATTGCCGCCTGTCAGGCAACAGCCAAGCTGGCCTTGAACGATTCGACGCAAGCCAAGGCGATGGCCGCGGTGTGCCTGCAGGAATGCGAGGACTGCGCCAAGGAGTGCCGCAAACATGCCAAGCAGCATGCCATTTGTGAGGAGATGGCCAAGTCCTGCGAGGAGACGGTGGCTGCTGCGCGCAGGTTCATCGGCTGATACGGCGTGGAAGCGGGGATCCGGGAAATAAAAAGGCCGGAGCAAGTCCGGCCTTTCGTGAATTTTATGGCTCCCCGGGACGGACTCGAACCGCCGACCCGGTGATTAACAGTCACCTGCTCTACCGACTGAGCTACCGGGGAACAACAAGCGGCGAATCCTAGCCGACGCCCCGGCTGCCGTCAAGGCGAGCCGGGGCGCGAACGCTTAGCCGAGGGCCTCGGCCAGCCGGTCCATGGCCTTGTCCAGCAGGGCCTGACTGGTGGCATAGGACAGCCGCATGTGGCCAGGGCTGCCGAACGCCGAACCGGGGACCAGGGCCACCAAGGCTTCGTTCAGCAAGAACTCGCCCAGGGCCACGTCATCGGCCAGATCCGTGCGCCGCGCCAGCACGGCCGAGAAATCCGGGAACGCGTAGAACGTGCCATCCGAGGGCAGGCAGCGCACGCCGGGCAATGCGTTGAGTCGGGCGACCACGGCGTCGTGGCGTTGCCGGAAGGCTTTCACCATTTCGCCGACGCAAGCCTGATCGCCGCGCAGGGCAGCTTCCGCGGCGACCTGGGAGATGGAGGTGGGGTTGGATGTGCTCTGGGATTGCACGTTGGTCATGGCCTGGATCAGTGCCTCGGGCCCCGCAGCATAGCCGATGCGCCAACCGGTCATGGCGTGGCTCTTGGAGACGCCGTTGATGACCACCGTGCGCTCAACCAGATCCGGGCAGGCCATGGCGATATTGACGAAAGGCTCCGGCGTCCACAGGATGACTTCATAGATGTCGTCGCTGACGATGAGCACTTCAGGGTGGCGCCGCAGCACCTCGCCCAGGGCTTGGAGTTCGGCGCGGCTGTAGGCCTTGCCCGTGGGGTTGGACGGGCTGTTGAGCACCAGCATGCGGGTGCGCGGGGTGATCGCCGCTTCGAGTTGTTCGGCGGTGATCTTGAAGCCCGCGTCCATGGTGGTGGACACGATCACTGGGGTGGCATCGGCAATCAGCACCATGTCCGGGTAGGAGACCCAGTAGGGCGCGGGGATGATCACCTCATCGCCCGCATCCAGCAGGGCCAGGCACAGGTTGAAGAAGCTCTGCTTGGCGCCACAGGACACCAGGATCTGCTTGGGGGTGTAGCGCAGGTCGTTGTCGCGCTGGAACTTCTCCACCACCGCCTGTTTGAGGCCGGCGGTCCCGTCCACCGCCGTATACTTGGTGAAACCGCGGTTGATGGCATCCATCGCCGCCGCCTTGATGTGGTCGGGCGTGTCGAAATCCGGCTCCCCCGCGCCCAGACCGATCACATCCTTGCCGCTGGCCTTGAGCGCGGCGGCCCGGGCGGTGACCGCCAAGGTGGGGGAGGGCTTGATGCGTTGAACTCGCTGAGACAATCGAATGCCCAAGTTAATGTCCTCTTTGCCGGCTGCGGAATAACCGCTCATCTTAATTAGCCCCCTGGACCATCGCAATGACCGATCGATTCGAAGTGCATGCCGACTACGCGCCCGCTGGCGATCAGCCGGAGGCGATCGCGCGTCTGGTGGAGGGCCTGCAGGACGGGCTGGCGCGACAGACCCTACTGGGTGTCACGGGTTCCGGCAAGACCTTCACCATCGCCCATGTGATCGCCCAACTGCAGCGCCCGACCCTGATCCTGGCGCCCAACAAGACGCTGGCCGCCCAGTTGTATGGCGAAATGAAGGGTTTCTTTCCGCGCAACGCAGTGGAATATTTCGTTTCCTATTACGACTATTACCAGCCCGAGGCCTACGTCGCCTCCACCGACACCTACATCGAAAAAGACGCTTCCATCAACGAGCACATCGAACAGATGCGCCTGTCGGCCACCAAGGCCATGCTGGAGCGCCGCGATGCCATCATCGTGGCGAGTGTGTCGGCGATCTACGGCCTGGGTGATCCCCAGGCCTATTTCAGCATGGTGCTGCATCTGCTACCGGGCGACCGCCTCGACCAGCGCACCGTGCTGCGGCGACTCACCGAACTGCAGTACACCCGCAACGAGCTGGAGCTGACACGGGGCACTTTCCGCGTGCGGGGCGATGTGATCGACATTTTCCCGGCCGAATCGGAACAGGAAGCCGTGCGCCTGGAACTGTTCGATGAGGAAATCGAGTCGATCCGCGCCTTTGATCCGCTCACCGGGGAACTGGGGCGGCCGCTCGCGCGCTACACCGTCTTTCCAAAGAGCCATTACGTCACCCCGCGCGAAAATTTGCTTGCCGCGGTGGAGCAGATTCGCATCGACCTCAAGCTCCGGCTCGAGAATTTGCGCGCGCAAAACCGCCTGCTGGAGGCCCAGCGACTGG
>Ga0209851_1000169_pt1 | contig 16565 bp, 13 predicted proteins | sample GWRWT4_14Oct14_FD_187195 | JGI IMG/M metagenome (GOLD analysis project Ga0209851, IMG submission 187195) | Sand microcosm microbial communities from a hyporheic zone in Columbia River, Washington, USA - GW-RW T4_14-Oct-14 (SPAdes) (version 2) | ecosystem: Engineered > Artificial ecosystem > Sand... | reverse complement strand
TCCGAAAAGGGGTGATTCTTGATCGTGAAGTACAGCAAATGCGCGGCCTTCGATTCGACCGTCGGATACGCCGGCTCCCCGAACACGCTCTGGTCGAGGTTGCCGAGCAGGGCGGCGAGCCCCTCTTCGCGCTCGCGACCGAACAGATCCGTGGCCTCGCCGCGCCCGATCAGGTCGGCCTTGAGTCGCCCGATCGCGGCGCGCGCCTCTTCCACGGCTGGCAAAACGCCACCCCGGTTCCCCTTCGGCTCTTCCAGCAAGCCTTCGTCATAGCGTTGCAGGAGCAGGAAGGTCTGCGTATAGCGGGCAATGACATCGACCAGCCCGCGCCCCTGGTCCGTGGTCAGCGCCTCGCCGGCCGCTGCCTTGCGCACGAGGGACAGCGCCGCTTCCAACTCGCGCGCGTTCTGCTCGAAGCGCTGCTGGTTGATCGTGTAGCCCCGCACCAGGTGCTCGCGCAGCGTTTGCGTGGCCCATTGGCGGAAGCGCACGCCGCGCCGTGAATTGACCCGGTAGCCCACCGAGATGATCGCGTCCAGGTTGTAGTGCTTGAGCTGACGTCGCACCTGCCGCTTGCCTTCCACACGAACTGCTAAGAAATCCTTAGTAGTTGCCGGCTCCTCCAGTTCACCATCGGCATAGACGTTTTTCAGATGCATCAGCACGTTCTCAGGCGTCGTCTCGAAAAGCTCCGACATCTGCCGCTGGGTCAGCCAGACCGTCTCCCGATCGAGCCGCACATCCACGCGGACCTCACCGTCTGGGGCCTCGTAGACGATCACTTCACCGCCCGGCGCTGCACTCATCATCCGGCCCTCCGCGCCTGCGCCCCGGCGATGGATCCGTCCTTGCGCCGGTACTCCACTGTTACGCCATTGACCGGCATCCGATGCAATGCACGGTTGCGCTCCACCGGCCCGTAGATTGGGGTCCCAACGTGAATCATTTCAGCGCACGCCATATCCACTTTCATCTCTGCCGTTCGCCCCAATCACAAACCAGGGTGGCTTCCGCAATATGCCTCCCGACCGGGTTAGCACTGGGAGTTCGTGATCGCGTACACCATGTCGCCGACATACCGCTTGAACGACTCGTTCTCGACGAACTGCTTGTAGACCTGTGTGTCGTCCTTGAGCAGGATCTGCATCGCCTTATACAGCGCCTGGTCGTGCGCCATGCGCGCGGTGTGCGGGGTGTTCTGCTTCGCATTCTGGTAGGCCGCGTCGGCGGCAACCTTCGGCGCGATGTCCTCGCGGATGCGTTTGGCCACCCGATCGGTGTCGGTGAACAGGGTGCCGAACCGCTCGTTGAAAGTCTTCAGGATGTTGCTCAGCCGGTCCAGCTCGGGCTCGCTCTTGCGCCCGCCGGCGTCGGTCGGCACCGGCTCGATCTCGGCGTCGTCGTCCGCCAGCGCGATCTTCATGGCCGCCTTCTTCTCGACGCGGTAGCTGTCCATGTCGATGGCTTCGAGGATGCCCTTGGCGAGATCCTCCTCCTTGGGCGCCGGCAGCTTGGGCGTGAGCAGGTCGAGGAAGATCGACAGTCTCTCCCACTCGGCGTTGCTGTACGGAATCACCGACGACAGGAAGGCGTAGGTGCGGCAGAACACCTTGGCCTTGCCCTTGAAGTCCACCTGGCCGTCCTCGTCGAGCTGCTCCACGTACACCGCCACACAGGCATCGAGGATCGGGTCGAGCTGGTCGCGGTCGGCGCCGCCGAGAAACAGCCCCACCACCTGGCGCACCTGCTCTGGCGAATAGACCTGCGCCGCATCCAACGCCCCCTTGAGGTCGTGCAGCTTGTTCGGATCGGTCTCGTCGGCGAGCAGCGTGGTGCGGTAGTAATCCTGGAAGGCGAAGGTGATCGCCTCGCTGTTGTTCTGGAAGTCGAGCACGAAGCAGTCGTGTTTCTGCGGGTGCGCGCGATTCAGCCGCGACAGCGTCTGCACCGCCTTGATGCCCGCCAGCGGCTTGTCCACGTACATCGTGTGCAGCAGCGGCTCGTCGTAGCCGGTCTGGAACTTGTCGGCGCAGATCAGGAAGCGGTACGGATCGGTCTGGATCTTGCCGGCGATGTCATTGCTCGGGAAGCCGTTGAGCGAGGCCTCGCTCACCTTCGCGCCGCCATACTCGTGTTCGCCAGAGAAGGCGACGATGGCCTGGTACGGACTCTTGCGCTCCGCCAGGTACGCCTTGAAGGCGTGGAAATACTGGATCGCCCGCTCGATGCCGCTGGTGACCACCATCGCGCGGGCCTCGCCGCCGATCTTGCCCGTGGCCACCACCTGCTCGTGGAAGTGGTCCACCATGATCTCGGCCTTGAGCCGGATCGCGTGGTCGTGGCTCTCCACGTAGCGGCGCAGCTTCTTCTTCGCCTTCTTGGTGTCGAACTCCGGGTCGTCCTCGGTCTTCTTGACCAACCTGTAGTAGCTGTCCACCGGCGTGTAGGCCTTGAGCACGTCGAGGATGAAGCCCTCCTCGACCGCCTGTTTCATGGTGTAGCTATGGAAGGGCCGGTGTTTGACTTTCCCCTCGGCGTCCGGCGGCAGCGGCTCGCCGAACATCTCCAGCGTCTTGTTTTTGGGCGTGGCGGTGAAGGCGAAGTAGCTGGCGTTGGTCAGCATCTTGCGCGCCGCCATGCGCTGCTCCAGCGCGGCGTTCACCGTGTCCTCGGGGTCGGGTCCGGCGTCTTCGTCCCCCGCGCCTTCCTGACCCGCCGCGCCGAGCGCCTGGCTCATCGCCGCCGAGGTCTTGCCGCCCTGGCTGGAGTGCGCCTCGTCGATGACGATGGCGAAGGTCTTGCCGGCATCCAGCGCGATCTCGTCGAGGATGAACGGGAACTTCTGCACCGTCGAGACGATGATCTTCTTCCCCTCCTGGATGAACCGGCGCAGGTCGCCGGAGCGCTCGGCGTGGCCCACGGTCGCGCCCACCTGCATGAACTGCTTGATGGTCGCCTGGATCTGGCTATCGAGGATGCGCCGGTCGGTCACCACGATGACCGAGTCGAAGACCTCGCCGGGCGCCGCATCGCCGTCGCGCTTGAGGCCGATCAGCTGGTGCGCGAGCCAGGCGATGGAGTTCGACTTGCCGCTGCCCGCCGAGTGCTGGATCAGGTAGCGCTTGCCTGCGCCGTGGGCGCGCACATCGGCCAGCGCCTGGCGCACCAGGCTCAGCTGGTGGTAGCGCGGCCAAACCTGCCGGCGCTTCTTCCGGCCGGTGCGCGGGTCCTTCTCCTCGACGATCTGCGCGTAGTTTTCGAGGATGTCGGTCAGCCCCGCCGGCGTGAGCACTTCCTTCCACAGGTAGTCGGTCTTGAGGCCCTGCGGGTTGGGCGGGTTGCCCGCGCCGTCGTTGTGGCCCTTGTTGAAGGGCAGGAACCACGAGCCCTTGCCGCGCAGCTCGGTGCACATGCGCACCTCGCTGTCGTCCACCGCGAAATGCACCACGCAGCGACCGAACTCGAACAGCCGCTCGCGCGGGTCGCGGTCGCGTTTGTACTGCTGGACGGCGTCCTCGACTGTCTGCTTGGTGAGGCTGTTCTTCAGCTCGAAGGTGGCGATCGGCAGGCCGTTGATGGACAGACACAGGTCGAGCGCCCGGCGCGTCTCGTCCATGCTGTAGGCGAGCTGGCGCGTGATCGAGAAGCGGTTCTGCGCGTGCAACTTCTCGGCCCTGGCGTTGCCCGGCGAGGGCGTGCCGTAGAACAGGTCGAAGTGCAGCGGCCCGTGCGCCACGCCCTTGCGCAGCACGTCGATTACCCCGCGTTTGCCGATCTCGCCGGAGAGGCGGGCGAGGAACTTCAGGCGGTTGATGTCCCTGGCGTCGTTCGCGTCGGCCAGCGCCAGCTTCCTGAACGCCTCGGGCTGGGTGGCGCGCAGGAAGGCGAACAGCTGCGGCACGTCGAGCGCGTGGGCGCGGTCGTAGTCCTGCGGGCTGCCGGCGGTGTAGCCGGTGCCACCGTAGGCCGGCGGCCGCTCGGCGACCCTGTTCGGAGCCACGGCGAGTCCGTCCGTGCCGGTCATGTGCCGCACGATCAGGGTTTCCAGGCCCTTCTCGCTGGTGTCGGTGGTCAAACGCTTGCTCCCGCAGGCTCGATCAAGTACCCATCAACTAAGCCAACCCTTGTCATCCCATTGATCTGTCAACAGAAAGTATCCGGCTTGCTACCTGTTCGGCCGATGCCATCAACAACCCATCAACCAAACACCCGGGCCACATCCGGCCGAGCGCTGCCACCCACCCAGCCCTTGCGCGTCAGGCAATCCACGGCAATGCCGATCTGGCGCGGCGTGAACTGCCGCTTGCGTTCATTCCAGGCGTAGGTGCGCTCGACGACCTCGTCCAGGCTCGCCGCGCCCTGGCGTGTCATCACCCAATGGACCGTCGCCAGCAGTTCCAGCCCGAACGGCGTTTCGAAGCCCTCCACCAGCTTCGCCACGCGCTCGAAGCGCGCCCGCGTTTCGGCATCGGCCGCCAGAAATGCCTCGGCGTCTTCCGCTGCGCCGGGCACCAGTTGCAGTTGCTTGTCCGGCGCGTCACCGCCATCGGCATAACCCGAGATCAGATGTCCCTCGACCTCGCGCAGCACATGCCGCAGGTTTTCCGCATACGGCCCATAGGGCGCCTGCGTATAGCGCAAGCGCAGGGGCTGCCCGGCCTCCTGCATGAAGTACATCAGCTTGTGCGCTTCCAGCAGCGTCACGAAAGGGTCCAGCAGGCCGCGCAGGTAGCGGTTCAACAGCTCCACCAGCGCGGCGCGCCCCGGCGTCATCTTCGGCACTTCGCGTTGGTGCGGGATCGTGTCGGTAGCGGGCGCGCCGCCGGGCTCGAACACCATCACGCGCACATCCTCCAACTCGCGCAGCGCCGCCTCGATCCGCGGCCGCACCTGCGCCCAGTCCAGCCCGCCCAGGCCACTGCCCAGCGGCGGAATGGCGATGGACCGGATGCCGCGCTCGCGGATGGTGGCCACCAGCGCCACCAGGCCGGACTCGATGTCTTCCATGCGGCTCTTGCCGCGCCAGTGGCGCTTGGTGGGGAAATTGATGATGTAGCGCGGTGGCGTCAGCTCGCCGGTGTCGAACACGAACATGCGACCCGGCTGCACCTCCTGCCGCTTACAGGCGGCGGCATAGGCCTTGAAGTTTGCCGGGAACATGCGCTTGAACTGCAGGGCGATACCGCGCCCCATCACGCCCACACAGTTCACCGTGTTGACCAGGGCCTCGGCCTCGCACTTCAGAATGTCGCCTTGGGTGTACTCGATCATGTTCGCGCACTCATTCAGTAGTACCACTCCGGCCGCCGCTCGACCGGTGGGCGATGTCCCGCCGACGGCAGCGCATTCATCGCCAAACCATAGGTGGATGCAGACTTTACGCCGATGCGTTCCACCAAATGCCAGGGAAAGGCGCGTTCCACAAGGAACTCGGCCTGCTTGCCCTCTTTAAAGTTCCTCCAATCACCGGCCTGCACTGCGGTCCAGTTGATCTCGCCCAACTCGGCAAGATCACAGCGATCCTCGAAGTAGTACGCGCCCGCATTCGACAGCGTGAACGCCCAGCGCAGGCCCTGCTGCTGCGCCCATTGCACCACGGCGTGCAGGTCCGCCTCCAGATGCAGCATCGGCTCCTGGCCACCGCGATACGTCAGCTCGGGATGGTTGGCCCGGTGGATCAAGAACAGCATGACCGATCGTGGGCAGAAATAGAACGGCACGCAGTCGCCCACGAACAGCTCGGGGTGGCTGGTCAGCCGCAGCTCGTTCAGTCGGCGCTGCTTGATGCTGCTCATGCCGATCGTCGTGCCCAACTCGGTGCCCTGCGACGCGCGGCGCAATACCTAGCGATCACTCCACAGGTGCCCATCGGCCACGATGGAGCGCAGCCGATCCACATGCACGATGTGGTAGAGCTTGGGCTGCGCCGGGACGGTCATGCCTCAATTTCCTCGGCTTCGCTTTCGATTTCGCCGCCCAGGTCGGCGTCGTCCTCGACTGTTTCGAGGGGCGCTTCGTCGGGCAGCCGCGCCGCCGCCTCGCGCACATCGAGCTTGCCGGTAACCACATCGGCGACGAGGCGGGTGCGGTATTCGCGGAGGAGCTCGATTTCGCGTTCGAGGCGGGAGCGAGTCGCGTCCAACGTGCTCGTTTCGATCCGAATACGATTCAGCAGGGCTGCTTGCTCAACTAGGGATGGAATCGGAACCTTGAAGCGTTTGATGTCCTCGCAAGTGAGTGCGCCTTTGGTGCTGCCTGAGTCATCACTGATCGCACGAAGCTGCGCATAGGCTGCGCTAAGCAACAGGTGAAGAAACGCCGGGCTCACCACCGGTACGCGGGGCGTGATGTATGCAACGTGCTGATTAATAGTCGCCTCTATGGACAGCACAGCCGCCATTCCACGTGTCTTGCCCTGACCAGTAATCGCGACCAGAACGCTACCAGCAGGCACTCGGGGAAGGTGGCACTCCTTCAACGCGGTCCGCGTGACGACCTGGTCCGCGCTATCAATCATTCCGCGATTGATCTGCGAACTATTCAGCCATGGATACGACCCGCCATTCCAGTACCTTGGCTGCGCACGCGATGGTGTTGAGCCATTGCCGACTTTCGCGAATCGACTGATGCGCCACATGTCCCAATGCTGGGGAATGTCGCCGAGCCAAGGGATGCCGGAGGGTTTGAGGGGGACGGAGGGGTCGAGGCCGCGGGTGACGGCGCGGTGGATGATGGCCTGCTTCTGCTCGCCCAGCAGCGCGATCACCTTCCGCTTCGCCCGGATCGCCCGCTCCAGCCGCCCGTTCGCCCAGTCCAGAAACCGCACAATCGCCGCCTGCTCGTCGGGCGGGGGGAGCGGAAACAGCTCTGCCTTTAGTTTCTCCATCGGAATTCGCATGCGGTGCGCAAGGATTCCATTGCCAATTCGCACCAAACTCCGCTGGAAGGATTTGTGCTGAAACACCAACTCCAGATAGCGTGGGAGATATTCTGGCTGCCTTCTCTTCAAAACGTAATAGACGGGACTGAGGCACCCGGTATAACGAGAGCGACCCACGGACCCGATGATCACGTTCATGCAGTTCACCACCAGATCATCTGGGCGAACGATTTTGTATCGACCTATATCTTCAGATTTCTTGTTTCCGATTCGCCCTTTCTCCGAATAGGGAATGACGCCGATGTCCTTGAGCACTGAAAGTACCTCAGCCACCTCGTACTTCTCGTTCGTTTCGCTACGTTCTGCGAACACCGACCCGAGTCTCTTTAGCTCCCAGTGGCCCGGAACATCACCAAACCAAGGAGCATCCGATTCCTTGTACTCCGCATAGGGCTTGAGGTCGGCGATCATGCCTCGCCTCCGTCGCCCATCTGGCGCTCGTAGGACTGGCGCACCAGGCCCATGACGTAGGGCAACTCGGCCAGCGACTGGAGGCCGACCTCCACGTCGCCGTTGCCCCAACGGCCGATATGGGTCACGTCCTTGCACAGCCCCTTCGGGTCGTGGATCTCGGCGAACGCCATGTTGAGGCTCAGCCGCAGCCGCTTGGCCTGCGGCACCACGTCCACGAAGTTGGTCTCGGCCTTGTAGGCCACGTACAGCTTCATGAACTCCTCGGTCACACACGGATCGAGCGCGAGCACCTCCTTGCGGAAGGCCTCGAACACCGCGCGCAAGCCGGGAGCAAGCAGGTTCGGGTGGTCCGCGATGGTGTAGCCGCCGGTCGCGGCCATCTTTTCCGGCTGATAGGCGGCCAGCGTTGCGGCATCGAGCCGGGGCGCGGCCCACACGTTGAGCGCCTGGTCGGCGAGCCGCCCCGCGCGCTCCTGGATGGCAGTTTCGTTCCAGGCGTCGAGCTGGCCGAGGCCGGCGTTGAGCTTGAGCGGGCTTTGCTTGAAGCCGCCGGCCATGTCGCGCTTGTCGGCGAAGGGGCGGTCGCTGTACTCGGCGTTGTAGCCGGTGAGCGTGAGGTTGCCCAGCGTGTGTAGCCACTGCTGCTGCACGCGCTGCCAGTCGGCCCCGAGTGCCTGCTGCCACGCCGCCGGCAGGTCGGGGTTCTGCGGCAGGATGTGCTCGATGGTGTACTCGTCCACCGGCACGCGCTCCTTCCAGCCGTGGTGCTCCAGCCGGCGCAGCCAGTAGCTGCGGCTGCGGAAGTTGTAGAGGTCGCGCGTGTGCAGGTCGCGCCGGAACTCGTCGTCGGCGGGGAAGCGGCGATAGGACGGCAGCGTCAGGAAGTGCGCCTGGATGCTCTCGAGGTAGCGGCCCTTCTTGAGTGCCTTGCCGAAGGTGGCGAAGGTCTTGTTCATCGAGTTGGTGGGAATCGCGCAGATGGCGCGGCGGAATACGTAGGCCTCCACCAGCCGCACGGCGGCGGCGAAGTCGGCGGCGCTGAGGGTGTCGTTGGCGTAGTCGTGGTACAGCTCCAGCAGGAACGGGTAGGCGACCTCGACCTTCAGCTCGCGCAGGTCGTGGAAGGCGGGGCTGAGCGCCGCGTTCTGCTCACGGCCCAGGGCGAGGGCGCAGAAGTAGCGGGCGAAGGCGCGAATTTCCTTGACCAGCGCCTCGATGCCCGCGCCCTGCACGGGCGTGGTGCGGGAGTAGGCCTTGAACGCTTCGTAGACCTCGCGCTCGCGCGGGATGCCGCCGGTGCGCACGGTCAGGTAGTGGCGCATAAAGCTGTCGAACTGGGTGCCGTAGGCCTCCTGCCCGAAGTCCTGCTCCATCGGACGCCAGTATTCTTCGTAGAGGCGCGTCTGGAGCGCGGGCTCGAGGCCCATGAGGATGAAGTTGCGGATCAGGTCGGCCTGACTCAGCTCCTTGCCGGTGGAGTTCATGCTCTCGAAGATCAGCTGCGGGTTGTCCTGGTCGCGGCTGAGCGCGATGTCCACCACCACCAGCTTGGCAAGGCCGCGGCAGACCGCGGCGAGGTCGCCCTTGTGCCCGGCGAGCAGCTCGGTGAACAGGTCGAAGTTCTGGGTTACGCGCAGCGACGGCTCCTTGGGCTGCTCGGTGTGCTTGATGACGGCCTTGAGCGAGGCGTTGTCGGTCTGTGACAGCAACAGCTTGAAGTAGCGGTCGCCGGCCTCCAGCGGGTTGCTCAGATAATAGTGGCGCAGCTTGGCGGCGGAGAAGCCATCGACCGGCTCGCCGTCGCCCAGCGCGCGAGCCAGCGCCTCGATCAGCAACGACACGGTGGTCAGGCGCTGTTGGCCGTCTATGACGAGCAAGGGCGCCTGGTGCGTGACCTGCGACAGCCCCTGCTCGACGTAGACGATGGAACCGATGAAGTGCACGGCGATGGTGTCGCTCGACCCGGCGCGCAGGATGTCGTCCCACAGCTGGCGGCACTGTTTGTCGGTCCACGAGTAGGTGCGCTGGTAGATCGGGATCACGAACTGCGGCGACTTCTGGAGGAAGGCGAGCAGCTTGGCTTCCGTGGCTTTCACTTGGCACCCACCTTCAGCAGGCCATCCAGCAATCCCTCGGCTTCCTTCTCGATGGCGAGGATGTCCGCGCTGATCTCCTCCAGCGTGCGTAGCGGCTTTGGCTTGTAGAAGTGCCGCGTGAAGCTGATCTCGTAGCCGATCCGGGTGGCGTCTTCCTTGATCCACGCGTCGGGCGTGTAGGGCAGCACTTCGCGGCGGATGAAGGCCTCGATGCCACCCTCTTCCAATAGCGGCACCTGTTCAGTATCGCGCAGGTCGGAGTCGGGCTCGTACTCGATGATTGCGGGCTTGCCGTCCACGGCCGCTTCGAACAGGCCGCGCAGCGGGTCGGCCTTGGCCTTGCCGGGCTTGTGCACCTTGGCGATGACGGGCGGCGCGGTCTCGACGCGCCAGCTCACGGCCTTGAGGATCTGCTTCAGGTCGGCGGCGGCGAGCTTGATGCCGGCCTTGGCAAGCGCCTCGTCCACGCGGTCGCGGAACCGGTTGTAATCCTCGAACAGCGCTTCGCCGAGCGCCGCGCGCAGCTTGGTGGCGACTTCGACCAGGCGGCCATCGCGCTCCCAGGTCCTGGGGTCGAGCAGCTTCTTGCGCTTCTTCTCGGGCAGGCCCTTGTTGGCGCTGCCGCCCTCGTCGTCGCCTTCGTCCTCGTCGTTGCCCCAGTCGGCGAGGCGTTGCTCCAGCGCAGCGGAGACCTTGGCGAAGTTGCTGAAGAGGTCGTCGCCGAATTCGTCATGGAGCGCCGCGCGGATGTCTTCGTCGCCGGAGGTGAAGCGCAGCGTCTCGATGGCCTTGGGGGTGAGCTGACTGTGCAGGCGCAGCGGGCGCTCGACCGTGACCTTCCAGTAGCCGAAGGCTTGGTTCGGAAATATCTTGGACTCCGGGGTCTCCTTGAACTCCAGAAAGGTGCGGCTGATGCGCTCGATGTCCTCGGGCGAAAGCTCGCAGTTCTTCTTGCCGAGGTTCTTGCGCAGCGGCTTGAACCACTGGCTGGCGTCGATGAGCTGCACCCGGCCCTTGCGGTGCGCGGGCTTGCGGTTGGACAGCACCCAGACGTAGGTGGCGATGCCGGTGTTGTAGAACAGGTTCAGCGGCAGCGCGACGATGGCTTCGAGCCAGTCGTTCTCCATCAGCCAGCGGCGGATGTTGCTCTCGCCCTGGCCCGCGTCGCCGGTGAACAGCGACGACCCGTTGTGCACCTCGGCGATGCGGCTGCCCAGCGGTGACGTGTCGTTCATCTTCGAGGCCATGTTGGCCAGGAACAGCATCTGCCCGTCGCTGGAGCGGGTGACCAGCGACAGCTCCTCGCCGTTGTGCATGACCCTGAAGCGCGGGTCGCGCATACCGTCCTTGCCGCCCATCGCCTCCAGGTCCTTCTTCCAGCTCTTCCCGTAAGGCGGGTTGGCGAGCATGAAATCGAATGCTTGGGCGGGGAAGGCGTCGTGCGCGAGGGTGGACCATTCCGCGCCGCCGACGATGTGGTCGGCGTTCTCGCCTTCGCCCTTGAGCAGCATGTCGGCCTTGCAGACGGCGTAGGTCTCGGGGTTGATCTCCTGGCCGTAGAGGTGGCTGTCGATCTGCAGGCCGCGTTTGTTACCGATGGCGGTGAGCGTCTCCTCGGCGACGGTGAGCATGCCGCCGGTGCCGCAGGCGCAGTCGTAGAGCAGGTAGGTGCCGGACTTGATGTCCGCTTCGATTGGCAGGAACACCAGGTTGGCCATCAGGCGCACCGCATCGCGCGGGGTCCAGTGCTCGCCGGCCTCCTCGTTGTTGTCCTCGTTGAACTTGCGCACCAGCTCCTCGAACACCGTGCCCATCGCGTGGTTGTCGATGCCGGCCGGCGAGAGGTCGATGTCGGGGTCGAGAAACTTGTTGATCAGCGTGCCGATGGCGTCAGCTTTCGACAGCGTCTGGAGCTGGTTGCGGAATTTGAAGTTGTCGAGGATGTCCTGGACGTTGGGCGAGAAGCCGTTCAGGTAATCCTCGAAATCGGCCAGCAACTGCTGCTGGCTGGCGCGGGACTTCAGGTCGCGCAGCCTGAACTTCGAGGTGTTGTAGAAGGCCTGGCCGGCGGCGTCGCACAGGGCGGCGCGCTGCTCGGTGATGCCGGCGCTGTCGAGCATCTGCTTGGTTTCGAGCACCTTCTGTTTGGTGGGTTCGAGCACGGCGTCCATGCGGCGGATGACGCACATGGGCAGGATCACGTCCGGATACTTGCCGCGCTTGAACAGGTCACGCAGGACGTCGTCGGCGATGCCCCAGATGAAGGAGACGATCTTGTTGTGGGTGGCCTGGTCCATTGGTCAGCGGTCTTCCTTGCATTCATGGGGATGCAGGCACGCCACCTGCATCGAGCCGGCTTGAAGCCGGCAGGCGATGCTTCCTATGGGCACAGACGCATCTGCGTCGTTGGGGTCGCGCGCCTGGAGAAAAAGCCACCTACGATAACGCATCCACTCGTCGACCGTGACCCTGTGCGTCATCGGTGAATTGATCCGTCGGACGCTGTTTTTTGTTGTTGTCGGTTCGTAATGGCGGGTGTTCCGTTCTGATGTTCCACCGTTACCCAAGCCCTATCCCAACCGGACGGTCGGCCTTTCCACTGAACCGCCCCGGGTTTGCGGAGGCTCCCCTCTTTGAGAGAATGGAGCCATCATGACCAAATCGAACAAATTTTCACCAGAACTCCGGGAGCGGGCCATCCGCATGGTGTACGAGGTGCGGGAGGCCCATGATTCCCAGTGGGCCGCCATTGAGGCCGTGGCCGGCAAGATCGGCTGTAGCGCCCAGACCTTGAGCAACTGGATCCGTAAGGACGTGGCCCCTTCCACCCCGACCAGCCCCGCCACCGATGCTCGCATCAAGGAGCTGGAGCGGGAGGTGCGTGAACTGAAGCGGGCCAACGAAATCCTCAAGCTGGCCAGCGCTTTTTTCGCCCAGGCGGAGCTCGACCGCCGTTTGAAGTGATTTGGTCCTTCATCGACCGGTACCGGAACGCGTTTGGGGTCGAGCCGATCTGCCGTGTGCTGCAGGTCGCCCCTTCTGCCTATCGGCGCCACGCGGCGCGCTTGCGCAATCCCGAGCTTCACTCCGAACGGACGAAACGGGATCTCGCCCTGAGTAGCGAAACGGCGCGCGTCTGGCACGCCAACCGGGCGGTTTATGGTGCGGACAAAGTCTGGCGCCAGCTGAACCGCGAAGGCATTGCCGTGGCTCGCTGTACGGTGGAGCGGCTCATGCGGAAACAGGGCTTGCAGGGCGTCGTGCGTGGCAGGAAAGTGAGGACCACGTTCCCGGATCCGGCGGCGCCGAATCCGCAGGATCGGGTCAAGCGCCAGTTCAAGGCCGAGCGGCCGAACCAACTCTGGGTGGCCGACTTCACTTTCGTTGCAACGTGGCAAGGCTTTGCCTACGTGGCGTTCATTGTCGATGTCTATTCACGGTTCATCGTGGGCTGGCGGGTCAGCCGGCACATGCGCACGGACTTCATACTGGATGCGCTGGAGCAAGCGATTTACGCGCGAAAACCGCAACGGCACCAGCTCATCCATCACAGCGACCGGGGGTCCCAATATCTGTCCATCCGGTACAGCGAGCGCCTCGGCGAGGCCGGCATCGAGCCCTCGGTCGGCAGTACCGGCGACAGCTACGACAACGCCATGGCAGAGACGATCAACGGCTTGTACAAGACCGAACTGATTCACAAAAAAGGGCCGTGGCCGTCCATTGACGCGCTGGAACTGGAGACCCTGAATTGGGTAACCTGGTTCAACCACCAGCGACTGTTGGAGCCCATTGGCAATATCCCGCCCGTGGAGTTTGAGGCACTATATGAACAGGGTCAGGCAGAAATCGGGAAAGCTGCCTGACTCAAAACCAATGGCCTCCGCGAAACCCGGGGCGGTTCAATTCCTTCCGAAGGCGAAGCAGAAGACGGTGATGGAGATGATCGAGGGAGTATTTAGCCAGGCGAGCCGCTAAAACGATAAAGCTGGCGCAGGGCTGGCTTCGGTTAATCGTGGCCAGTCTCTGGCCGGTTCTTAGGCATTTCTTTTAATCCATTCATCCATTTCTTTAGCAAGCCCCTTGTCTTCCCAATCAACGTATTTATTTCCTTGGTAATCAGTTCCAACGCGAACCAACGTGTGAGCCGATAAATCGACTGAATCGGCCTTAAATTCAATGCCATTTATTTTCAGTTCGGATAGGTAACGATGCATGTCGTTTGGATAGAATATTGTGCTCATAAGACGGTCATTGAAGAATGACACCACCAATTTTCCAGTTTGACCGAAGTGAGAATAGTTCGTTATGATTACTTCCTTTACCTCATATTTAGACCTCCACCTATCGCCAGGATGGCCGTCTCTTCCCGGCTCAACTTGCGCCTGCGGATGTGCTTCCATAAATTCGCGCATGGTGGTGTAACTCTTTATCTCATTAATTAACTGAGTTGACTCTTGCGGGCGAGCAGGATCGGTTTTATTAAAGTCGCAAGACCACAGTGCGCAAAGAAGTGTGCACGACAAACAAAGGCGCGCAGTGACTAAAAGATCGGTCATTCTGTGCCGCTCAAACCACATATTAGATCGGCCTCTTCAGTACAAATAGCCATTACCAGGCAACCGACCACCCGGGCTATAATAGAACAATTCTCCGTTTTTCAACTTGTTCATGCAGTCATCCTTGCAATCCTGGTCACTACTAGCAGATTCGCCCGATTTGTTTCCGCAGCTATTACTCCAATCATCCATGGCTCTTTCTTTTGGATTTTGATTGTGCGTCCAATCACCTTTCTTTTCATTTGCCCACCCCGATAATGCCGACATAACCCTTGTGTTTTCTCGTGTCATCATGCAACTGGCCAAGCAGTGGCGATACGCATCGCCTGGTCCATTCCAAAGATCTTTTTTCGGGAACTTCGATTTGGCATCTGATTGTGCGTCGTCCGAAATATCGTATGGGTTTCGCCACAGGCCGAGCGGATCCGTGTACGAAACCGGATTCCCGCCCACATACCCATAGAGATTAATCCCCCCGGCCTCGCGGATCGGATCGCGGCTGAGCCATCGCCCGTACTCGGGACTGTAGGCGCGGTAGTGGGTGAGGTAAAGCCCGGTTGTCGCATGTCGGTACATGCCGGCGTAGCCGCGCTCGGGGAGGAGGCTGCCACTGCGCTGCTGTTCGGTTCCATAGGGGCCATAGTCGAAGCGGGTCACGACGGTGCCGCTGTCCAAGTCCCGTACTGCCCGCACGCTGCCCAGGTGATCCCGTTCCTGGTAGAGTCGCCGGCCGGCCCGCCACTCGCCTTGCGGATAGGGATAAGTGGCGCTGCCCCCACTGCTGCGCAACTGGCAAATCAACTCACCGCACCAGGTGAGGCTGCGGAGACTGTCATTGCCGCTCTCGCTCACGCGTCGGCCGAGGCCGTCATAGCCGAAGCGGTATTCAAGCTCGCTGGTGACGTCCTGTGGCTGGATTGCCACCAGGCGGTTCTCGGCATCGTAGCGATAGCGCCAGCGCCCATCGGCAATCAGGTTGCCGTTGGCATCGTAGTCGAGGGTCTGGCCCTCCCAGCGCAGCAACTGGTTCAGGGCGTTGACCTGGCCCGGGCGGGTGAGCCCTTGCAGCAGGTTGTCGGCGGCATCGTAACGGTAGACCACGCCCCGCGTGGCCCGTGCCTGCGCCAGCCGGGTCTGGTCCTCGGCCCGGCTCAGGTCGACCGCGAGCACCAGCCGGTCCTTGGCATCGTAGCGGTAGGCCCGCACCCGGCTGGCCTCGGCAATCCCCAGGATGCGGTAGGGATCGGTGCGCAAGGTGGCGTCGCGGATAAAATCAATGACTCTGACCCTATGATTTGTTCAACCAGAATCAGTGTTCATGATGGGCCGGAATATGCACTAATCAAGAACTAAATAATTACGACCTCTTTTGCTCTGCTTTTCTTTTTTCAATAAAGTGAAATATAAGCCCACTGACACCCCCACATATAACCAGCACGAGAAACACTATCAACCCTGATTTTTCAGTCACACTAGGAATGTTCCACCCTAAGGAAACACAAACAACATAAGGAACCGTAGTTACAGCCACTCCACCAAGACAGCTGGTTATATAATTATCGACAGAATAAAATTTTCCCAACAGATACAACGGCCAACCTATAGAAAAAACGAAAACCACAGAAACAACAAAACCAATCGTAAAAAACAGCAGCGCATTTTCAGCATAGTTCTTAAGTTGATGCTCTAGTGACTTCCATTCAAATTCAGGAGTCAAGTAATAGAAGAACAGCATAAAAAAATTAGACGCCAAGAACAGGCCTAAAAATATTGATAGAAGAAGCGGTACTTTTTTTAGAATTTCCATGCCAATTACTCGTTAATTCTAAGGTCTGCGTGGAGTGCCATGAGGCATGCCAGGATTACCGCTATTGATACTACATGCTGTAAGGCAGGTTGTATGATCTGTATAAGGATTGTCCGTTACATAGCAAGAGTTTTCCGATTCCTCCCTTCTATTATGTTCCTCTTGTAGACACTGACGAACACATTGCCACCAAGCATTTTCTTCACCTTCAGGAAATGCCGGACAAATATACTGAGCCGCGCATGCATACCCACCACTTCTCTTACAGGCTTGCGAGTAGTAAGCACAACTGGGTGTACCATATAACCCGAACGGATCAATGCGACTAATCGGGTTTCCTTCAACATACGCATAAAGGTTGATGCCCCCCGCCTCAAAGATCGGATTGACGGGGGCCAGCGTGCTACGTTCTGGAGCCGTAGCGTGAGCGGCGGATGTTAGAAAACGTCCGGGATGCGAATCCGGATCCGATTGGCGGCGATTTCTACCGTGAAGCTTTTGATTGAGTGAAGTGGAGTTGGGCTTCACGTAAGGCATAGGTGCCGCAGGGCGCGATCAAGCGTTCATGTCCATGACAGGCCTTCGCTGCCTTTCACACGATCGGGTCGTGGACGGTGACCAGCTTGGTGCCGTCGGGGAAGGTGGCTTCCACCTGCACATCGGGGATCATCTCGGGAATGCCGTCCATCACCTGCTCGCGGGTAAGCAGGTTGCGGCCGTGGTCCATCAGTTCGGCGACGGTGCGGCCG
>Ga0209851_1000167_pt1 | contig 16814 bp, 13 predicted proteins | sample GWRWT4_14Oct14_FD_187195 | JGI IMG/M metagenome (GOLD analysis project Ga0209851, IMG submission 187195) | Sand microcosm microbial communities from a hyporheic zone in Columbia River, Washington, USA - GW-RW T4_14-Oct-14 (SPAdes) (version 2) | ecosystem: Engineered > Artificial ecosystem > Sand... | reverse complement strand
GCGCGATGCCGCCTCCCATGCCGAATTCGAGGAGCTGGCCCGCTCGGCCGGCGCCGAGGTGGTCGCGCGCGTGGGGGGGCATCGCGCCAGCCCGGAGCCGAAATACTTCGTCGGCACCGGCAAGGCGGAGGAAATCCGGGCCGTGGTGCAGGAGGCGGGCGCCGGCCTGGTGCTGGTCAATCACCCCTTGTCGCCCAGCCAGGAGCGCAATCTGGAGGCGCTGATCCAGTGTCGGGTGCTGGACCGGACCGGGCTCATCCTCGACATTTTTGCCCAGCGCGCCCGTTCCTTCGAGGGCAAGTTGCAGGTGGAGCTGGCCCAGTTGCGCCATTTGGCGACTCGCCTGGTGCGGGGCTGGTCCCATCTGGAACGCCAGAAAGGGGGCATTGGCCTGCGCGGCCCGGGTGAAACCCAGCTCGAAAGCGATCGCCGTCTCCTGCGCGCCCGAGTCGATCAATTGGAGCGCCGCCTGGTCCGGGTGGGTCGGCAACGTGCCCAGGGGCGCGCCCTGCGCCAGCGCAGCGCGGTGCCGACGGTGGCCCTGGTGGGGTATACCAACGCCGGCAAGTCGACGCTGTTCAATGCCCTGGCCGGTGCGACCGCCTATGCCGCCGACCAGCTTTTCGCGACCCTGGATCCCACTGCGCGCCAACTGGATCTGGGTACCCTGCGCGTTGTGCTGGTCGATACGGTGGGCTTCGTGCGCGATCTGCCGCACGAACTGGTGGCCGCATTCCGTGCCACGCTGGAGGAAACTCGTCAGGCGGACCTGTTGTTGCAGGTGGTCGATGCCAGTGATCCGGAAGCGGACCTGCAACAGGCCGCGGTTGCCGAAGTCCTTGCGCAAATCGAGGCGGATGAGATTCCGCGCTTGATGGTCTTCAACAAGATCGATCTGGTTGATTGGCCCGCCGAGATCCGCCGCGATGGGATGGGCGATCCCGTGGCGGTGCATCTTTCAGCGCATACGGGCGCGGGCCTGGAAGAACTGCGATCCGCTATTCAGCAGTATTTCCAGGGGCGCAGCGCATGTCAGTGGCTGCATCTGGCACATGCCGAAGGTGGGATTCGGGCACGCCTGTATGCGGCGGGCGCGGTACGCGCCGAACGCATCGAGGACGATGGCTGGTGGCTGCAGGTGGAAGGTCCACCCGATCGTCTGGCGGAGATGATGCGCAAGCCTCTCGACGGTGGGACTGCGGTTGCCCCTGCGACAGGTCATCCCTAGAATGCCTCGGGCATGCACATCGGAAGCCAACAGCTTTCCAAATCTACGGTGGGAGACGGTTTTTCATGGCGTGGAATGAACCGGGTGGACACGACCCCTGGGGGGGGCAGAATCGCAAGCCGGGCGGCCCTCCCGACCTCGATGAGGTTTTGCGTAAATTGCGCCAGCGCCTGCCGAGTTGGGGAGGGGGCGGCGGCGGCGGCGGTAACAGCGCTGCAGGTCTCGGTCTGGCCGTGGCGGGCGTGCTGGTGCTGTGGCTGCTGTCCGGGCTTTACATCATCGATCCCGCCGAGCGCGGCGTGGTGCTGCGTTTTGGCCAGTTCCAGCGCATCACCCTTGAAGGACCGCGCTGGCATTTTCCCTACCCCATTGAGCGGGTTGAGAAAATCAACGTCGACAGCATTCGCACCAGCACCCACAAGGGGCTGATGCTCACGCGCGACGAAAATATCGTGAACGTGGAAGTGGCAGTCCAGTACCGCGTCGCCGATGCCCAGCACTTTTTGTTCAATGTGCGTGAGCCCGAGGGAACCCTGCGTGATGCCACCATCAGCGCGGTGCGCGAGGTGATCGGCACCAGCGCCATGGATTTCGTGCTGGGCGAGGGCCGCAGCGAAGTGGCGGCGCGCACCCAGGACCTGTTGCAAAAGACGCTGGACAGCTACGGCACGGGGCTGGTGGTGACCTCGGTCAACCTGCAGGACGCCCAGCCGCCGGAACAGGTTCAATCCGCTTTCGAGGACGCCATCAAGGCCCGCGAAGACAAGCAGCGCATCATCAACGAAGCCTACGCGCATGCCAATGCCATTCTGCCGCAGGCTCGTGGTGCTTCAGCGCGCCAACTGGAAGAGGCGCAGGCCTATCGCGAACGGCGGGTGGCCGAGGCGCAGGGTGAGGCCGATCGTTTCCTGGCGCTGGCGGGGGAGTACCGGCAGGCGCCGGAGGTCACCCGGCGCCGACTCTATCTTGAAACCATGGAACGCGTGCTGGCCGCCAATCCCAAGGTGGTGGTCGAGGCGGGGAATGGCAATAACGTGATGTACCTGCCGTTGGATCGTTGGCTGAAGGAAGCCCCGGCGCGGGTTGGCGTTTCCCCTGCTGAGGGTGCGCCGCCAGCGGTGCCCGAGCCCTCGGCGCGTGGCTCGATCCAGGAGCAGCAATCCGGTTATGACCGCAGTGGCCGGGGGAGAGTGCGATGAAGGGATTGGGCATGATGGCCGGCGCGCTCCTGCTGCTGGCCCTGTTGGTGGCTTCCAGCGCCTTTTATGTGGTGGATCTCCGCGATCGGGCCATTCTGGTGCGCCTGGGTGAGATGGTGGAAGCCGATGTGGCGCCTGGATTGCATCTGAAGCTGCCCTTGCTGGATGTGGCGCGCACCTTCGATGGCCGGCTCCAGACCCTGGACATCGCGCCGGAGCGCTTCCTGACCCTGGAAAAGAAAAACCTGATCGTCGATTTCTACGTCAAATGGCGCATCGACGATGTGGCGCGCTACTACCGCGCAACGGGTGGAAGCGAATTCATCGCCGCGCAGCGTTTGGAACAGATCGTGAAAGACGGTCTGCGCAGCGAGTTCGGCCGACGTACCGTGCAGGAGGCGGTGTCGGGCGATCGCGTCCAGCTGGTGCAGACCATGACCACGCTGGCCAGCCGTCAAAGCCAGGAATTGGGAGTTGAGGTTAAGGAAGTGCGTATCAAGCGCATGGACCTGCCCAACGAAGTGAGCAGTTCGGTGTTCGCCCGCATGGAAGCCGAGCGCGCCCGCACCGCCCGCGAGTTGCGGGCCGAGGGTGAGGAAGCCGCCGAGGGAGTGCGTGCGGAAGCGGAGCGCCAGCGTGAAGTGATGCTGGCGGAGGCCTATCGGGATTCCGAGCGATTGCGTGGTGAAGGTGACCGGCTGGCGGCGGAAGCATTCGCCAAGGCGCACCAGACCGCGCCGGAGTTCTATGGTTTCTACCGCAGTCTGCAGGCCTATCGGGAAGCCTTGGGCCGCGGCGACACCACCATGGTGCTCTCCACGGACAGCGAGTTCTTCCGCTATTTCAAATCATTGCCCTCGCCGCCTGCTGCGGCGCCTGCCCGCTGAGTTGCCATGCCAGGGGATTTGATTGCCGCGTTCGGGCTGGTTCTGGTGCTGGAAGGCATTTTGCCCATGGCCGCGCCGCGCTTCTGGCAACGCGGGCTGAACCAGCTCAGCCTGTTGCCGCCCCGTGTGGTTCGGTTGCTGGGGCTTGCCAGTCTGGCCACGGGTTGGCTGATCGTGCGTGCGGCCCGATGAGCGGAGCAAGTCCCCCATGAGCATGGAAAACCGCTGGCTCCTGCCCGAAGCCGTCTCCGAGGTGTTGCCGCCCCATGCGCGGGCGATGGACTTGCTGGGCCGCGCGGTCATGGATCTGTTCTGGTCGTGGGGCTACGATGCCATCGATCCGCCCCTGATCGAATACCTGGAGTCGCTGTTGACGGGCACGGGCCAGCATCTGGATCTGGAGACCTTCAAGATCACCGATCAGTTGAGTGGCCGCCTGATGGGCGTGCGGGCGGACATCACCCCGCAAGCGGCCCGCATCGACGCCCAGGTGCTGCGCGGCGATGGCCCCCGGCGGCTGTGTTATTTGGGCCCGGTGCTGCACACCCGGTCCGATGGCCGCGGGGGCTCCCGTTGTCCCCTGCAGGTGGGTGCCGAGCTGTTTGGGGACGCCAGCCCGCAAAGTGATCTGGAAGTGATTGCCCTCATGCTGGAGACCCTGCTGCGCGCAGGACTGGATGATTTGCATCTGGATCTGGGGCATGTCGGCATCTATCGCGCCCTGATGCAGGAGGCGGCCTTGCCGGGCCAGGATGAACGGCAGTTGTTCGACCTGCTGCAGCGCAAGGCCATGCCCGAGTTGCGGGCGTTTCTGGCGGGCCATCCCATGTCGCGGCAGGTGGCGGGCTGGCTGTGGGCCTTGCCGGATCTCAATGGTCCGGTGGACGTGCTGGCGCGAGCGCGCACTGTCCTGGCTGGGGCCGGCGCGGGTGTGGAAGCGGCTCTGGCGGAACTGACCCGCCTGGCCGAGCGCCTCGATCAGCGTTACTCCCAGGTCACGCTGCATCTGGACCTGGCCGAGCTGCGCGGTTATGACTACCACACCGGCGTGGTGTTCGCCGCGTTCCAGTCCGGTCGTGGACAGGATCTGGCGCGCGGCGGCCGGTATGATCATGTGGGCGAGGTATTCGGTCGCGCCCGCCCCGCGACGGGCTTCAGCGCCGATTTGCACGCCCTGTATCACGCCGGTCGCTCACGCGCCGCGCCTGCTGCCGCCATCTGGGCGCCGGTCGCCGGCGAGGATCCGGCGCTTGAGGCGGCGGTGGTCGCATTGCGTCATCAAGGCGAGCGGGTCATCCGCGCCTTGAGCGAGGAAAATGGCTTGCCGAGCGCGCTGCATTGCGATCGCCGCCTGATTTGGCGCGACGAGCAGTGGCGTGTGGATGCATGGACTCCCTGAACAAGCGCCGGCCCGGCGGGCTGGCTGAATAGAAGGTCATCATGGGCAAGAATGTCATCGTGATCGGCGCCCAGTGGGGCGACGAAGGCAAGGGCAAGATCGTCGATCTGCTCACCGAGCGCTGCGCGGCAGTGGTGCGTTTCCAGGGCGGGCACAATGCCGGCCATACCTTGGTCATCGACGGCAAGAAGACCGTCCTGCATCTCATTCCTTCCGGCATCCTGCACCCGCAGGTGCAGTGCTTCATCGGCAACGGCGTGGTGGTATCCCCTCCGGCGCTGCTGGAGGAAATCCAGACGCTGGCCGGCCAAGGCGTGGACGCGCTGGCGCGGTTGCGCATCAGCCCAGCCTGCCCGCTGGTATTGCCTTCGCATGTGGCGCTTGATCGGGCGCGCGAACTGGCGCGCGGTAGCCTGGCCATCGGCACCACCGGCCGCGGCATCGGTCCGGCCTATGAGGACAAGGTGGCGCGCCGCGGCGTGCGGGTGGGGGACCTGTTCCATCGCGAGCGGCTGGCCGCCAAGCTGGGGGAGCTGCTCGACTACCACAATTTCGTGCTGCGCCATTATTACAGCGTTGACACGGTGGACTTCCAGCAGACGCTGGAATCCTCCCTGGCCGCGGCGGAGGTCCTGCGGCCGCTGGTGATCGATGTGTCCGAGCAACTCAACCGGCTGCGCCGGGAAGGCTGTAACGTGTTGTTCGAAGGCGCGCAGGGCGCCTTGCTCGACGTCGATCTGGGGACTTACCCCTACGTCACCTCGTCCAACACCACTGCGGGCGGGGCGGCGACCGGATCGGGCATTGGCCCCGCCTGGTTCGATGGCATCCTGGGCGTCGTCAAGGCTTATACGACGCGCGTGGGGGCCGGACCCTTCCCGACGGAGCTGCTGGATGAAAACGGCGCCTATCTGGCCCGGCGCGGCCACGAGTTCGGTTCCACCACTGGTCGGCCGCGCCGCTGCGGCTGGTTCGATGCCCCGGCGCTGCGCCGCAGTGTGGTGATGAACAGCCTGACGTCGCTGTGCATCACCAAGCTGGACGTCCTTGATGAGCTGGATGCCATCCGCATCGCTGTCGGCTACCGGGTCGACGGCGAGCCGATGGAATCCCTGCCCATCGGCGCGGAGGCGGTGGCGGATTGCGAGCCGATCTACGAGGAAATTCCCGGCTGGCGGTCGAGCACCGTTGGCGCGCCCACGATTGATGATCTGCCGCCTGCGGCGCGCGCATACCTGCGCCGCATCGAGGAGATTGTCGATGTTCCCGTGGACATGATCTCCACCGGACCGGATCGCAACCAGACCATTATCTTGCGCAATCCCCTGGATTGAGGGGCCTGCATGCCAGTTCAAGGCGTAAATACAAAAAAGGCTTTCCGGGATCGGAAAGCCTTTTTTGCTTTGAAATCAAGATGGTGCCGAGAAGAGGACTTGAACCTCCACGGGGTTTCCCCCACTAATACCTGAAACTAGCGCGTCTACCAATTCCGCCATCTCGGCTCAACGGAATTGCATTTGTCCTGCAACCCCGTGGGCTGCGAACTTTAAGACTCCCCAAAGCCGTTGTCAACGGGCAAAATGCCCGACCTTAGAGGTAATCAATTTATTCATGGAACTCCTGAATGGCTGAAGCTGACTGGCAATCCCGCGATCCCCACTACGAGCAGGAACGGTTGAAGTATCCTCAGCCCGCGCCCAGTCGGGAATATTTGCGCATGTTGCTGACCGAGGCGGGCGAACCGCTCTCCCGCGAGGACATCATCGAACGCGGCGGCATCACCGGCGCCGAGGCCCTGGAAGGGGTGGAGCGACGGCTCACCGCGATGGTCCGCGACGGCGAGTTGGCGATCAACCGCAAGGGCGCCTATGGCCTGGTGGACCGTATGCATCTCGTGGGGGGGCGCGTCATCGCCCATCGGGATGGCTTCGGCTTTCTGGTCTCGGATGACGGCGGCGATGACGTCTTCCTGCCCGCGCGGCAGATGCGCGATCTGTTCCACGGTGATCGCGTCCTGGTGCGGATCAGCGGCGAGGATCGTCGCGGCCGCCGCGAAGGGGTGGTGGTCGAGATCCTGGAGCGGAACACCCAGCAGGTGGTGGGCCGTTTTTACCGCGAACAGGGCGTGGGCTTCGTGCTGCCCGAGAACCCCCGCATCACTCACCAGATCATGATTCCGGCCGACGCGCAGGGCGAGGTCCGCGACAACCAGATCGTGGTGGTCGATATCGTCGAACCCCCCAGCAAACGCGGGCCGCCCTTGGGTCGTATTCGCGAGGTGCTGGGCGAGCACATGGCGCCCGGCATGGAAATCGAGGTCGCCATCCGCGCCCACGGCATTCCCTCGGTGTGGCCGGAAGCAGTGGAAGCGGCCTGTGCACCGTTCGGTAGCCGGGTCGAGTCTGACGACAAGCGTGATCGGATTGATCTGCGGCGCTATCCGCTGGTGACGGTCGATGGCGCCGATGCGCGCGATTTTGACGACGCGGTGTTCTGTGAACCGGCCGGGGAGGGCTGGCGCCTGCTGGTGGCCATCGCCGATGTGGGGCATTACGTGCGCCCTGGCGATCCTCTGGACCTGGAGGCGGCCACGCGCGGCAACTCGGTCTACTTCCCCCAGCAGGTCGTGCCCATGCTGCCGGAAGTGCTTTCCAATGGCCTGTGTTCGATCAACCCCAAGGTCGACCGCCTGTGCATGGTGTGCGCCCTGGAAATCGGCGCCGATGGCGAGATCAGCCGCTTCCGCTTCTTCGAAGGCGTGATGCGCTCGGCGCAGCGGCTGACCTATGACGAATTTGCCCAGGCCGTGATCGATCGGGACGCCCCGACGCGGGAACGGCTGAAAGACATTCTGGGCCATCTGGAAGACCTCCATGGTCTCTACCAGGTGCTGCGCAAGGCCCGGGAGCGCCGCGGCGCCCTGGATTTCGGCACCGCCGAGACGGTGATCGAGTTCGGTCCGGATCGCAAGATCGCCGCCATCAAGCCGTTTCTGCGTCACGATGCCCATCGCATGATCGAGGAGTGCATGATTGCCGCCAACGTGGCGGCGGCCCGCTTCCTCAGCGAACACCGCATCCCGGCCCTTTACCGGGTCCATCCGCCACCGTCTTCCGAACGGCTCGAAGATCTGCGCGCATTCCTGACGGGCTTTGGCTTGTCCCTGGGTGGCGGCGACAAGCCCAGCCCCCAGGATTACGCCCGGGTGCTGACCGCCCTGGAAGCGCGCGAGGATCGGCACTTGATCGAACCGGTGCTGCTGCGTTCGCTCAGCCGCGCCGAATACACGGTCTCCAACGACGGTCATTTCGGCCTGTCGCTGGCGGCCTACACCCACTTTACCTCGCCCATCCGACGTTACCCCGACCTGATCGTCCACCGGGGTATCCGGCACGTGGTTCAGGGTGGAACCGCCGAAAACTATCCCCTGACGCCGGCGCAGCTCGATCGCATCGCCGAGCAGTGCTCGTTGACCGAGCGGCGCGCGGATGAGGCCACCCGGGATGTGGCGGACTGGCTCAAATGCGAGTTCATGCTGGAGCGGGTCGGCGAGGTCTTTGATGGACGCATCAACGCCGTCACCGGCTTTGGCCTGTTCGTCCTGCTCGACAAGGTGTATGTCGAGGGGCTGGTGCATGTCACCTCCCTGTCCAATGACTATTACCAGCACGATCCGGTGCAACATCGCCTGCGCGGCGAACGTTCCGGCCACATCTACCGGCTCGGAGACCGCATCCGGGTTCGCCTGATCAACGTGAATCTTGATGAACGCAAAATCGACTTCGAACTCGCCCCGGCGGAAGGCAACCGCGACGGGGCGGCCAAAGCCCCGGCCCGACGGGGCAGCGGCAAGCGCCCAGCAGCCGCCAGCATCCCCGACCCAGCCGCGCCCAAACCCAAGGAAGGCGAAGGCGCCGACAAGACCAAGCGCCGACGCCCCCGCAAGCGCCGCAAGGCCAAAGCCAAGGAAGCGAGCTGAGTCCTTCGGCGGTCCCGCTGCTGACACGGGACCGCCGGGAACCCAGGGCGTCTTCGGCCTCCATGCAGTCGTCGCGCTGCTCACCTTCGACGCGGATCGCGTTCAGGCGATCTGGGTGCAGGACAGCCGCCGCGAGGACCAGGTGGCTGCCGTGCTGGAGCGTGCCGCCCGCCTGAACATTGCCGTGGAGGTGCTGCCGCGGCGCGCACTGGACAGCCGCCTGCCCGGTCTGCGGCATCAGGGCCTGGTGGCGTGGACGCTGCCTGCGCCGCGACTCGGCGAGGCCGATCTGCAGGCGCAGTTGGCGGATTGGGGCGCGACGCCGGTGTTGCTGGTGCTGGATGGCGTGCAGGATCCCCACAACCTGGGCGCTTGCCTGCGCACCGTCTGGGCGGCCGGCGCGCAAGCGGTGATCGTGCCCCAGGACCGGGCTGCGGGACTTACCCCCACGGTCCGCAAGGTCGCCGTGGGCGCGGCGGAACAGGTGCCCTTGTTCCAGGTCACCAACCTGGCGCGGACTTTGAAGATGTTGGCGGACCAAGGTTTTCGCATCCTCGGCGCCGAAGCCCAGGCCACCGAAAGCCTGTACACCGCCGATCTGTCCGGACCGCTGGTGTGGGTGCTGGGCGGCGAGGGCAGCGGTTTGCGGCGCCTGACCCAGGAATGCTGCGATGTGCGCGTGTCCATCCCCTTGCAGGGCGGCGCGGAGAGCCTGAATGTCTCCGTCGCCGCTGGCGTCGTCCTGTTCGAAACCCGGCGTCGGCGTTTGATGGGCATGTGAGCCGAATCAACAGGCCGCAGGCGATGACTCCTTTCGCGCTCAAGCTCCTTTTGAAGTACGCCGATGGAGGGCTGTCAGGACCGCGTTGATCCGCCGGATCAGCCGCTCCATTCTGGGGGCGCGAAGAGTATGTATTGCGCAGAGAATGCCATCGACATGCCGGATGCATTTCCGTGCGAGGCATTCACGCGGTACCGGGGTACTGCGCGGCGGGTGCGGGAAACGCCCTGCGGCACTGATGCTCCAAAGGAGTTTGGGGGCGCCTCCAACCTGATCGGCTGGCGCTTTCGTGCCTGTCACGAGGATTGGCAGACCTATCAAGAATGGTTCGCAGTGTCTGAAGTGCAGCCGTCTCACGAGGCGAATTTCCGTCGTGAGCGCGCCTTGTTCGGCATGTTCAGCAGCGGCGTTTCGTGCATCGAGAGCATGACCTACTCGTTGGCGGCTCTGACCAGTCATCCGCACGTGCTGTCGCTTCCGTTTGATGCGCAACGCCAGCGTGAGTGCAATCCAGCCAGGCTCGCGGACTGGCTGAATGAATATGCTACGGCCAGCAGGCTGAAAAGCGCCTTACTTGACGTGACGGCTTCGGATGAGTGGAAACTTTGGGTGAAACTGCGCAACCGCATGACCCACCGCTCCACTTTGCCGCGCAACATTTGCCTCAATGAAGGGGCGGCCACACCGCCCGCGCAAGCGCTGGACTTCGCCAAAACATCGAGTACATCGGCTATCCAGATGGATGTCCCTGAGGTCGAGCGACATCTCAAATGGCTCGCTGAGAGCCTGCGCGTTCTCCTGGAACGCGGCAAAGATCTGGTCGATCTGTGCAGTCCTCCGGTTTGATGCGCTTCGCGCCGTTCCCGCCCGTGTTCAGTGATAGCCGGCGCCGGGGTGGACCTTGCCGCGGAACACCCAGTAGTTATAGGCGGTGTAGCCCAGGATCAGCGGCAACAAGGCCACTGCGCCGACGAGCAGAAAGCCTTGCGAGGCGGGCGGCGCAGCGGTTTCCCAGAGGGTGAAGACGCGCGGCACGGTGTAGGGCCACAGACTCACCGCCAGGCCAAAAGCGCCCAGCGCGAACAGCGTGATGGTGAGCACAAAGGGCGCCCAGGGAGATTGTCGGCGCAGCGCCCGCCACAGCATCCAGCCGACCACGATGGTCAGGATCGGCACCGGCATCAGCCAGAACAGATTGGGCAAACTGAACCAGCGCGCGGCCACCTCCGCCGACATCAGCGGCGTCGCCAGGCTCACCATGGCGATCCAGGCCAGCACCACGAACATCAACACCTGGCCGGCGTGAAACGCCCAGCGCTGCAACGCGCCTTCCGTCTTCAAGGCCAGCCAGCATGCCCCCAGCAAGGCATAGCCACAGACCAGCGCAAAGCCGGTCATCAGGCTGAATGGCGTGAGCCAGTCCATCACGTTGCCGGTGAACTTCCCGTCCGTCACCTGGAATCCCTGGATGAAGGCGCCGAGCACTGTCCCTTGGAAGAATGCCGCCATCACCGAGCCCAAATTGAAGGCCACGTCCCACACGCCCCGGCTGCGCTCCGCCTTGAAGCGGAATTCAAAGGCCACGCCGCGGAACACCAAGGCAAACAGCATGAACAGGATGGGGATATAGAGGGCCGTCATGAGCAGCCCATAAGCCTTGGGGAAGGCGGCGAACAAGCCGCCGCCGGCCAGCACCAGCCAGGTTTCGTTGCCGTCCCAGTGGGGCGCGATGCTGTTCATCATCAGATCGCGTTCCTCGTCGGTGCGGCCCCAGGGAAACAGGATGCCGATCCCCAAATCGAAGCCGTCCAGAATCACATACAGCATCAGCCCCAGGCACAGCACACCGGCCCAGATCAGCGGAATCCAGAAACTCGCGTCCATCGGCAGCGTCTCCTTGTTACATCCAGGCGGTGCGGGTGGGCTCGTCGTGGGCCGGCTGCGTGGCGGCAGCGTCGGGACCCTGGCGGATGAGTTTGGACAGGTAATAGAGATAGGCCACCAACAGGGTTCCATAGACTGCGAAGAACAGCGACAGCGTGGTCAGGATGGCGCGGGCGGGCACCGCCGAGACGGCCTCCGAGGTGCGCATCAGGCCCTGCACGATCCACGGCTGGCGCCCGGTTTCCGTCACGATCCAACCGGCCAGGGTGGCGACAAAGCCCAGTGGCGCGCTGGCCATGCAGAGCAGGGCGTAGGGCCGATTGCTGTAGAGCGTGCCGCGCCAGCGCAACAGCAATCCCAGCCCGCCCAGGAACAGGAACCAGAAGCCCAGTCCCACCATGATGCGGAAGCTGAAAAACACCAGTGGCACCAGCGGCCGATCGGCGGGCGCGACCTCTTTCAGACCCAGGACGGTTCCCTCTGGATCGTGCTGGAGGATCAGGCTGGCCAGCTTCGGGATCGCGATCTCGAAGTGGTTGCGCTCGGCTGCCATGTCAGGCCAGGCGAACACCAGCAGCGGCGCGCCGGCGGTGGTTTCCCACAGCCCCTCCATGGCGGCGATTTTCATGGGTTGATGGCGCTGGACCTGTAAGCCATGCAGATCGCCCATCACGATCTGCAGCGGCGCCAGGATCGCCAGGGCCAGCGTGGCGATGGCAAAGGCGGGCCGCGCCAGCGCGGCGCTCTGGATACGCTGCAGATGCCAGGCCGATACCCCCGCGACGACCAAGGAGGTGGTCAGAAAGGAAGCCATCAGCATGTGCGGGAAACGATAGAAAAACGACGGGTTGAAGATCACCGCCGGCCAGCTTTCCACGTGGAAGATGCCATCCACCAGGCGATAGCCGGCCGGGGTGTGCATCCAGGAACTGGCCGCGAGGATCCAGAACGCCGAGATCATGGTGCCGATAGAGACGATGCAGGTGGCGGCGAAATGCAGGCGCGGTGGCACCCGCTGCATGCCGAACAGCATGACCCCCAGGAAACTCGCCTCCAGGAAGAACGCCGTGAGGACCTCATAGCCCAGCAACGGTCCCAGGATATTGCCCGTCACCTCGGAGAAACGCGCGAAGTTGGTGCCGAACTCATACGACAGCACCACCCCGGACACCACGCCCATGCCGAAGGAGAGCGCAAAGATCTTCACCCAGAAGCGATACAGCGTGAGGTAGACCGCCTGTCCGGTGCGCAGCCACAGCGCTTCCAGGATCACCAGGAACAGCGCCAGGCCGATGGTGAGCGTGGGAAACAGGATGTGAAAACTGATGGTCAAGGCGAACTGCAAGCGGGCCAGGATGACGGCGTCAAAGGGCATGGGTGTCTCCGCTTTGTGGGGTCTGATAAATATTCGTGCTAACGATATACCAATACCGACGATCAGTCCGATCCGATCAAGCGGGACATCCTCCACGTTTCGACAAGGTCGACGCAAACGGGTTGCAAAGGGCTGAACCAACTCAAAAGCCTTTGTCCATCCAGCTCGCGGCAGAAAATTGTGGAACAATCGCCGATCGAGGCGGCGCGGCTGTTCAAGGCGGGAAATCCCCGCTCGCATCGGGTACGAAGGGTCGCACGCCCCGAGGCGTCAGGTCCATGGCGCGCTGCCGATGAAGTGCACAACGATTGCATGGATGTTGATGTGACCAAGGAAGCCACCGCCCGCATCAAGATCAACCGGCTGCCGGTTATTCGCCGACGGCGCGCTGCCGGCCCAATTCAGGCTTGAACCCGGCCATTTTTTCCTTGCGCTGTCGCTGACTTGATCGCGGGCGGCAGGATAGAGCGCCAAGGTGAAAGGCGCGGGGCACGATACCGCTTAAATAGCGAGGGCAACGGATGAGCAACGAACGCTTTCCCGCTGATCTGATCGTATCGGTCCAGGATTTCGTCGACTCAGGTTGGAAGTCGGCGCTGGAGCAGGCCTCTCGCGAGGGATATTCGGCAATGTGGCAGGCATTCTCTGCTGCTGCGCGTTCGGCCATGGAGGAAGGTCGCAATGAGCACGGGAAGGTGCTCTGGCTGCTTGCCCATGCCTGCTCGATGAGGCTGTTGCCGTCGAGTCAGAACGATCCATTCGAACCCTCCGCGGTATTCCGCAATCGCCGGTCGGTCATTCCGGACGATCTATTTGAAGCTGACATCCAATTTTTTGCCGAGATCGTCGATGCGGTAGACGACATCTGGCTGAAGGCGAGACTTGCCGATCTGGCTTGGCTGAAAAGAAAGCCGAGAGGTGTGGCGTTCGCACTTACGGCCATCGACGCTTACCGTTCCATTCCGCTGGACACGGAGACGTGGATTCGCGGTGGTCAGGAATGTTGGGAGCGAGCCATCAGCTTGGCCCGGATGCTCAAAGCCGGTGCGGGCGATCGGCTTAAGCAAATGGAGGTTTCTATCGTCGCTTCGTTCAATGCCGCAACGCGACAAGACGGTTTCCTTGGGTACTGGTTAGCGGACCTGCTGAAAACGAACGGATTGGGAGAGCTCCATCGAACCGATATCGCGCAGAAGCTTGAATCTCTGGCTCGGGAGTTCGATAGCGAAGGCGATCTGAACAGGGCGCGGGAGTATTTCTCTGCGTCCTCCGACTGGTACAGAACTATCCCTGACGAAGCAAAAGCAGCCGAGATGATGGCGTCTGTCGCCGAGGGCTGGGTCAAGGGGGCCATCGCCCAGGTCTCGTCGGACAACCCGAGTCACGGGGTGGCAGCGAGCTTCTTCGAGAATGCCATCCAGACCTATCGAACGATCCCCAGAGCCGAGCGAAACGCGCATCGAGTCGATGAGAGGATCGCTGAACTTCGCGCCCATCTGAATGAGTCTGGAGAGAAAGCTCTGGGCGAAATGCAACTGATCAGCACCCCGGGCGTCGACATCACTCAATTCGTCGAGAACGCTCGAAAGTCTGTCAGCGGGAAATCGACCACCGAGGCGCTACTGGCTTTCGCCAACCTTCATTGTGGAGTGAAGGTCGACGAGATGCGCGAGCGTGCACTTAAGCAAATGCAGCAGTTTGTATCCTATTCGCTCTTTTCTTCAACGGTGATGAGCTGCGATGGCCGAGTGATTGCCAAACATCCGGCCATGAGATTTGGTGCAGAGCCCTCGGAAGACGACGAAATCGCCATCCGCGCTGAAATGATTCATGACTACGGCATTCTGGTCAGCATCGTGGTTCATGGCGATATCTGGCCTGCACTTGAAGTTCTGCTGCTCGAACATCGGCTGCGCGAGGCCGATTTCATCGGCCTTGCCAATCAATCACCCATCATCCCGAAGGGGAGAGCCGGGCTTTTCGGCAAGGCCTTGTTCGCGGGTTTCGACCGGGATTTCGTCACGGCACTGCACCTATTGATACCGCAGATCGAGCACTTGGTTCGCGTACATCTCAAGCAGGCAGGGGCCAAGACGACGAATCTCGACAAGGATGGCATTGAGAACGAAAACGGGATGAGCACCTTAATGGACCTGCCAGAAGCCGAGCAGGTTTTCGGCAAGGACCTCGCCTTTGAGCTCAAGGCGCTTTTCTGCGATCCCTTCGGACCCAATCTGCGCAACGAACTGGCCCACGGGCTGCTTGACGAAGACGCGTGCCATTCGCCGTTTGCTATTTATGCGTGGTGGTTAGGGTTGCGGCTAGTCTTCAAGACCTGGTGGAATATGGCGCACAAGAACAGTACAGAGGGCGAGGTGGATGCCGATGCCGATGGCTGAGTTATACAAAATGACGGTCGACCTGAACGTGCTCGACCACCTCGGGATCAACCTATGCAGCACATCGCCGCCATTCTGACCGAGTCCTAGCTAACGCCTGGGACGCTGCGCCGAGACCGTCGACATCAAGATCGACAACGATCAGAACATCATCGATGACGGCCAGTTTCAGGTGCACATCGTCACCGTGGGCGATCGCCCGCTTCGCCAAGTGCAATCCTTGCCACAGTCATGCGCCCATGACTCAAGGGCGGATGGCTGTGGCATAATAGGACCACTTTAGTCCTCTATCCGGAGGGGGAGCATGCTCCGCATCGGCAAGATGACCGATTATGGCGTGGTCATGATGGCTCACTTGGCCCGTCATCCCGAGGCCATCCAGACTGGCGCGCAGATTGCCGCCGCTTGCCGAATCACCGTGCCTACGGTCAGCAAGCTGCTCAAGTCGCTGACGCGCGCGGGCCTGCTGATCTCGGTGCGGGGTGTGGCGGGGGGTTACCGTTTGGCGCGGGCGCCTGCGGAGATTTCGGTGCTGGAGGTGATCGCCGCGCTGGAAGGGCCGTTTGGCCTGACCGAGTGCAGCCGGGTGCCGCAGCGTTGTTCCCAACAGGGCGATTGCAGCCTGTCGGACAATTGGGACGTCATCAACCGGGCCGTGCAGGGGGCGTTGCGGGGCGTCAGCCTGTACCAGATGGCCACGCCCATGCGAACCCTCAAATGGTATGGCGCTGCGGATCTCCCCGCCGCGCTGCCCTGAACGTATCATCCCGTTTTTCCGATCGGAGGCCACGCATATGGCATCGAACAAGGATGATCTGGAACGCCTGCTGACGCGCGATTACGTGGCGGGCTTTGTGACCGACATCGAATCGGACACCGTTCCCCCCGGTCTGAACGAGGACGTCATTCGCCTCATCTCGGCCAAGAAAGAGGAACCCGAGTTTCTGCTGGAATGGCGTCTGGCGGCCTATCGGCACTGGTTGACAATGACCGAACCGCGCTGGGCGAGCGTGCATTACCCGCCCATCGACTACCAGGCGATTTCCTATTATTCGGCGCCGAAATCCCGCGATGACGCGCCCAAGAGCCTGGATGAGGTCGATCCCAAGCTGCTCGAAACCTATGAAAAACTGGGCATTCCCCTGCATGAGCGCGCGCGCCTCGCCGGGGTGGCGGTGGACGCCGTGTTCGACAGCGTGTCGGTGGCCACCACCTTCAAGGGCAAGCTGCGCGAGGCGGGGGTGATTTTCTGCTCGTTTTCCGAGGCGGTGCGCGAGCATCCCGAACTGGTGCGGCAATACCTGGGCTCGGTGGTGCCGCATACCGACAATTTCTATGCCGCGCTGAATGCGGCGGTGTTCACCGACGGCTCGTTTGTCTTCATTCCGGCCGGGGTGCGCTGCCCGATGGAGCTGTCCACCTATTTCCGCATCAACGCGGCCAACACCGGCCAGTTCGAGCGCACCTTGATCATCGCCGAGGCCGGCAGCCATGTCTCTTACCTCGAAGGCTGCACGGCGCCGATGCGCGATGAAAACCAGCTTCATGCCGCCGTGGTGGAACTGGTCGCGCTGGATGATGCGACGATCAAATATTCCACGGTGCAGAACTGGTATCCGGGGGACGAGCAGGGCCGTGGCGGCATCTACAACTTCGTTACCAAGCGCGGCGATTGCCGGGGCG
>Ga0209851_1000166_pt1 | contig 16928 bp, 13 predicted proteins | sample GWRWT4_14Oct14_FD_187195 | JGI IMG/M metagenome (GOLD analysis project Ga0209851, IMG submission 187195) | Sand microcosm microbial communities from a hyporheic zone in Columbia River, Washington, USA - GW-RW T4_14-Oct-14 (SPAdes) (version 2) | ecosystem: Engineered > Artificial ecosystem > Sand... | reverse complement strand
AAAGTGCATGTCGACGGCAAGGAAGTTGACCGTCCCCCAGCCGATCCCGTCGAGTGGAAGGCCGCAAACCCGGATAAGCTCCCCAATGCTTTCCCCGGCGATCCCGCCCCGCCACCTGGCGTAACGCCAAGGCATTCGCTACCAGCCTCCACCTACCCGGAACCCAAGAGCGCGGCTGAGCTTGCGGCGGGCAATTTCCCCCGAGCCACATATGCCTGGCAGGATTTTATCCTGGAGCGGCACGTCAATCTGTTGTACGGCGACGGTGGCACGGGCAAAACCCTGTTGGCGCTGCATATAGCTGTAGCGATTGCCGCTGGGCTCCCGCTGTTCGATCACAGGACCGTTCAATCCCCGGCGCTGATCGTCCTGGCCGAAGATGACGACGGTGAGGCCAAGGCGCGCCTTACGGCAATTTGCGACACCCTTGGCGTCAATCTTGCCGATTTGCCCATAACGGTTTGGTGCTTGCCGGGTTTCGACGTTAACCTCGCTTGTATCCGGGATGACGGGACGTGGGAGCCGGGACCATTTATGACGTCCTTGCAAAAGGAACTTGGCAAGCTCGGGCCATCTTTTCTTATTCTCGACACCGTTTCCGATATTGCCGCACTGGATGAAACCAAGCGTCTCCCGGTCAATACGCTAGCGAAAAAAGTGCTAACGGGATTGTGCCGCCAGTTCGGTGCGACGGTTCTGGTAAACGCACACCCCTCCAAAGCCGCCATGAATGACGGAACCGGTTATGCCGGTTCGACGGCATGGAATAACGCGGTGCGCAACCGCTTGTCCTTGGAGCGGGAGAAGGGGGGGAACGGACAGCGGCGCACACTGAGAGTCGCCAAGGCCAATTATGGCTCGGAATCGGAGCTTGAACTTTTTCTGTTTGGTCAAACCTTCACCACTATCAACAAGTCCAGTCAGAGCCCCGAAATTGAACGCGCGGCGGTGCTGGAAGTTACCCTCGATCTCCTTGATAGAGGCATGTGTGTCGTCCGCTCTCATGGGGCAGGACAAAAGCCAAAAGACCTGGCACAGGAGATAAAGCAATGCAAAGGGCTGGCTCTTAGCCCGCAGTCCGTCCTGTTGCACCTGAACACGCTTGAGCGCCAGGGGAAGTTAACTTACGAAGCCAGCAACAAATCGATACGCGGGCATAAGGCAGGCTTTCAAAGACCAAATGGGCCAGCGTGATGCCGTCGGAAGCTTGTCGGATAGTCTGTCGGAAACCCGTCGGAAACTTTGTCGGGTTCTGCGGAAACTTTCTGAAAGCAGCGGAAATGGCTGTCGGAAAGTACTGCAAAAACCGTCGGATTCGTCGCGTCGAATACCCCATACCCCATAAGTATCCGACAGGGCTTTCGCCCCGCCGGAGACAAGAAAGCCAGAGGGGGGGCGAGTTCAATCCAATACCTCTGGCCCATTCGAAATGCAGACTTCGAGTTATTGAAAAGGGGTGCCGCCATGGTCTGATCAACTGATTGAAAACCGCAATGCCACCAAAACTTTTCTGTAACTGCATCTGGAGGGAGGAACAGATTGCGTAGCCTAAGGAAATATCAACATGACTGGAAACGAACGCCAACGCCGCCGCATGGCCATGGGCACTAAATTTGGAAGGTACACTGTCTTTAACCGGGCCGAGCTAAATGCCTATTGTGAATATGATCCCCAAGCAAGATGGTGGGCCGTGGTTGACAAACTCTGCGACAGAAGTTTGCTGCCATTTCCAGAACTTCCCCCCAGCGATCCGTACAACCGGCCAGACTACTTGACCAGCCACAATGGCGATACAGACTGGTGGACGCCGAAAGTCGCTTTCGAGAGGTACTGCTCCCATCTCTCCCCAAGAATGGCGCGCGTCACCGTCGCTAATGCACACGGGGAGGTTATTGAAGTCCACGCTGTGCGCTGCTCACTTCAAGTCACGGACCACACACCGCTCCATGAATATCAGGTCTTGGGTAAAACCGTGATCCTCAGCGAACCGGGCCTTGCAGTGAGCTACTGCGACAACCAGAGCCTCCCTGATTCAATTAGTGGCGTTGCGAGGCTAAGGGAGCTTCGCCGGGTAGGGCTGATCTCGAATGGGTAATCCCCGCCATGCGCACGCGCGCGCGGCCTGCCATAATCCGCTCCGCAATGGAAAGGTTTCCAGAGACGGCAAGCCTTTCCTCAAACGCGCCTACATCAACGTGTTTGCCGATAAGCGCGAGCGCCTGGTTCGCGGCTGCGGCGTTAAAGGTAAAGAGTGAGTTTCCGTCTTCATCCGTCAGTTGTTTGCGCGTCTTGGGGTGCAAAACAGGTCTAACGTCTTGAACGCATTGCCGATATACCCGCACCGCCTGGGCTAACACCCATGCGGCGTCAACGCCCGCCTCAGCCGCGCGCACCTGCTTTGCGTTCGCTATGGCGGCGGCAACCGCAGCATTATCCAGCAATCGCGGGCCACACGAATGTGCGGTCTTCGAAGAATAGCCCGCGCGGATCGCAGCTTTTGTGGCGTTGAGATCGAGAAGGTATTCGGAAACAAAAAGCTCTTGTCTCGATGTAAGGTTGCGCTTGTTCAACTATGTCACCCCGAGCAGTTCTAATTGCCGATCAGTATAGTTTATAATCGTTCTAATAACAAGAAAAACGTGTGTGGCTAACGTGTGTGGTTCCGGTTTATACGCTAACGCGTAAACTATTGATTTATATGAAATATATGGGGACTAAAGATAGTGGCGGAGGGGATGAGATTCGAACTCACGATACGACTTGACATCGTATAACGGTTTAGCAAACCGCCGCCTTCAGCCACTCGGCCACCCCTCCATATGCGCAGCCAATGGGGATCTGTGTGCGGATCGGTGCCCGCACGCCTCCATTAACTATCGCAGAACCTATCTAGTTAGACTAGTTTGAAGAGAGATTCAACCGGCGTGCGATAACAGCCATTCGCGGGCCAGGCGCTGGGCCTCGGCGATCTGGGCCGGGGTCATTTCCAGCGCCAGCTCTGCACGCCAGCTCAGCGCCTCGCGCTGGCCTTTGACGGCGGCGACATTGAACCATTTATGCGCGGATACAAGATCAAACGGCACACCCTTGCCGGTGGAATAGCTGATCGCCAGTTGCAGGCAGCTTTTGCCGTCCTGCGGCTCGTTGATTTCGTGATAAATGCTCTGTGCGTGACCCATGGCCGGATACTCCATTTCCCTGTTGTGACCTACTGCCACTGGCTTGAGCGTTTCGTCGCCCATAAATCCAGCATGAGGGCAAGTTTCGACCCGGTAATCCTAAGATGAGGTAAACAGATCCGCGGCGTATCGTTAATGGGAAAAAATTTCACTGCGCCGTAACAAGGATCACACAATGGTAATTTCCCGCAGAAATATGGGATTCTCTGCGCTATGCGGGACAAGTGGGCGCGCAGGCAAAGGGGTAAACAACAAAAAATAAATGCAATCAGTCCGAAAAAAACGGTTTTTTTGCTCTGAAGGGCTGACTTATGATTCGCGGGCTGTTTGGCCGAGTGCTGCACGTACGGCCTCAAGCGCCAGCGCCGCTTTTTCGCCGTCCGGGCCGCCGGCCTGCGCCATGTCGGGCCGCCCGCCGCCGCCCGCACCGCCCATGGCCGCCGCACCGGCGCGCACCAGATCCACGGCGCTGATCCGCGCCGTCAGATCATCGCTGACGCCAATCGCCAGCGCGCCCTTGCCCTCATTCACCGCCACAAATGCGACCACGCCGGAACCCAGGCTTTGCTTGCCCGCGTCAATCAGGCCGCGCAGATCCTTTGGATTGACGCCTTCAAGGATGCGCGCCATCAGTTTGACGCCCGCAATTTCTTCCGGCGCGGCGCTGGCGGCGTTTTGCGTGCCCGCTACAGGCCCGGCCACCGCCAGGCGGGTGCGCAATTCGCTGATTTCGCGCTCCTGCTTTTTGCGTTCTTCCATCAGGGCGGCCACACGGGCGGGCAATTCCTCCGGGCTGGCGCGCAGCGCCTGGGCCGCATCGCGCACCAGACGGTCGCGGGACGCCAGATATTCAAACGCCGCCTGGCCGCTCAGCGCCTCGATGCGCCGCACGCCGGATGCGACCGCCGATTCGCCAAGAATGTGGATCAGCGCCATATCGCCGGTGCGCGCCACATGTGTGCCGCCGCACAGCTCCACCGAAAAGGGCTGCAATTCCTTATATTCAGCGGACGGCGCCCCGCCCATGCTCAGTACACGGACTTCCTCGCCATATTTTTCGCCAAACAGCGCCATCGCCCCATGCGCCACCGCTTCGTCGGGCGCCATCAGCCGGGTGGTCACCGGTGTGTTCTGCCGCACAACGGCGTTGACCAGATATTCCGTCTCGGCCAGCTCGGCGGGGCTCATCGCCTTGGGATGCGAAAAATCGAAACGCAACCGGTCCGCGCCCACGGAAGACCCCTTTTGCGTGACATGCGGACCCAGCACCTGACGCAATGCGGCATGCAGCAGATGGGTGGCGGAATGATTGGCGCGGATGGCGGTGCGGCGTGCGGGATCAACCCGCGCCTCAACACTGTCGCCCAGGCGCAGAACCCCGCCCCGGACAGAGCCCACATGCACATGCAGATCGCCCAGCTGTTTTCTTGTGTCGCGCACCATCACGCGGACGCCAGTGGCGGCGATCAACATGCCGGTGTCGCCGATCTGGCCGCCGGATTCTGCGTAAAACGGCGTCTGGTTCAGCACCACCTGTACTTCGGTTCCTTCGCCCGCCTCTTTGACCTCGCGCCCATCGGTGACAATGGCGATGACCAGCCCCTCGCCCTGTTCGCTTTCATAGCCGAGAAATTCTGTGCCGCCTGCGCGTTCGCGCACGCCAAACCATACGGTTTCGGCCGCCGCCTCGCCCGATCCGGCCCATGCGGCGCGCGCCTCGGCCTTTTGATGCGCCATGGCGCTGTTGAACGCGGTGTGATCGACGCTGATATTGCGGTGGCGCAGCGCGTCTTCGGTCAGATCGAGCGGAAAACCATAGGTGTCATAGAGTTTGAACGCCACGTCGCCGGACAGCACCGCGCCCGGCGCAAGGCTGGCGGTTTCTTCCTCCAGCAGTTTCAGGCCGCGTTCCAGCGTGCGGCGGAAACGTTCTTCCTCCAGCTTCAGCGTTTCCTCAATCAGCGGCTTTGCGGGCAGCAATTCGTGATAATGCGTCCCCATCTGGCGCTCCAGGGCGGAAACCAGGCGCCACAGCACCGGCTGTTTCGCGCCCAGCATTTCGGCATGGCGCATGGCGCGGCGCATGATCCGGCGCAGCACATAGCCGCGCCCCTCATTGGAGGGCAGCACCCCATCGGCGATCAGAAATCCGGCCGAGCGCAAATGATCGGCAATGACACGGTAACTGGCGGCCATCGGCCCGTCCGGATCGCCGCCAATGGCGTCTGCCGCGGCCTCAACCAGCGCGCGCAGCACATCGGTGCTGAACACATCATGCTTGCCCTGCAACACCGCGCCGATGCGTTCCAGCCCCATGCCGGTGTCGATGGAGGGTTTGGGCAGCGCCACCCGGTCGCCGGGCGCGCGCTGGTCATATTGCATGAACACCAGATTCCAGATTTCGACAAACCGGTCGCCATCCTGATCCTTTGAGCCGGGCGGGCCGCCGGGAATGCCGGGGCCATGGTCAAAGAAAATTTCCGAACAGGGGCCGCAGGGGCCGGTATCGCCCATCGACCAGAAATTGTCCGAACTGGCGATGCGGATGATGCGGTCCTCCGGCAGGCCCGCGATCTTGCGCCACAGGCCATGCGCCTCGTCATCATCGGCATAGACAGTGACGCATAGCCGCGACGCGGGCAGGCCAAATTCTTTGGTGATCAGCCGCCAGGCCAGCTCAATTGCGGTTTCCTTGAAATAATCGCCAAAGGAAAAATTGCCCAGCATTTCAAAAAATGTCAGATGCCGGGCGGTATAGCCGACATTATCCAGATCATTATGCTTGCCGCCTGCGCGCACGCATTTCTGCGATGTGGCGGCGCGTGTATAAGGGCGGTTTTCCTGGCCGGTAAAGACATTCTTGAACTGCACCATGCCGGCATTGGTGAACATCAAGGTCGGATCATTGCGCGGCACCAGCGGCGAGGATGGTACGATCACATGGTCATTACCCGCAAAAAAATCCAGAAATGTCGCGCGAATCCCGTTCAGACTCGTCACCGGCGGCTTGGCCATGCAAACTTCCCAATAGAAAAATAAAGGAACAGATATCCAGTCTGGTTTTAACGGCCCCCCGCCTGCATGTCTAGGCTCGCATCCGGGCTTGCGCTCTTCGCCCGCTTGTGCGGAAATGGGGCCAATAACACAACAGACAAGGGAGACAGGGATGAGCGCAAGATATCAGGGGCGCGTGGCCGTCATTACCGGCGGGGCCAGCGGCATCGGCGCCGCTACGGTGCGCAAATTTGTGGGCGAAGGCGCCAAAGTGGTGATCGCCGACATGCAGGAGGAAATGGGTAAAAAACTGGCCGTCGAACTGGGCGCGTCCGTGCATTTCCAGCGCACCGATGTCACGCATGAATCCCAGGTCAAGGCGGCGGTGGACGCGGCGGTCAGCAAATTCGGGCGGCTGGACTGTATCTTCAATAATGCGGGCTTTGGCGGCGCGGCAGGCCCGGTGGAAACCATTTCCGCCGAGGATTATGACATCACCATGGATGTGCTGGTGAAGGGCGTGTTTTTCGGCATCAAGCATGCGGCCCCGATCCTGAAGGCGCAAGGCTCCGGCACTATCGTCAATACCGCCAGCATCGCCGCGTTTTATTCCGGGATCGGGCCGGTCTTGTATAATGCGGCCAAGGCTGCGGTGCTGCAAATGACCAAAAGCATGGCGCTGGAATTTGGCTATTTTGGCGTGCGGGTCAATTGCGTCTGCCCCGGCATTATCGCCACGCCACTGGCGGCGGGCAGGGCCGGGGCCTCTGATGAGGTCATTGACAAAATGCGCAATGATCTGGGCGAGGAAGAAGTGCTGCGCCGCATCGGCAATCCAGAAGAAATCGCCGATGCCGTATTCTGGCTGGCCAGCGATGAATCCAGCTATGTCAATGGCCATGCGCTGGTGGTGGATGGCGGCCGCACGGCGGGCCTGCCCTATCAAAAACAAACCAACTGGCTGAAAAAACCCCGCGAACTGCGCCTATACAGGCCGGAGGGGCGGTAGACCGGTATGATTATGCGGCTGTCCCCGGCCCGTCAGGCGTGCGCGTCATGGCGGGCTGGGCGTGCGCCTGCGCATGGCGGTGATGGCTGATCACGCTGAACGGGATCAGCGTCAGATAGCCAAGCGCGGCCAGGACATACATCAGCCAGGGATAGCCGACCACGGCCGCTGCCGCCACGCCCGCGATCAGCAGAATGGGCAGAACCATTTCACGCCCGATATGCGCCCGTTTCAGCGAAAAAGTCGGGATACGGCTGATCATCAGAAAGGCGATGGCGCTGGTATAGACACCGGTAAGCAGGGCTGCCTCGCGCAGCCACTCCCATCCCAGCAGATATAACGCAATCGGCAGCAGCGACAGACAGGCGCCTGCCGGGGCGGGAACGCCGGTAAAAAATCTGACACTCCATTCCGGTCTGTCCGGCTGTTCCAGCGCGGTGTTGAAACGCGCCAGGCGCAGTGCGCCGCACACCGCAAATCCCAGTACAATAATCCAGCCGAGCCCGCCCAAAGTTTCAAGGGTCCATAAATACAGGATAAGCGCCGGTGTCACGCCGAAATTGACAAAATCCGACAGTGAATCCAGTTCCGCGCCGAATTTGCTGGTGCCTTTCAGCAGCCGCGCAACCCGCCCATCCAGCGTATCAATAATGGCGGCAACCGCTATTGCCAGCACGGCCATGTCAAAACGGTCATGAATGGCCAGTTGCACGCCGGTCAATCCGGCACACAGACCCAGCACCGTGAGGATGTTGGGCGCCAGGCTGCGCAAGGGCAGCAAACGGCGCTGGGGCCGGTCAAACATCATGTTCTGGCGCAATTCGGGTTTGCATTATGATTTGCGTCCTGTGCGTTGGGCCTCACCGGAACCAAGATCGGCAATGACCGTTTCGCCTGCCACCATGGTCTGCCCCAATATGACCAGCGGCGCCACGCCTTCGGGCAGATAGACATCCACACGGCTGCCAAAGCGGATCATGCCGAATCGCTCGCCCGCGCGCAGGGTCTGGTTTTCGGCAGCCCAGCAGATGATGCGGCGGGCGACCAGCCCGGCAATCTGCACCACCGCCAGCCTTGTGCCATCTGCGGTCGTCAGGCACAGCGCATTGCGTTCATTGTCCTCGCTTGCCTTGTCCAGTGAGGCGTTGAAAAACAGGCCTGGAATATAGGCGATCCGGGTAATTTCCGCGTCCACCGGAATGCGGTTCACATGGCAGTTGAAAACATTCATGAAAATACTGACACGGGTCATCAGCGGTTCGGGCATGTCCAGTTCCACGGGCGGCGGAACCTGGGATATGGCGGAAACAATGCCATCGGCCGGGCTGATCACCAGGCCGCCGCGCTCCGGCGTTATCCGTGCCGGATCCCGGAAGAAATAGGCGCACCAGCAGGTCAGCAACACCCCGGTCCAGCCTAGGGGGTCATAGATTAAAAACAGCACCATGGTTATTGCGACGAATATCGCGATGAAGCGATGTCCTTCACGATGGATCGGGGCAAAAATTGATGTCAAAACTTCCATGCTGGCATTTTACTCACTGGTGGATGGGACAGTATAGCACAAGGCAGTCTACTATTTCGGGCGCGCCAAGTTAAGCGGTGGATTTTACCAGGGCTATTTCCGTCAACCCGGCGGTTTCCGGCTCTTCGGCGTCACTTTGCTGGCGCCGCCAGAGATGCGCATAGGCGCCGTTCAGTTCCAGCAGGCTTTCATGCGTGCCGCGCTCCACAATGCGCCCGCCATCCAGCACCAGGATTTCGTCCGCATCCACGATGGTGGACAGCCTGTGGGCAATCACCAGGGTAGTCCGGTTGATGGAAATTTCGGCCAGTGCTGCCTGAATTTCGCGTTCCGTATGGGTGTCCAGCGCAGAGGTGGCTTCATCCAGAATCAGGATAGGCGGATTTTTGAGAATCGTGCGGGCGATCGCCACGCGCTGTTTTTCGCCGCCGGAAAGTTTAAGGCCGCGTTCGCCCACCCGGCTGTCAAGGCCTTTTGGCAGGCTGGCGATAAAGCGGTCGATCTGCGCCAGGCGCGCCGCCTCACGAATTTCCGTTTCCGGGGCGCCGGGGCGGCCATAATGGATATTGTAGCCGATCGTGTCATTGAACAGCACAGTATCCTGCGGCACGATGCCGATGGCGGCACGCAGGCTTGCCTGGGTCACCCGGGTGATATCCTGCCCGTCGATCAGCACCCGCCCGCTGCTCACGTCAAAAAACCGGTATAACAGCCGCGATATGGTGGACTTGCCCGCCCCGCTTGGCCCGACAATCGCCACCCGCTTTCCGGCCGGCACCGTGAAAGATACGCCGTTCAGAATGGCGCGCCCGGCCTCATAGGTGAAATGCACATTTTCAAATCTGATTTCACCGCCCCGCACCTGAAGCGGGGTTGCGCCGGGCGCATCCTGAATTTCCGGCGCTTCAAACAGCAGATTGAACATGCTTTCCATATCGGCCAGCGATTGCCGGATTTCGCGATACACCGAACCCAGCAGGTTCAGCGGCACGAAAAGCTGCACCAGCATGGCATTGACCAGGACGAAATCGCCCAGGGTCCGGGTGCCGTTCATCACCCCGTAAGCCGCCAGGCACATCACCACCACCAGCCCGGCGGCAATGATAATGCCCTGGCCGGTATTCAGAAATGACAGGCTTTTATTGGTGATCACCGACGCCTTTTCATAGCCTTCGAGCGATTGGTCATAGCGCCTGCTTTCATGCGCCTCGTTGCAGAAATATTTTACGGTCTCGAAATTCAGCAGGCTATCAATGGCTTTGGTGTTGGCCTCGGTATCGCGGTCATTCATCACCCGGCGATGCTGGGTGCGCCACTCCGTGACCGTGAAGGTAAACCAGACATAGACGCCCACCATGACAAGCGTGGCCAGCATGTACCAGGCGTCGAAAAAATATAACAGGATGCTGGCAACCAGTAAAATTTCCAGAAATGTTGGAACAATATTGAACAGGCTGAAACGCAACAGATAGTCGATCCCCTTGGTGCCGCGGTCAATGACGCGGCTTAACCCGCCGGTGCGCCGGTTCAGATGAAAGCGCAGCGACAAAGCGTGCACATGCTCAAATGTAATCAGCGCCAGGCGCCGCGCCGCATACTGGCTGACATCGGCAAATACCGCGTCACGTCCCTGGGTAAATATTTGTTGCAGGGCGCGCGCAACGCCATAGGCCAGAATGAGCGTGATCGGGACAGCCAGCAGGTCCAGATTGGCGGCAAGCCGGCCCGCGATGCCGGAGGCAGCGATCGCAGCTTCGGGATTGCCTGATGCCTGCGGGCCGAGACTGTCAACCGCCGCCTTGTAGAGAAACGGCACATAGACCGTGACCAGCTTGGAAAGCAGCAGCAGCACAATCGCCAGCACGACACGCATCCGCAAATCCGGCCGCCCGGCCGGCCACAGATAGGGCGCCACAGTGGCCAATGTCTGCCACTGGTTTTCTGGTTCGGGGCTGTCTTCACCGCCACCGGCAAGAGATTTCACGGTCGTTTTGCCTGCACACAAAAAAGGGGCCGGTAAAAATTACCGGCCCCTTCATTCTAGAGCATATTCGTCTGCTTAGCGAACACCAATCCGCCGGATGGAGTCTGGCGTATAGCGATCCAAACTCAGCTCGTCGGCAAAGTGATTGACCGAAGGCTCCTCGTTAAAGAACTCCTGCGCCGTGTAACGGCCGGCATTCAGGTCATAGGATATTGATCCGGCCGTATCACAGGTGGGCACATTGTAATGCACGAAGGGGAACTGTTCATGCACCCGCCATACGGCGTCACGGGCATCACGATTCACGGCTGCGACCGTATGATAGGAATCCTCATCCTGCCAGAAGGTACGCTTCTTATAGATGTGCCGTGTATCCGAGCGCAGACTGGCCGTGATCACATGTGTGCGGCGCAATTCATAGCGCGGATAATCCTGGTTGAGTATTTGCGGCTTGAACAGATCGGCATATTTGACGGTGGAGGCAGCCAGTTTGTAATTATTGCCGGAGATAATGGCTTCCTGACGCCCATTATATGTCCAGTCGTAGCGATCGAGCGCGCCATTGAACATGTTGAAGGCGTCAATGGTGGACAGGCCGTCATCGTTGAAACTGGGATTGTCATAGGCGATATTCGGCGCGCGGCGCACCCGGCGGGTGCCGGGGCTGTAGACCCAGGCCTTGCGTTGCCCCTTCACGGCGTCAATCGTATCGTGAATCAGCACGACGTTACCGGCGGCGCGCGCCGGGGAAACCGTATTGTTGATGTAATAGGCCCAGATATTGTCAAGTTCCTCGACTGAGTTTTTGGTCGGATCGGCGTAGGGAAAAATCACTTCGTCCTGCACCGTATAGACCGAATATTCGCCGTCACGCGTCGGCGCCGCCGATACATATTGCCGGGTGATTTTGTGGCCGCGATAGCGCAGCCGCTGATTGAAAATATTTTCGTTGGCGACACTGGTGATAGGAAAGGGGGTGCCCATAAGCGAACCGCTGAACCCGTCGCCACTTGGTGTCAGCACGCCAGTAACCGCATTCTTTTTATGCGCTTCATATACGCTGGGCGGATTGGCGCAGCTACGGTGCGTGGGATAAACGTTCATCTTGTAGGCGCCGGGATAGGCTTTAAAAAGCGAGGTGCTGACTTCCGTCAGCTTGCCGGCATATTGCGCCATATTGGCCGAGGTGATCGTATAGAGGGGCTGTTCGGAGGCATAAGGGTCTGGATGGCGATCACCCTGCTTGTATTGGACGCCCGCCGGAATTTCCGCAAATCCGCCAGTCCATTCCGGGATGGATCCATCCTTGTTGCCCGCTCTCTGCGAACCCAGAGGGGTCAGATCCTGCTCCATGCGCGCAGCAACTTCCGCCGGCACTTCCGCCCATGCAGATCCTGCAATCAGGCTTGCCGTAAATATACCAAGTATAGTAGCCGATCGTATGGCCATTATTCCCCTCCCATGTCATTGACTTAAGTTGCGATCAATTTTCCGTTCCTGCCCAGTGCTGTGCTCAGCTTGCCGGCACAGGGTCAGTCCCACTCTCAGGTGCCGTTGCCAATGCTTATTGTTGACCTTGTGAATAAGATAAGCCGAGTTCGGTCCTGGGCGCCAGTCAAATTTAACCGTTTGACAACAATTCACGCGATAGTGTTCGAAATCAGGGGGCGGCGCCGGGAATGACCGGGGGTTTCTGCGTTTCATACGCAGGCTGGCCGGCCGGCGGAATGTCAAGCACCTGGCCCGGATAGATCAGGTCGGGATTACGGATCTGCTGCTGGTTGCTGGTGAAGATCATGCTGTAGGCAATGCCTGAACCATAGATTTTGCGGGCAATTTCCCATAAGGCATTGCCCTGCATGACCACCACCTGCTGCCCGCCCATTTCCAGCCTGCCGGCCCCGGATCTGGAAAAGGTCACCTCGGCGCGCAACAGCACCTTGCCCTGCGAATCAAGCTGGTCGCCCCGCAAACTGTGTGCGCCCGGGCCGATAGGGCCCTTGAAGGCCAGTTCCCAATCGCCTTTATCGTTCGCAACAGCCTCGCCTGCGATCTGATTATTCACATAAACCCGCACCAGCCGCCCAGGCTCCGCCCGGCCCGACAGAATGGCGCCCCCCTCAGGCGCCAGGTCAATGCCTGCAACGCTCACCTCTGGGCGGCCGGCGGGATCAGTCTCGCCCTGGTCGAGAATGCGTGTGGCCTTGCCGGGCTGGCTGACGGCAACAAAAACTTCCTCATGTTCTTGCGCCGGAACCGAAATAATGGCGGAATCCTTTGAAAGAACGGGCCCGTCCTGGCCCAGTTGCGCGCTAAGCGTAAGCATCTGCGCGCCGGGCTTCAAAGCTGTTTCGGGTATCAACACCCAGTCGCCATACTTGTCCGCCTGTGTCTGGCCCAGCAGCTGATCGCCGGATTTGATATGGATTTCCGCGCCAGGGCTGGCGCGTCCCGCCATCACGGCGCGTCCATCACGGGTGACACGGATGACATCAAAACCAGGCGCGATGGGGGCTGGCGCGGTTTCCGCCTGGGGCTTCGCAGCTTGCGGTGCGGCCGTTTCCAGCCCCCTGTGATAGGAAAACACTGCGATCAGCCCCAGTCCGGCCAGCAGCAACAGCCCTGCCAGCACCAGAAATTCCCGTTTAGGCAGCGGCAGTGTTTTGGTTAACATTCCGAAACGGGTCACAGATCGGTTACCTTTCCCTGTTAAAACGGGCAAGAATCACAGCGGAAAGAATATAGAGAGCACACAAGTCATGCACAGACAAAAATCAATCTGTATCTATTGCGGCTCCAAAGCAGGTACAGATCCGGTCCATGCCGAATCGGCGCGTCAGATTGGCGCCGTTCTGGCGCAACGCAATATCCGCATGGTTTATGGCGGCGGCAGTATCGGGCTGATGGGCATTGCAGCGCGCGCCGCAATGGCCGCAGGCGGTCATGTTGCGGGGGTCATTACCCGGCATCTGGATGAACAGGAAGTTGGCCTGCAAGGCATTTCGATGCGCCATGTCGAGGCGACGATGCATGCCCGCAAAATGCGCATGTTTGAAATGTCGGATGGTTTTATCGCACTGCCCGGCGGTTCAGGCACGCTGGACGAAATTGCCGAAATTTTAAGCTGGCGTCAGATCGGCCTGCATAACAAGCCCTGCGCGCTGCTGAACACCAATGGCTATTGGGATCCGCTGGTGCAGATGTTGCACAGGATGCACCAGCAGGGCTTTCTGAGTGAAGGCGGGCAGGATTATTTCCATCTGGCGGCGACGCCGGGCGACGCGGTGGCGTATATTGAACGCAGCAGCGCCGCCACAGTCGGCCCGAAGGCGGTGATCGACGTTGTGCAGAGTTAATGCTATATCGGATCAAATCCAGACTTAATGAGGAAGTAATATGAGCAAGATCAAGGTCAAAAACCCCGTCGTCGAACTTGATGGCGACGAAATGACGCGCATCATCTGGCAGATGATCCGCGAAAAACTGATCCTTCCCTATCTGGATGTGGATTTGAAATATTATGATCTCGGTATGGAAAACCGCGACGCCACCAATGATCAGGTGACGGTTGATTCCGCCGAGGCGATCAAAAAACATGGTGTCGGCGTGAAATGCGCCACCATCACCCCCGACGAGGAGCGGGTGAAGGAATTCAAGCTGAAGAAAATGTGGAAATCGCCCAATGGCACGATCCGCAATATTCTGGGCGGCACGGTATTCCGTGAACCGATCATCATGCAGAATGTGCCGCGCCTGGTGCCTGGCTGGACCCAGCCTATCGTCATTGGCCGCCATGCCTTTGGCGATCAGTATCGCGCGACCGATTTTGTCGTGCCGGGCAAGGGCAAGCTGACCATGACCTTTACGCCCGAAGGCGGCGGCGCGCCGGTGCAATATGACGTGTTTGATTTTCCCGGCGGCGGCGTCGCCATGGGCATGTATAATCTGGACGAATCGATCCGCGAATTCGCCCATGCCTGCCTGAATTACGGCCTGCAACGCAAATGGCCGGTCTATCTGTCCACCAAGAACACCATCCTCAAGGCCTATGACGGGCGCTTCAAGGATCTGTTCCAGGAAATATTCGATAATCATTATGCGGACGGTTTCAAAAAGGCCGGCATTATTTATGAACACCGCCTGATCGACGACATGGTGGCGGCGGCAATGAAATGGAGCGGCGGCTTCGTGTGGGCGTGCAAGAATTATGATGGCGACGTGCAGTCCGACACGGTGGCGCAGGGGTTCGGCTCGCTTGGCCTGATGACCAGCGTGCTGATGACGCCCGACGGCAAAACCGTCGAGGCCGAGGCGGCGCATGGCACGGTGACGCGCCATTACCGCCAGCATCAGCGCGGCGAAAAAACCTCGACCAATCCGATCGCTTCGATTTTTGCGTGGACGCGCGGCCTGGCGCATCGCGGCAAGCTGGATGACACGCCAGAGGTCACGGCGTTTTCACAAAAGCTGGAACAGGTCTGTGTACAGACCGTTGAAAGCGGCAAGATGACCAAGGATCTGGCGCTGCTGATCGGCCCGGACGAACCCTGGCTGACCACCGAGGGCTTCCTCGACGCGATCGATAAAAATCTGCAAAAGGCGATGGCCTGACGGATCACCCTCCGGGAAGCGGCAGGGAAACCAGCCGCTTTCCCGGAATATTGGCCGGCAGAAGGGTGAGCGCGGATAGCGGCGCCAGGCGCAGGCCGCGCGCCTCCAGCCCCGGCGCCCATTCCAGCAGCGCCGCGATCGTGGCCGGGTGCGGATGTCCGATGGCGATGGCATGCCCGTTCTGCCGCGCGGTGTTTTCGGCTTTCTGCAATTGCTGGCGGATTGCCGCGTCTGTCACCACATTATCCAGAAAGACATCGCGTTCCAGCGCTGTCACGCCCAGGCTGCGCGCGGTGGCGGCGGCAACCGTCTGGCCTGCCGTGCGCGAATCAAGAAACATCAGGCCGCGCCGCCTGAGCTCCGCCAGAACAATGTTCATGGCGGCGGGGTTGCGGGTCAGCTTGCTGCCCATGTGATTATTGACGCCGATCATGCCGTCCATGCGCGTCAGGTTCCAGTGCAGCCTGCGGCTGAATTCTTCCGGCGGCAGCGCCGCCAGCAGCGCCTGGGGGCCCGGATCGGCGCCATTGCCGGCCTCCATCGGCAGATGCACCAGCACTTCATGCCCAAGTGAACGCGCCTTGCGGCTGATCCGGGCGGCGTCGGGGGCATAGGGCAGCACCGCCAGGGTAATGGGGCCAGGCAGCGCCAGCGCCGCCGCGGCGCGCGCCGGGACAATACCCACATCATCAATGACAATGGCGATGACCGGCAGACCGCCGGGATTTGGCGCCGCCGCCGCCGCATGGCGGGCCCAGCCCGGCGGATGCGGACCCGGTGTTCCGCCCGGCGGCACATCCGGATCGCGTGCCGGTGCGGTTACCGGCGCGGCGCCGCGCGCCAGCGGGGGGGCGGCTTGCGGCGCGGTTTTGTTGTATTGCGGCGGTGCAAACGGCCCCATCTTCTGCCTGCCGGTGGCGGGAAGCACCGGAACGCCGGCCGGACCCTGTTCTGAAATGCGGGGTGCAGATTCAACCGGCGCTACGCTGCGTGCCCCGATGGCCGCCGGCTGATCCGCCGGCGGATGCCCGGCAATCCCTTGTCTGGCGCGGTTCTCGCCGCCAACCCACCATCCGGCCATGACCGCCGCCGCCAGCGCCAGGGCCAGGCCCGCCCCAAATTTTCCCTGTCCAGAAGCCATGCCCAGCACCATCCGTCCCGCGACTCACCTGCGCCAGACTAGCATGTTAAGCCCCTGTTAGGGTTAATCCCGCATGCTCCTGCCGGCTGTTAGTCTGAGAAGGAGGCCGCGCCAATGTTGGAATGACACTGACCAGTATTGCGCAAAGCTTTGCGGTGCAGCCGGAAGCGGCGGCGGACAAGTAAAACCCCAGGAAAGCCCCCGGGGGGGTGCCGGAATATGTCGAGTCTGCCCCATTTTTCTGCGTCGTTCTGTCACTCAAAGGCCACAGCGTGAAAAATATATTTCACTGCTTCGGAAAACATAGTTGACGGCGCAACAGAACCGGGATATTAGCAAGTTACTGTACTTTGGGCTGTCTCCCGTTTGGGGGCTGCCCGCGCCCGGTGCGCAGGTTTTTCTTAACGAATCACCTGTACAGAGGGGGCAAGTGCTAAAGAGTTCTGATGTCCGGCTTTTTCCGGGTCTGGTTAACGCGGCGGCGG
>Ga0209851_1000162_pt1 | contig 17670 bp, 16 predicted proteins | sample GWRWT4_14Oct14_FD_187195 | JGI IMG/M metagenome (GOLD analysis project Ga0209851, IMG submission 187195) | Sand microcosm microbial communities from a hyporheic zone in Columbia River, Washington, USA - GW-RW T4_14-Oct-14 (SPAdes) (version 2) | ecosystem: Engineered > Artificial ecosystem > Sand... | reverse complement strand
CGCGTGGAATCGCTGAAGGTTGGTCTTTCGACGGACCCTAAGGTGGATTACGGCCCGATGGTCACAGCCGAACATCTGGCCAAGGTGAAGTCCTATATCGAAAGCGGCGTCAGCGAAGGCGCGAAACTCGTCGTCGATGGGCGCGGCTTCAAATTGCAGGGCTATGAGAATGGCTTTTATATGGGCGGCTGTCTGTTTGATAATGTGACCCCCAACATGGCCATCTATAAGGAAGAGATATTCGGCCCGGTATTGTGCGTCACCCGCGCGGATGATTTTGAGGCGGCACTTCGTCTGCCTTCGGAACATGAATATGGCAATGGCGTGTCGATCTTTACCCGTGACGGCGATGCGGCGCGTGAATTTGCCTCGCGCGTGCAGGTGGGCATGGTTGGCATCAATGTGCCGATTCCGGTGCCGCTGGCCTATCACAGTTTCGGCGGCTGGAAACGCTCGGCCTTTGGCGATACCAATCAGCACGGGACCGAAGGCGTCAAATTCTACACCAAGATCAAAACCGTCACCGCCCGCTGGCCTGGCGCCGGTGTGCGCAGCGGCGCAGACTTCACCATTCCGACGATGAAATAAGCATTTGAATGCAGGGACCGCGCGCCGTCTATCGCGAACGGGTGCGATCGGGTCAGGTTAAACCGGACCCGGCGCAGGAATTCGCCATCGAAAAACTGCAGAGCCTGGAAGACGCGCTTAAACAGTATAAGCATGTCACGCGCAACCGTGTGCTGTCATGGCTGGGACGTGAAACGCCGCCGCCGCCAAAGGGCCTGTATCTGTGGGGCGAAGTCGGGCGCGGCAAAAGCATGCTGATGGACCTGTTTTATGACACTGCTCCCGTCAGCCGCAAACGCCGGGTGCATTTTCTGCAATTCATGCTCGAAGTCCACGAAGCCATTCACGCCTGGCGCCAGGCCAACAAACGCGGAGAAATTGCCAAATCTGCAAAAGCCAATGGCGATGATCCTATCGTCCCGGTGGCGCACGCCATTGCGGACAAGGTGCAATTGCTGTGCTTTGACGAATTTCAGGTGTCGGATGTCGCCGATGCGATGATCCTGGGGCGGCTGTTCACGGCGCTGTTCGAACAGGGTGTCATCGTCGTGCTGACATCGAACCGCGCGCCGGATACGCTCTATGAAGGCGGGCTGAACCGGCAATTATTCGTGCCGTTCATTGAACTGCTGAAACAAAGACTTGAAGTGGTGCAACTGGTCAGCCCCACCGATTACCGGCTGGCGCGCCTCAGCGGCCATCCGGTCTATCACGCGCCGCTTGGGCCGGACAGCGACCGCGAAATGGACGCAGCCTGGCTGCGCCTCACAGATACGCCGCGCGGCAAGCCGGTGAAGCTGGAGGTGCAGGGCCGCAAACTGCTGGTGCCGCAGGCCGCGCATGGTGTGGCGCGCTTTGATTTTGCCGATCTGTGCGAGGCGGCGGTGGGCGGCCCCGATTATCTGCAAATCGCCTGGACGTTCCATACCGTACTGCTGGATCATATTCCACGCATGGAACGCGGCAGCCGTAACGAGGCCAAACGCTTTGTCACGCTGGTCGATGCGCTCTATGATAATCACGTCAAGCTGATCTGCTCTGCCGATGGCCCGCCCGACAGCCTCTACCCCGCCGGCGATGGCAGCTTTGAATTCGCCCGTACGGTTTCCCGCCTGATGGAAATGCAGTCCGTGGAATATCTGGCCAAGGGGCACGCAGTTTAACGGCGCGCTTAATAGGCATATTCCGCATAGGCCGGCAGCACACTGCCTTTCCAGGGGCCGTGATAATGTTCCAGCATGATTTCAGCGGGGCAGCGCCCGGTTGCCGCGGTTTCCAGCAGCACGTCAAGATAATGCTGCTCGTCCAGGCCGGTGCTGCCGATGCGGGCGCGGGCTTTCAGGCCGGAACTGGCGATCTTCAGCGCTTCCTGCGCCACATCCTGCAGGGTGCCGCCGCGAAATGGGGTGTGCAGCGCCTGTTTTGGCACCCCGTCGCGCAGCGCCTGGCGTTCCTCCGCCGTCCAGTCCTTTACCAGATCCCATGCCGCGTCCAGCGCGCCCTGATCATATAACAGGCCCACCCAAAGTGCGGGCAATGCGCAGAGCGAGCGCCATGGGCCGCCATCGGCGCCGCGCATTTCCAGAAATTTTTTCATCCGCACTTCGGGGAACAAAGTCGTCAGATGATCGGCCCAATCGCCCATGGTGGGTTTTTCACCCGGCAGTGCGGGCAATTTCCCCGCCAGAAAATCCCGGAACGATTGCCCTGACGCATCAATATATTTTCCCTGCCGGTAGACAAAATACATCGGCACATCGAGCGCATATTGCACATAGCGTTCAAAGCCGAAGCCAGCGTCAAACACAAACGGAACCATGCCCGCGCGATCGGGATCGGTGTCGGTCCAGACATGGCTGCGGAAACTGAGATAGCCATTCGGTTTTCCCTCCGTGAACGGAGAATTGGCGAACAGCGCGGTGGCCAGCGGTTGCAGCGCCAGCGACACGCGGAATTTCCTGATCATGTCGGCTTCGGATGAATAATCCAGATTGACCTGCACCGTGCAGGAGCGGTACATCATATCGATGCCATGATTGCCGCGCTTGGGCATATAATTGGTCATGATGCCATATCGCCCCTTGGGCATTACCGGAATTTGGGCGCGCGTCCAGTCCGGCGTAAAGCCAAGCCCCAGAAAACCGATACCAAGCCCGGTCGCCACTTCGCGCACCTGCTTCAGATGGGTATTCACCTCGTTACAGGTCTGATGCAGATTTTCCAGCGGCGCGCCAGAAAGTTCGAACTGCCCGCCCGGCTCCAGGCTGATGGCGCCGCCATCCATGCTCAGCGCAATGACATTGCCGCCCTCTGTGACCGGCTGCCAGCCAAACCGCTGCATGCCTTCAAGCAGTGCGCGCACGCCTGCCGGGCCTTCATAGGGCAGGGTGCTGTGATCAGACAGGCGGAAGCCGAATTTTTCATGTTCGGTGCCGATGCGCCACTGATCTTTCGGTTTGCATCCGGAGGCGATGTAATCGGTAAGATCGGCCTCATGCTCAATCTGGCCGCTCGCTGATTGTGGTCCCGACATGCTGTTCCTCCGCAACGCTACATTTTTATTGGGCCCAGTCTACACTGGCCGGTCAAGCGGTGCTACAGGGCGAATATCCCAGTCGCCGCACGCCGATTGCCACAGGCTCAGCGCGGCAATCGCCGCTGTATCGGCGCGCAGAATGCGCGGGCCCAGCGAAACCGCAAGGCTTTGCGGCATGGCGTGCAGCCGTTCGCGCTCGGCCGGGCTGAAACCGCCTTCTGGGCCTATCAGCACTGCCCAGGGCGCGCCGGGCTGTTGCGCAACAAGCGCTGCGCGCGCCGCGCCGCCAGCGCCGGATTCATCACAAAATAAAATGCGCCGGTCTTCGGGCCAGCGATCAAGCACCTGCTGCAATTTTTCCGGCTCCTGAATTTTTGGCACGCTTACCAGCCCGCATTGTTCCGCTGCCTCGATCGCAATAGCCTCAAGCCGCGCAATATTGACGCGCGGCGCCTGCGTATAGCCGGTGATCACCGGATGAATTTCCCGCACCCCCAATTCGGTGGCTTTTTCCGCAATGAATTCCAGCCGCGTGCGTTTGACCGGGGCGCATAACAGCCACAGATCCGGCACGGTGCTTTGCGGCTGAAGCTGCCCGCTCAGTTCAACCCGGCATGGCTGTTTGCCAATATCAAGAATGCGGCCTTGCCATTCGCCATCGCGGCCATTGAACAGGCCCAGACTGTCCCCCGCCGACCGGCGCAGAACCGTGCGCAGATAATGCGCCTGTTCGCGGTTCAGCACAACCTCCGCCCCGTGGCTGAGCGGCGCATCACAATATAGACGGATATGTTCGCGCGCAGGGGCCATAGGAAGCAGCTTCATAATTATGCTATGGCTGTTACATGACAGAGCTTAGGGGCAAAGATCAAGCTGGTACGGTGCGCGATGCGCCGGGCAACTGGGTGGACAGCTATGCGCCGCTGGCCGCACGCCCCTATTTGCGGCTGGCGCGGCTCGACCGGCCGATCGGGACATGGCTGCTGCTATGGCCCTGCTGGTGGGCGATTGTGCTGGCGTCCGGCGGGATCGGACTGCTGGCGCTGTTTGCGCTGGGCGCGGTGGTGATGCGCGGCGCGGGCTGCACGTTCAATGATATTGTGGACCGTGATCTGGATGCCCAGGTGGCGCGCACCGCAAATCGTCCCCTGCCCAGCGGTGCTGTCAGTGTGCCTGCGGCATGGATATTTCTGATCGCGCAATGCTGCATTGGTTTGGCCGTATTGTTGTCGCTGAACGCTTTCGCCATTGCGGTTGGGGTGGCGGCATTAGTGCCGGCCGCCCTCTATCCGTTCATGAAGCGGATCACTTACTGGCCGCAATTATTTTTGGGCATTGCCTTCAACTGGGGGGCGTTGCTGGGATGGGCTGCGGTGACGGGAACGCTGGCGCCGCCTGCGCTCTGGCTTTATCTGGGCGGCATCTTCTGGACGCTGGGCTATGACACGATTTACGCCCATCAGGATGCCGAAGATGATGCGCGTATCGGCATCAAATCCACTGCGCTGAAATTTGGCGCGAACAGCAAACCCGCTATTGCCGGATTTTATGCGGCCGCCCTGACCTTGTTCGGGCTGGCCGGTTGGCATGCCGGCTTGGGCTGGGGATTCTGGCCGGTTCTCGGCCTTTGCGGTCTGCATCTGGGATGGCAGGTGATCCGGCTGGCGCCTGCGGATCCGGAAAACTGCCTGTACCTGTTTCGCAGCAACCGCGATTTTGGCGCGCTGCTGCTGCTGGCCCTGCTCGCGGGCAATATATCGGTTTAGGGTTCTGCCCCCCAAAGCGGCCGATTCATGGTTTACGCCGCTGTTCAGCGCACCGGAACAGTGCAGGAAGGGCTTGCGGCACAGGGAAAAAGCCGCCATGCTACCTACAAGAATGACAAGAAACGAACAGAGTGGGGACCGCCATGCTAACAGCAAAGTCCTGGAATCTGCCCGTGCTGGCCTGTCTAGTGCTTCTGCTTGGGACGCATTTTGTCCGGGCAGCCCTGGCCGAGCCTGCACGTTATAACGGCATTCTGCGCGGCAGGCATCTTTCCCCGCCGGTTGAAAGCGGCGGTCTTGGCAGTGTGCAATTGGCCGTGATGGGGGGGGAATTATTCTGGATCGTCAGTTTTTATGATCTGGAAAGCCCGCCAGTCGCGGTGCAGATGCATGGCCCCGCTGAACCGGGTGAGAATGCGCCCCTGCAACTGGATATGGGAATTAATTGGGGCGATCTGGGCCGCAATAATATCATGTCCGGCAAAGCCAATATCACTCAGGCGCAAATAGACAGCCTGTCCTCCGGCAAATGGTATTTGGTGGTGCGCACCGAGGCCCATCCCGAAGGCGAATTACGCGCGCAGTTGCAGCGCTTCGATTAACCCCACATGCGCACTATGGTGCACCCCGGCCGGTTCTCAGGAATAAAGCGGCCAACGCGCACGCGCAGTTACATCCAGCGGATCGCTTAATCCCAGCGCCAGCCTTTCAATCCCGGCCCAGCCAATCATCGCTGCATTATCCGTACACAGATCAAGTGGCGGGGTGGCCAGTTGAAACCCCTCACGATCGCACAGTCTGCCGAGCGCAGTTCGCAGCGCCAGATTGGCGGCAACGCCGCCTGCTACTACCAGCGTGTGCGCCTGCTGCGGTGTGTGCCGCTGGCGAAACAGGGTCATGGCGTTGCGGCAGCGGTCGATCACGACATCTGCGACGGCGGCCTGAAAACTGGCCGCCATATCGGCTTTGTCCTGATCGCTCAGCCGTTCCGGCGCGGGGGTCATGTGCCGCACGGCGGTTTTCAGGCCGGAAAAGGAAAAATCACATCCGGCGCGCCCGAGCATGGGACGCGGCAGGGCAAAGCGGGCCGGGTTACCGGTTTTTGCCGCCTTCTCAATGGCTGGCCCGCCCGGATAGCCAAGCCCCAGCAGTTTGGCGGTTTTGTCAAAGGCTTCACCCGCCGCATCATCCAGGCTGCCGCCAAGCCGGGCATAGGCGCCGGCGCCGCGCACCTCCAGCAATTGGCAATGCCCGCCCGACACCAGCAGCAGCAGATAGGGAAAGGCCAGCGGCTGCAGCAGCCGCACTGATAAAGCATGCCCCTCCAGATGGTTCACCGCAACCAGCGGAATCGCCCGCGCGGCGGCGATGGCTTTGCCCGTCACCAGCCCGACCATCACGCCGCCGATCAGCCCCGGCCCGGCGGTGGCTGCCACGCCATCCAGCCCCTCCCAGCCGCAGCCCGCTTTTTCGATGGCTGCCTGAATCAGTCTGTCCAGGCTCAATATATGCGCCCGCGATGCGATCTCTGGTACGATGCCGCCATAAGGCCGGTGTTCGTCAAACTGGCTCAGCACCAGATTGGACAGAATTTCACGCTGTCCGTCAGCCACCGGGCCATTTTGGCGCGGCAGCTCAGGATAGCCCCGAATCACGGCGGCGGCGGTTTCATCGCAACTGGTCTCAATGCCAAGCAGGGTAAGGGGTGCAGGGGACATGCTGATTAATCTTTATTCAGGGGGCTGGCAGTCTGTATTTGCCTGCATAAAGCGCTTATAACACAGCTTTTAGGGCAATTCCTGTTTAGGTCGAACCGGATGGGCTCTCCTTGTTGTCATTACCCGGCTTGTCCGGGTAATCCATGCCATACGCAGAGGGCTGAGTTTGGGGTTCTGGATTGCCCGGACAAGCCGGGCAATGACACTGAGAGAGGCAGGCGCGATCGCACCCAAACAGGAATTGCGCTAGCCGCCCGTTCAGGAGCCTGAATATTTTATGCCAGATAGACTGCAATTGCCGGTCCGGATCGGTACGCGGGGCAGCCCGCTGGCATTGGCGCAGGCGCACGAAACCCGCTCCCGGCTGCTTGCGGCCCATCCCGGGCTGGACGCCGCCCGGATCGAGGTTCAAGTGATCCAGACCACCGGCGACCAGGTGCAGGACCGCGCTCTGTCCGAAATTGGCGGCAAGGGCCTGTTCACCAAGGAAATCGAGGAAGCGCTGCTGGAAAAGCGCATAGATATGGCGGTGCATTCGATGAAGGATGTGCCAACTTTATTGCCCGGCGGTCTGGTGATTCTCAGCCTGCTGCCCCGCGAAGACCCGCGCGATGCGCTGATCAGCGGGGCATTCTCCCGCATTGACGCCTTGCCCCAAGGCGCAGTGGTGGGAACTTCTTCATTGCGGCGTCAGGCCTTGCTGCTGCATGCCCGGCCAGATCTGAATGTCATCGGGTTTCGCGGCAATGTGCAGACACGGCTGGCCAGGCTGAACGCGGGCGCGGCGGACGCAACCCTGCTGGCCATGGCGGGCCTGAAGCGGCTTGGCTTGGATGGCGGCATGGCGTCTGCTATAGATGTAACAGAAATGCTGCCTGCCGTCGCGCAGGGGGCCATCGGGATTGAAACGCGCATGGAGGACACACATATTGCCGGGCTGCTGGCGCCGCTAAATCATCTGCCTACAGAATATTGTGTCAGGGCGGAACGGGCGTTTCTTGCCGCACTGGATGGCTCGTGCCGCACCCCTATTGCGGCGCTGGCGGAAATTCTTCCGGGTGGCCGCCTGCGCCTGCGCGGGCAGATTGTCAAACCTGATGGCTCATGCCTGCTTGAGGCGGCCCGTGAGGGCCTGCTGGCGGACGCGGCGCAGATGGGCGCAGATGCGGGCCAGGAACTGCGCGGGCGCGGCGGCGGCGATTTTTTTACGCTGCCCGCATGAGCCAAAGCGGAACAAGGAGCAAACCATGCGCTATCTGATCACCCGGCCGGAAGAAGACGCGGCGCAGCTTGCCTTGGCGGTGCGCGCACTGGGCCATGATGTGCTGATTGATTCTATGCTGCGCATCACCACTTTTGATGATGTGCAACTGGATACGGATGGGGTGCAGGCCCTGCTGTTCAGCAGTGCCAATGGGGTTCGCGCTTTTTCAGATATATCGCTTAACCGCCGCGTTCCGGTCTATACGGTTGGCGAGGCCAGCGCCGCTGTTGCGCGGGACATGGGATTTCGCCGGGTGCACGCGGCCGGCGGCGATGTCCTGGCGCTGGCGCAACTGGTGTCTGCGGCGCTAAAACCTGAGGATGGGATTTTGATGCATGTATCGGGAACCGTTGTGGCCCGCGAACTGAAAGATCTGCTGCAAAAGGACGGTTTCAATGTGTTTCGCGTCCGTTTGTATGAATCGGAGCCTGCGACATGCCTCAGCGCTTCCACCATTACCAGTTTCAGCAAGGGAGAGCTGGAGGGCGTGCTGTTTTATTCCCCGCGCACGGCGCAGATTTTTGCCGATCTGATTATTGAAAACCGGCTGGTCGAAACCTGCCGCCGCATCCGCGCGCTATGCCTCAGCGAAGCGGTCGCCGAAGTCGCGGACAGTCTGCCCTGGCGTTCCGTCAAGGTGGCCAGCGCGCCGGACCAGGCGGCGATGCTCGCCTTGCTCGCGCCATGAATTGCCCAGCCTGATGCAGGAAAATCCCGAAAATACCCGGCCGAAAACGCCGAAACGTCTGCGCATTTCCCGGCGTCTGGCGCTTTACGGCCTGTTGCTGGTGGTTTTGAGCGCGGCCGCCATCGGGGGCTGGTGGTCCTTGCAGCGCGCCTCTGTACGGCTTGCCCTGCCAGCGCCCGCACCAGCGGCTGCCCCGGTGCCCGCATCCGCGGAGCAGGTGGCCAGCCTCCCGGTGGTCAATGCGCTGGCCCAGATTACCCTGCGCGTGTCGGAACTGGAATCAGACATGCAGCAAGTGAAAAGCGCTACGGGCGCGTCTTCTGTGGCGAACGGGGCGGCGGATTCGGCTGCGGTGGCGCAATTGGCGGATGCGGTTCGCGCCATTTCCGGCAGTCTGGATGCGATCAATACGGCAATGACCACATTAAATGCCCGTCTCTCGGCTCTGGAGGCGGTGCAGGCGGCGCAGCCATTGGGTGGCGAAGCCCGGTCTATTTCTTTTGCGCTTGGCCTGCGTGAACTGGAAAGGGCCCTTGCGGGGTCTGGGCCGTTTGCTGTGCAACTCGAAGCGCTGGCTGATTTGCTCGGGCCCGAAGCACCGGACACGCCGGTTGCCCGCTTGCGTCCCTATGCGCCGGGCGGCATTGCCACCCGGGCTGCCTTGCTGGCGCGTTTTGATACGGCCGCGGCCGGCATTGTGCGCGCCGATTCGGTTGCGGGCGTGCCGCAGGATTGGGCAGGGCGGACCTATGCCTTTGTGATGTCCCTGATCATGATCCGCCCGCTGGGCGAACGCGAGGGCGAAGATGTTCCCGCAAGGGTGGCCCGTGCGCAAACACGGCTGGAGGCAGGCGATCTTGATGCTGCGGTGCAGGAATTGGGTGCGCTGGGCGGGCCCGCAGCGGATGCGGCTTCCGGCTGGCTGAAGGATGCCCGCGCGCGTCTGATGGCGGAACAGGCATTGGCGCAATTGAGCGCAACCCTGACCCAACAAATTGACGCGATTGCATCTCCCGCGCCAGCGCCAGCCCCCGGCAGTCTGCCTGTCACCGGCCAAACGGGGGAATGACGCGGCGATGGGCAAACTGTTACGCCTGTTTATCAGCATCGTGGCGGTGGCGGGCCTCATCGCCTGGCTGGCGGACAATCCCGGCCGTTTGGAGATGGACTGGCAGGGCTACCGCATTGAGACCAGCTTTGGCCTGCTGCTTGTGCTTGGTGTTGTTCTGTACGCGCTCATGCGCGCGCCCTTCTGGATTTATGGACGCTGGCGCGGCGCGTCCGGCAATCTTGCCAGAAGCCGCACTGGCATGGTGGCGCTGACCCGCGGCATGACCGCCATCGCTGCGGGCGATGCTGACGCGGCGCGGCGCTATGGCGCGCGTGCGGGCCGGTTGTTGCCGGATGCGCCGCTAAGCCTGCTGATGCAGGCCCAGGCGGCTGAACTGCGCAAGGATGATGTGGCGGCGCGCGAATTTTTTCAGGCCCTGCTGCGATCGGGCGAAACGGAATTTCTCGGACTGCGGGGATTACTGGGGCAGGCGCTGCGTCAGGGCGATATGGATTATGCAGGACGGCTGGTGGAACGCGCGCTGCGGCTTTATCCCAAAAGCCCCTGGCTTATCCGTAACAAGTTTGAAATTGAATGCGCCACCGGGGCCTGGCCGCTGGCCCGCGAAACCCTTGGCCGCGCTGCACAGAACCGGTTGATCACACGGGTGGAGCGCACACGCCGTCAGGCCATTCTGGCCTATGCAGAGGCCTGTCAGGCGCTGGAACAGGGGGCGGACGTGCAGGCGCTCGGTTTGGCGCAGAGCGCCGTCAAGGGCGCCCCCGATCTGGTTCCGGCGGCGGTGCTGGCGGCACGTCTTCTGGCCGCCTCCGGCAAACCGGACAAGGCCGCACGGCTGCTGGAAAAGACCTGGGCGCGCGCTCCACATCCCGATCTGGCGGCAGCCTTCGGCTCTCTGGTCCCGGATGAAAATCCAGCCCCGCGCCAGGTGCGGATGCGCCGTCTGATTGCGGCCAATCCCGATCATCCCGAAAGCCGCATTCTGGCGGTAGAGAACGCGCTGGCCGTGGGTGAAACGGCACGGGCGCGTGAATTGCTGAAACCCCTGCTTGGCTCAGAGACCGTCGAGCCAAGCCATCGGGCCTGCCTGCTGATGGCGAAACTTGCTCAGGCGCAGGGGCTGGGGGCCGAGGAGGCGCAGCGCTGGCTGGCCCGCGCCCCGTTGGCGGCGCCCGATCCGTCCTGGCAATGCCAGGCCTGCGGCAAGCAGGCTCAGGTCTGGCATATGCTCTGCCCGTCCTGTGGCGAGTTTGACAGCATTCATTGGGATATAGCAGGCCCCTTACAGGGCCAAAATCCCGCCGCGCCGGGATTGCTTGCGCAAGGCGCATCACTTTGATACACCGGCACGTATAAGCCCAGGCCGCCTTAGCTCAGCTGGTAGAGCATCGCATTCGTAATGCGGGGGTCGCGTGTTCGAGTCACGCAGGCGGCACCACCCGTTTCGCCCGCGCCTCCTTGTCGCGCCATAGCGCCAAGGGCGCGAAGGCGGATGGCGCGGTCTTGCGAAACAGAGTGTCCCTCGAAGCTCATGCGACGCATGAGCGTAGTGGGACTGGCATGGCGTAAATATTCAGCCCCCGGCGAACAAAGGCAACAGCATGAGCAGCACAGCAGAACGCGAATTTATGGAATATGATGTGGTCATCGTTGGCGGCGGCCCTGCTGGGCTGAGTGCGGCCATCCGGCTGCGTCAACTGGCCATCGAAACCGGACAGGAAATTTCCGTCTGCGTGCTGGAAAAAGGCTCCGAGATCGGCGCGCATATTCTGTCGGGCGCGGTGATGGACCCGATCGCGATGAACGAGCTGTTTCCGGACTGGAAGGCGATGGGTGCGCCGCTCAATACGCCAGTGATTGACGACAGGTTTTACGTATTCGGCCCGGCGGGCGCGTTGCGCATTCCCAATTTCATGCTGCCGCCGATGCTGAACAATCACGGCAATTATGTTGTCAGCCTTGGCAATGTCTGTCGCTGGCTGGGGCAACAGGCCGAGGCGCTGGGCGCGGAGATTTATCCGGGCTTTGCGGCGGCCGAAGTTCTTTACAATGACGATGGCTCGGTGCGCGGCGTCGCCACCGGCGATATGGGCGTCGGCAAGGATGGCAAGCCCAATGACAGCTACACGCCGGGGCTGGAACTGCGCGGCAAATATACGCTGATCGCCGAAGGGGTGCGCGGCTCGCTCGCCAAACAGCTGATCGGCAAGTTTCAATTGGACAAGGACAGCGACCATCAGAAATTCGGCATTGGCATAAAGGAAATCTGGGATATTGATCCGGCCAAACACAAGCCCGGCCTGGTGATGCACAGTTTCGGCTGGCCGCTCGGCAACAGCACTGGCGGCGGCACATTTCTGTATCACATGGAAAATAATCAGATCAGCATCGGCTTTGTGGTGCATCTGAATTACGCCAATCCCTATGTCTCGCCGTTCGATGAATTGCAGCGCCTGAAACATCACCCCATCATCGCCGACATGCTGGCGGGCGGGCGCCGTGTCGCCTATGGCGCGCGCGCCATCACCGAGGGCGGCTTGCAATCGGTGCCGAAGCTGACCTTTCCCGGCGGCGCGCTGATCGGCTGTTCGGCGGGCTTTGTCAATGTGCCGCGCATCAAGGGCAGTCATAATGCGATGAAGACCGGCATGCTGGGCGCCGAAGCGGTATTCGCCGCCGTGCAGGCGGGCAGGCAGCATGACGAACCCGCAACCTATCAACAGGCCTATCGAGACAGTTGGGTGTATAAGGACCTGTACAAGGTGCGCAACGCCAAGCCGCTCTGGAGCCGCTTCGGCCTCATTCCCGGCATGGGATTTTTCGGCCTCGATCTGTGGATGAATGCGCTGCGCATCGGCCTGCCATTCACGCTGAAACATGGCAAGCCGGATCACGCATCGCTTAAACCGGCGGCGAAATTCAAACCCATCGCCTATCCCAAACCCGACGGCGTGCTGTCGTTCGACAAACCCAGTTCGGTGTTTTTATCGGCGACCAATCACGAGGAGGATCAGCCCTGCCATCTGGTCCTGCGCGATCCGTCCATCCCGATTGCCAAAAACCTGCCAATGTATGACGAACCGGCGCAACGCTATTGCCCAGTGGGCGTCTATGAGGTGCTGCGCGATGCGGACGGTTCCAATCCGCGTTTCCAGATCAATGCGCAAAATTGCGTGCATTGCAAAACCTGCGACATCAAGGACCCGGCCCAGAACATCAACTGGACCGTGCCCGAAGGCGCGGGCGGGCCGAATTACCCGAATATGTGAGGGGGTGGGGCCACCACCTCGCATCAAAAGAAAATTAAAAACGTAGCTTCTGGATCGTCAATGAACACAAGATAAAGGGGATATGCCGAAGCAACTCGTTTCTCTCTTTTCGCCGGCAAGCGTGACGTTTCAGGGGTGGTTCTGTCATTTCACGACAAGTTCTCCTTCGCTCTTGATGCCAAATGCGCGCAGAAAGTCCTGTCTGAGCGATGTCTTCTGCTCGAGTGTCACTTTGACTGGCTCAGGGTCTCCATCGCGTGGTTCGAGGGATACAGACGAGCTGGTCGCGCCCCCTTTTATTATGATAAACGATGTTGCCTCGGTCGGGATATCGAACAACTGTGTCTCGGTTGGATTTTCAGCTACCTGGCCGTCAATCGGCTTGTTGTTGTTGTTGTAGAACCAAATCTGATACTGATCGTCTGTCTGCTGCGGCCCGATTTCGACCTGCGCATCCGAGAGCGAGGGAGACTCCGGTCTCGGCTGAGCATGCGCCGATGCGATGAATGCCGGGACATAAGACACAGGTCCATTAATAGGCGATATGGAGATTGGTTGCGGCGGCTTGGTCGTTGCGTTGCTGAGCAGAGCGACAATCAGAGCAGGTGCGCTGATACCAGTGATGAGCGCACTCTTGTGATCATTCGGCGTAGCGTATAACTTGGCGACAACCGCGCCAATTACACCCAAGATCAAAAGGCCAAAAAGAAAGCTGAATTCCGGCATCGGCTCTTTTTTATAGACGAGATCCGTGGCAAGGTTGAGCGCTGGAACCAAGCACCCGCCGATTGCACCAAAAAGTGCCATATACATCGTACCCCCCTCTGTAGTTATCCAAGAATGGGTTAGCCCCAGACCTTGGGCTAGGGCGCTTTCGCGAGAGCATACATGCCTGGTTTCCCGGTATCTATATAGTTCGCTTTAGTGAAACCCGGGGACGTATACGTCGTTAAAGAATCGAAAGAAACTTTCGTTCCGCCAATTAATGTTAGATTGTATTTATTAGCTATAGCCGTTAGTCCGTCATCGTCTTCTGCTATCACTATTGCATAATCAGCCATGGGAACCTCCTTGTGGAATTTACTCCGCCAACCATTTTTGCAGGAACGGTGGCAATGTTTGGAATGCGGCTTGGATATCAGACTTAGTAGATTTGGCGGATAGATTAGCCAATCCATTCCTAACCGTCGGTGAAGCACCACTAGTATCGTATGAGGCGATGAGAGCATTAAGTTTGCCTCTGTCCACCATTCCAATATTAGCTGTATCTTCAACTTTAGCCCAAAATTTATCGGATAGACGTGAAGACACGGCTGCATTATTTTCCATCGCGGCCCGCACCCTCGCCGAGGACTCTTCCATTTTCTTCGCGACCTGAAGTTTGAGTGATTCTTTTATATAATCCAGACAAATTCCTTGAACTGTACCAGAGGCTGCCGTGCCGCCACTAGGAAGCTCCCGCACGCACATGAGCAGGAACTCATCCTGAGCGTAAGCTTCCTTGACAATATCCCTTACGACATTCGCAACGCTGGCGACATCCGCCGAGCGCGCCGCAGTTGATATCTCGCCGCCACCTTGCAACAATTGCCCCGCCGTGGTTGCAACCAATAGAACACTGCCATTTCCTGTTTGCGCCGCCAGAGTGTTATAGTCATCAAGCGCTGTTTTCTGATCATCGCGTGCGGATTTCTGCTTTGTCTCTGCGATGGTCACCGCCTCTTTTGCTTCAGCGCATTCTTTTCTTCTCGCCGCCGCTGTTGAATCGCCATCCTTGATTTCCAAACATTTCGGATTTCCGGGTTCTTTTTCATCCATTGTTTTCTTCGCAGCGGCTAAATTGGAGTCCGCTTTCTTTGTCGCTGCGGCAGTATCGTCACGTTTTTTCTGGGCTTCCGCCAGCTTCAAAATTGCGTCACTTGAATTCTCCCCAACGGACGCGATGCCATTGGAGGCTATGATGGTGGGTTTAATTGTAACCGCGCCAGTTAGCTGTTCGATAGCGAGAATGGACACCATCAGACGCTGGTCTCTGGCTGCCTGAATCGAAAACTCGGCAGGCCCGAGCGCGCCAGACAGATAGCGCTCACAGGTGCGATACATCATTTCGCGCAGCATATTGATGGTCTGGGTGCGGGCGATGGTGGCGCCGGTTTCACTGCTGCTCAAGGCAAGTTCCAGTGAAGCCTTGGCCGCCTTGATGGTTTCTTCTTTTTCCCGTCCAAAATTACCCGTGGCGCTAAGCGCCATGCTCAGCACCGAGAAAACATCCGGGCTCGGTTCGGTGCAAAAGGCGCGATAGTGTTAATTTTCACTTAGATTTGACCCTGGATTTTCATTTAGAAGTGACCCGGGTGGATGTTATGTCCCGCGATGCGGGCAATTGGTCAAGCCTGTTTTTTTTCCTTTCTGGTTTTGGTGGCAGCGGAGCTGGCCCTGAAGCGGAAGCTGTCATTGCCGGTCTCGAGGATGTGGCAGTGGTGGGTAAGCCGATCCAGCAGGGCGGTGGTCATCTTGGCATCGCCGAACACATCGGCCCATTCGCTGAAGCTGAGGTTGGTGGTGATGACGACGCTGGTGCGTTCATAGAGTTTGCTGAGCAGGTGGAACAGCAGTGCCCCGCCGGAGGGGCTGAACGGCAGGTATCCGAGTTCGTCGAGGATGATGAGGTCGAGACGCAGCAGGCGCTCGGCCAGTTGCCCGGCCTTGTTGGTGGCCTTTTCCTGTTCGAGCGCGTTGACCAGATCGACCGTGGAGAAGAGCCGGACCTTCTTGCGGTGATGCTCCACGGCCTGGACGCCGAGCGCGGTGGCGATGTGGGTCTTGCCGGTTCCGGGGCCACCGATCAGCACGACATTGTCGGCGCCGTCGATGAAGTCGCCGCGATGCAGCTGCCGGACCAGGGCTTCGTTCACTTCGCTGGATGCGAAGTCATATCCGGTCAGGTCCTTATAGGCGGGGAACCGGGCGGCCTTGATCTGGTAGGCAATGGACCGGACTTCACGCTCGGCCATCTCGGCTTTGAGCAGCTGGGAGAGGATCGGCACGGCGCCATCAAAGGCAGGGGCGCCTTGTTCGATGAGCTCGCCGACGGCCTGGGCCATGCCGTACATCTTCAGGCTGCGCAGCATCACCTCCACGGCGGCACTGGCGGGATCATGACGCATGGCGCACCCCCCGCAGGTTATCATAGCGCCCGACATCGGCGATGGGCTCCTGGTGAAGGCGCAGCGCCTGGGGTGCATCGATCGGTGATGCAGGAGACGCCGTGCCATCGGTCAGCCGGTGCAGGATGTTCAACACATGGGTCTTGGTCGCAACACCGGCTTCGAGCGCCAGCTCGACGGCGCAAAGCACCGCCTGTTCGTCATGCTGCAGGACAAGGGCCAGTATCTCGACCATCTCGCGGTCACCGCCAGGGTGCTTGAGCAAATGGCCCTGGAGTTGGCGGAACGCATCGGGCATCTCGGCAAAGGGGGCTCCATTGCGCAAGGCGCCGGGCTTGCGCTGGATCACTGCCAGATAATGCCGCCAGTCATAGATGATCCGCCCCGGCAGATGATGGGATCGCGCGATAATCCGGTCATGCTCGCACAGGATCCGGCCCTCGGCGGCGATGACGATCCGCTCGGGGTAGACCCGGACACTGACAGGCCGGTTGGCGAAGGAGGCCGGTACGCTGTAGCGGTTGCGCTCCAACGTCACCAGGCAGGTCGGCGATACGCGTTTGGTGTGCTCGACAAAGCCGTCGAAGGGACGCCCTGGCGGCATCAGGCTGGCAACCTCCTCGCCATGCACATCCGCGACAGTGCCGGGCAGGACGCCATGCACGATCTGACCCCAGTGCGCGATGCACTGCTCCTCGAGCCAGGCATTGAGCGCACCAAGGTCCGGGAAGCTGGGCATCGGCTGCCACAGACGACGCCGTGCATCCTGGACGTTCTTCTCGACCTGCCCCTTCTCCCAGCCGGAAGCCGGGGTGCAGAACGCAGGCTCGAACAGATAATGGCTGGCCATCGCTGCAAACCGGGCGTTGACCTGCCGGGCCTTGCCGGTGCCGATCCGGTCGACCGCAGTCTTCATGTTGTCAAAGATCCCGCGCTGGGGGACCCCGCCCAGCACACGGAATGCCTGGCTCAGCGCGTCAAACAGCATCTCGTGGGTCTGCAGAAGATAGGCCCGCACGGTGAAGGCCCGGCTATGCGACAGCTTGGTGTGGGCCACCTGCAATCTGGTCTGCTTGCCGCCCAGCAAAGCCCAGTCCTCGCTCCAGTCAAACTGGAAGGCCTCGCCCGGTGCGAAGAGCAGCGGCACAAAGGCGCCGCGCCCGCTGGTCTGGGCATCACGCTGGCGCTCGAATTTCCATGCCCGCACGAAGGCCGCTACACGCCCGTAGGAGCCAGCATAACCCAGAACCACAAGATCCGCATGCATCTGCCTGGCCGTGCGGCGTTGCTTGCGCGACTGGCCAGCCTCAATCCGCAGCCAGCCTGACAGCTTCTCGCAAAACGGGTCCAGCTTGCTCGGCCGATCAGAAACCTTGAACCTAGGCTCTACACTGCCGCTGCGCAGATATTTGCGGATCGTGTTGCGCGACAAGCCAGTGCGCCGCTCAATCTCACGGATCGCCATCCCCTCACGAAAATGCCAACGACGGATTACACTCAATAACGCCATGTCAATCACTCCTATATCCCCCAAACCAAAAGCCAGGGGTAAGATCAAAACATGGGTCACTTCTCGGTGGAAATTTGTCCCCCTCCAGGGTCAATTCTCAGTGCAAATCAACA
>Ga0209851_1000161_pt1 | contig 17675 bp, 13 predicted proteins | sample GWRWT4_14Oct14_FD_187195 | JGI IMG/M metagenome (GOLD analysis project Ga0209851, IMG submission 187195) | Sand microcosm microbial communities from a hyporheic zone in Columbia River, Washington, USA - GW-RW T4_14-Oct-14 (SPAdes) (version 2) | ecosystem: Engineered > Artificial ecosystem > Sand... | reverse complement strand
CGGTCCAATCGCCCGCAGGAAGGTGGCCGGATGGAAGGTGCCGGCGCCCACCTCCATGTCTAGCGGCTGGAGGATCACGCAGCCTTGGCGGGCCCAGAAGGCCTGCAGGGCCAGGATCAGGTCCTGGAAGGTTTGTGGGGACGCGCTCATGGGACTCCGTGCCGGAAATGGACTTCAAACAAGTCCGGGGCTAGCAAGGGCCGAAAGTATAACGGTCCGTGCGCTGGGGATGCATCCCGCGCCCTGTCCGGGAGTGGGGCGGGGGTGCTAACCTTGCTACGCGTGATCCCGCCCATTTTTGTTCGCACGGCATTTCCAAGCCTTGGCCCTGGCGTGCGCACTTTTTTGGGTCGAAAAAACGCCGATGCCCCAATATAAGGCATTGCCTTGACCGAACGCGTGGCAGATAACCCTATCGCAGGGCGGTCATGCGGTATTTTGTCATGGCATGCTTCATGCCTTGGTCCATGGGCTACCCATCTTCAAGGATGGGCACTTCTTGAAGCCTTATCCGACGTAATTGGAGGAATGCAATGTCAATGTCTGGCGATGATGTGCTGAAGCTGATCCAGGACAAGGAAGTCAAGTTTGTTGACTTCCGTTTCACCGATACCCGCGGCAAGGAGCAGCACGTCACGGTGCCGGCCCATACCGTGGATGCCGAGGTGTTCGAAAGCGGCAAGATGTTTGACGGTTCCTCCATCGCCGGCTGGAAGGGCATTCAGGAATCGGACATGATCCTGATGCCGGACCCCGAAACTGCGCGGCTGGATCCTTTCTTTGAAGAACTCACCCTCAATATGACCTGCGATGTGGTCGAGCCCGCCACCATGCAGGGCTACGACCGCTGTCCACGTTCGCTGGCCAAGCGCGCGCTGGCCTATCTGCAGTCGACCGGCGTAGCCGACACCGCCTTTTTCGGACCGGAAAACGAATTCTTCATCTTCGACGACATCCGCTGGGGCGCCGACATCAGCGGCTGCTTCTACAAGATCGACTCCGAGGAAGCTGGCTGGAACACCGAGAAGGTCTATCCCGACGGCAACATGGGCCACCGCCCCGGCATCAAGGGCGGTTACTTCCCCGTCCCGCCCGTCGACGCGCTGCACGACATCCGCTCGGCCATGTGTTTGACGCTGGAAGAAATGGGCGTCCCCGTGGAAGTGCATCACCATGAGGTGGCCACCGCCGGGCAGTGCGAAATCGGCGTGAAGTTCAACACCCTGGTGAAAAAAGCCGACGAGGTGCAGGTCCTCAAGTACGTGATCCAGAACGTCGCTCACAGCTACGGCAAGACAGTCACCTTTATGCCCAAGCCCCTGGTCGGAGACAACGGCAGCGGCATGCATGTCCACATGTCCCTGGCCAAGAGCGGCCAGAACCTGTTTGCCGGCGACCAGTATGGCGGCCTGTCGGAAACGGCGATTTACTACATTGGCGGCATCATCAAGCACGCCCATGCCATCAACGCCTTCACCAATCCCAGCACCAACAGCTACAAGCGCCTGGTGCCGCACTTCGAAGCCCCGGTGATGCTGGCCTATTCGGCCCGCAACCGCTCGGCCTCGGTGCGCATCCCCTGGGTGGCCAGCCCCAAGGGACGCCGTATCGAAGTGCGCTTCCCCGACTCCACCGCCAATCCCTACCTGGCCTTCGCAGCCATGATGATGGCCGGCCTGGACGGCATCAAGAACAAGATCCACCCTGGCGAAGCCATGGACAAGGATCTGTACGACCTGCCACCGGAAGAGGAAAAAGCGATCCCCAAGGTCGCCTTCTCGCTGGAACAGGCGCTCGACGCCCTGGATGCGGACCGTGAATTCCTCACCGCCGGCGGTGTGTTCAGTGATGAGATGATCGATGCCTACATCGGCCTCAAGATGACGGAGGTTACGCGTGTGCGCATGACCACCCATCCGCTGGAGTTCGAGCTTTACTACAGCCTGTAATCGACCAAGGCACTCCGAGGCCCCGTCCGGATATTCTGGGCGGGGCTTTTTCATGCGCATGAAAGGCATATCCAGTGCCCCGTCAATGCCAAGCGCACGGCCAGGGCGCATCTTTGGTCGAGCCAATGGTCGTGACACTCCCGGTCATTGCCTGTATTCCTGGATAAACCCACCTTGGCAGCCTCACGTAACGTTCTAAAACAGTGCAGGCAAGATCACAATGGACAAGCCCGTAAACCCGTTTGATCTATTGCCGCGTCAGGATGGTGCGATGGTTTTCAAGAAATGCCGCTTTGTGGCACATGTCTTGCTTGACAGGATGCTGCTATGAGTAATCGCATACGCCAAGATCAATCGCTTACGACGGCCGGGCTCGGAGCGGCCACGCTTCTGGACCAGCTTGCGACGGCCGTACTGGTGCTGGATGGGGGACTGCGGATGCGCTATCTCAATAGCGCGACCGAAATGCTGTTTGGTGCCAGTGCGCGCCGACTGGTGGGGACCCCCTTACCCGGACTGGTTGCCCAAGGCGAAAGCCTGGCTGAACGCTTGCTCGAAGCCCTCAGCAGCGAGGCGCCCTATACCGAGCGGGAACTCAACCTGCAGTTGGGCTCTGCAGCTGATGCGCCAGTTGTGGTGGATTGCATGGTCACGCCGATGCGACTGGGAAGCGGTGCCCGCGCCCTGTTGCTGGAGCTGCATCAGCAGGATCGTCACATGCGTATTTCGCGCGACGAGAATCTTCTCACCCAGCAGCAAGCCAGCCGGGCTGTCGTTCGTGGACTGGCCCACGAGATCAAGAACCCCCTGGGGGGACTGCGGGGCGCAGCGCAACTGCTGGATGCGGAGCTGCACGATCCGGAATTGCAGGATTACACCCGGGTCATCATGGCGGAGGCGGATCGCCTGCAACAGCTGGTGGATACCTTGCTGGGCCCCAATCTGCCGGCCCAGATGCGCGAAGTGAACATTCATCAGGTGATGGAGCGGGTGCGCACCCTGGTGGCAGCGGAAGGCCATCCCGGTATCACGGTACGCAGCGATTATGACCCCAGCCTGCCGCTCTTGATCGCCGATCCGGACCAATTGATCCAGGCTGTGCTCAACATTGTCCGCAATGCCATCGAAGCCCTGTTGTCGCAGTCCCGGCGCGGCCAGCCGGCGGAAGTGCTGTTATTCACCCGCGCCCAGCGCCAGTTCACCATCGGCCATCACCGTCATCGGCTGGTGATCCGGGTCGATGTGGTCGACAACGGCCCGGGGATCCCCCCCGAATTTGTGGAGCAGATTTTCTATCCCATGGTGACGGGCCGGGCCGAAGGCACGGGACTGGGGCTTTCCATTGCCCAGGACCTGATCGGGCGCCACGGCGGAATGATCGAATGCCAGAGCCGGTCCGGAGAAACCCGGTTTACCATTTTTCTTCCTTTGAGGCAGATTGAACCATGAGCACGGAGGTCGTGAACGTCTGGATCGTGGACGATGATCGATCCATGCGTTGGGTATTGGAAAAAGCCTTGCGCAACGATGGCATGTCGACCCAATGCTTCGATTCCGCCGACGGCGCCCTGCGCGAGATGCAACTCCGACGGCCGGATGTCATCGTCACCGACGTCCGCATGCCGGGCATGGACGGCCTTGCCTTGCTGCAGCAATTGCATGCGGAAGATCCGGCTCTTCCCGTGATTGTCATGACCGCCCATTCCGACCTGGACAGCGCGGTGGCTTCCTACCAGGGCGGGGCGTTTGAATATCTGCCCAAGCCTTTTGATGTCTACGAGGCGGTGGAATTGGTGCGTCGTGCTCACAAGCACCGCATGCAGCAGACCGGTCAGGACATCGCGCCGCCTGAATTACCGAACATCCCCACCATCATCGGTGAGGCCCCGGCCATGCAGGAGGTCTTTCGCGCCATCGGCCGCCTGTCCCGTTCGCATATCACGGTGCTGATCAATGGGGAATCCGGCACCGGCAAGGAGCTGGTGGCGCGCGCCCTGCATCGCCACAGCCCCCGCGCGGGCAAGCCCTTCATTGCCCTGAACACGGCCGCCATTCCCCGCGAGCTGCTGGAATCCGAGCTGTTTGGCCATGAACGGGGCGCCTTTACCGGCGCCCAGGCGCTGCGCCGCGGCCGTTTCGAGCAGGCCGACGGAGGCACCTTGTTCCTGGATGAAATCGGCGACATGCCGGCGGAGTTACAAACGCGGCTGCTGCGGGTGCTAGCCGATGGCCAGTTTTACCGCGTGGGCGGCCACATGCCACTGCATGTGGACGTGCGCATCATCGCCGCCACTCACCAGAACCTGGAAGCGCTGGTCAAGACCGGCCAGTTCCGCGAGGATCTGTTTCATCGCCTGAACGTGATCCGGGTGCATGTGCCGCCGCTGCGCGAGCGACGCGAGGACATTCCGCTGCTGTTGCGGTTTTTCCTCAACCGGGCCGCCAAGGAACTGGGCATGGAGATCAAGATCCTGCGGCCCAATGTGGAAGCTTACCTGTGCCGGCTCGATTGGCCGGGCAACGTGCGCCAGATTGAAAACACCTGCCGCTGGCTCACGGTGATGGCGTCCGGGCGGGATGTCCACATGGAGGATCTGCCGCCCGAACTGGCGCGCCAGGACATCAGCGGAAGCGAACCCGTGCAGGGTTGGGAAGACGGACTCAAGCGCTGGGCCGAACAAAAGTTGGCGGGGGGCGAACAGGACCTGCTCGGGCACGCCACCCCCAGTTTCGAGCGCGTCATGATCCGGGCGGCTCTGGGCCACACCGGTGGCCGCCGCCAGGAAGCAGCGCGCCTGTTGGGCTGGGGACGCAATACACTCACCCGCAAGATCAAGGAACTGGAATTGCCGGAAGACCTGTGAATCCGGCGCTTCAGTCGCGCGAGCGATGGGCGCGACCGGCGTGCCCGGTGCGCGCCTCGGGGACGCTGGTGATGAGGCGCGAACCACTGTTGCGGGTGAGATAGTTCCAAGCCCAGCGCGTCATCACCACCACCCGATTGCCGAATTCGATCAGCCCCATCATGTGCACCAGCACCCACAAATACCAGGCCGTGATCCCGGTGACATGCATGAAGCGCAGGTCTCCCACCGCCGCGTGGCGGCCGATCACCGCCATGCTGCCCTGATTGCGATAGCGGAATGGCGCCAATGAACGGCCGCGTTGCCGGGCCTTGAGCAGCCTGGCCACATACGCCCCCTGCTGCATCGCCACTGGCGCCACGCCAGGCAGCGCCGCCGCGCCATCGGGCGCGTAATGGGCCAGGTCTCCGATCACGAAAATTTCCGGATGCGCCGGCAGCGACAGGTCGGCGTTTACCTCCACCTTGCCGGCCCGATCCAGGGTGCATTGCACCCGGTTGGCCAGTGCTTGGCCGAAGCGCGAGGCGCGCACCCCGGCCGCCCACAACACCGTGCTCGCCTCGACCACCTGCTCGGTGCCGTCGGGCACTTTCAATCGCACCCCATCCGCGTCGATGTGGGTCACCAGCGTGCGGGTGAGCACTTCCACGCCCAGCTTTTTCAGCGAGCGTTCCGCAGCGGCGGCCAGATCGGCAGGATAACTGGACAACACCTGTGGGGCGCCTTCGGCCAACACGATGCGGGTGCGGCGGGTGTCGATGTGATGAAATTCATCTTTCAGCGTGTGTTGAGCCAGTTCGCCGATGGCGCCCGCCAGTTCCACCCCGGTGGGGCCGCCGCCCACCACCACGAAGGTCATCAGCCGTGCCTGCTCGGCGGGGTCCTGGCTGAGTTCCGCCGCCTCGAAGGCGCTGAAGATGCGCTGACGCATCTCCAGGGCGTGCTCCACCGTCTTCAGTCCCGGCGCATCCTCGCGCCACGCATCGTTGCCGAAATAGCTGTGCTTGACGCCCGTGGCAGCGAGCAGGATGTCATAGCCGATTTCCGCGCCACCGTTGAGGATGACCTTGCGCGCCACCGGATCCAGATCCACTGCGGCGCCCTGCACCACGCGCACATTGGGGCGGCGGCGCAGTACATGGCGGATGGGCGTGGCGATGTCGCTGGGCGCCAGCTTGCCGGTGGCAACCTGGTAGAGCAGCGGCTGGAACAGGTGATAGTTGCGCTTGTCGATCACGGTGACCCGAAAGGCCGGGTCCTGTGAGAGCGCCTTGGCAGCGTACAGACCGCCGAAGCCCGCGCCGACGATGACGATGTGCTGGGGGGACACGGGAGAAGATTCGGTCGAAGCCATGGGACGCCTTGCCGGTCTGCTGAAGATAGCCACAAAGCGTTTAATCATAACGCATACGACCCAGACCGCCATCTGCCTTGCCCCGCGATACACTCTCGCTCTGAAGCCGTCACCCTGAGACAAGCCAAAAACGCATGTGCCTGTTGTTTGTTGCCTGGCGTCCCCAGGCCCATTACCGGCTGGTGGTCGCCGCCAATCGCGATGAATTTCACCAGCGCCCCGCTCTACCTGCCGCGCCCTGGGAGGACGCGCCGGAGGTGGTGGGCGGCCGCGATCTGCAAGGCGGTGGCGGCTGGCTGGCCGTTGCCACGGGCAGCCGGTTTTGCGCCCTGACCAATGTGCGCGAGCCGGGGCGCCACATGGCTGCCGCCCCCTCGCGAGGAAACCTGGTCAGCGATTTTGTCCGCTCGACCCAAGAGGCTCATGATCTGCTGCCCATGATGCGCAGCCGTGCGCACGCCTATGCTGGGTTCAATCTGCTGGCGGCCGATGCGCGCGGATTGTGGCTGCTTACCAACCGCCCTGAACCCCATCTGCGTCCACTGTCCCCGGGGCTCTACGGGATCAGCAACGGCGCGCTGGACGATGACTGGCCCAAGATTCGGCGCGGCAAGGTGCGACTGGATGCCCTGCTGGCCCGGCCCCAGCCGCCGCTCGATGCCCTGTTTGATCTGCTCGCCGATGATGAGCCCGCGCCCGATGCCGAACTGCCTGACACCGGAGTCGGCCTGGAGGGGGAGCGTTTATTGTCCCCCGCCTTCATCCGGCATCCGCATTACGGCACGCGCTGCTCCACGGTCGTTTTGGGCGATGCCGATGGCGCAATGCGATTGATGGAACGGCGCTTCGACGCCGCAGGTCGGGTAACCGGGGAATCCGACTGGACGCTGGCGGCCGATGGGCGCGTCATGGAAACCGTGTCGTGAACAGCCCGAACCCGCATGGCCTGCGACCCTGGACACCCGCAGAAGTCGCCCAGGCGGGACGCATGCCGGATCAAGTCCAGCTCGTTGGGGCGCGCGCGTATTGGAGCGAGACTCGCCCTGCCGAAGGCGGGCGAGTCAGCCTGCTCAGCGCTGAACCAGGACGCTCGCCTGTGGAATGCCTGCCGACCCCGTTCAGCTCGCGCAGCCGCTTGCTCGAATATGGTGGCGGCGCGTTTACGGTGGGCGGCGGCGGACTGTGGTTCGTCAATGACCCGGGGCAGGATCTGTACCGGATCGACCTGATGGCCGCCGAGCAGCGACCGATCCAGGTCTGGGCGGCGACGGGGGACCGCTTCGGTGATCTGCAATGGGACGCTGCCCATGGCCGCTTGCTGGCAGTACGCGAGGAAGCGGGGGGGCGGATCAGCGTGGTGGCACTGGGCCCGCATGGATTGCAGGAACTGGCGGGTGGGGCGGATTTTTACGCCAACCCGCGCGTCAGTCCGGACGGCCGCTGGCTGCTCTATCTTGCCTGGGATGCCCCGCACATGCCCTGGGATGCGGCGGCACTGTACCGCGCGGCCCTGATCGAAGGCTGTCCCCAAGCGATCGAGCATCTGGTCGGCGGCCCCGGGCAGGCCGTCTGTCAGACCGAATTTGATGCCTTGGGGGGCATTGTGTTGCTGGGCGAGGTGGACGGCTGGTGGAATCCACTGCGCTGGCAGGATGGCAGTTTGCACAACCTCTGGCCGCAGCCGGTGGACTGCGGTTTCCCGCGCTGGCAGGCCAATATGCGCCAGCTTGCCGTGCTGGACGATCACCGCATCGTCTGGGTGGCCACCCACCATGGCCGGCGCCAACTCATGTTGCTGGATAAGCAGGGCGCGACGGCCTTGGATCTGCCCTGGACCGAATATGCGAGCCTGGTCGGCACAGACATGACACTGGCCTGCGTCGCAGCGGCGCCGGATCGGCGGCCGGAGGTGGTGCGCATCACCCCCGATCCGCTGCGGGCGACGGTTTGCTCGACATCCGACGCCTTGCCGGCGGGGGTTGGAATTTCCCTGCCGCAGTGGCTGGCCTTTCCCAACGGCGAGGGCGAGGCGTTCGGGCATTACTATCCACCCTTGGCTGGCGGGAACCCTGCGGGCAGCTTGCCGCCGCTCATGGTGCGCGGGCACGGTGGCCCCACCAGCCGGGCGGTCACGGCCCTGGAGCCGCGCATCCAGTTCTGGACCGGCCGAGGTTTTGCCGTACTGGACGTGGACTACCGTGGCAGCACGGGTTACGGGCAGGTCTATCGCCAGGCTCTGGACGGACGCTGGGGAGAGGCGGATGTGGCCGATTGCGTGGCCGGCGCCCAGCATCTGGCATCCACTGGCCACGTCGATGGGGCGCGCTGTGTCATCAGCGGCAGCAGCGCCGGGGGCTATACCGTGCTGTGCGCACTCGCATTCCATCGCCTGTTCGCGGCCGGCGCCTGCTATTACGGAATCGGCGATCTCGCAGCCCTCACGCAGGATACCCATAAGTTCGAGGCGCATTACCTCGACCGCCTGGTGGGGCCATGGCCCGAGACAGCCGCCGTCTACCAGGCACGTTCGCCGCGCTGGCACGCGCGGCAGATCACCGCGCCGGTCATTTTCTTCCAGGGGCTGGAGGATCGCGTGGTGCCACCGGCGCAGTGCCGGGATATGGTCCAGGCGTTGAGGGAAAACGGCATCCACACCGAATGCCACGAATTCCCCGGCGAAGGCCATGGCTTTCGCCGTGCTGAAACCATCGCCGCGTGTCTCACAGCGGAGGTCGCGTTTTATGCCAGTCTCTTTGCGACTGACCCCACCGCTCGGTGAGATGCCCGATCAGATCCTTTCAAAAAGCAAATGCTTTGAACGCTCAAAAAGCGGGCTTGAGCTGGATGGAATCGGGCATCAAAGCGGCTCCCGGCAGGGGTAAACAATGCCAGCACTGCCCGCGCGTCTGGTTGCGAGGCCGGTCCCCGCAAAGCCAACGGCGCCGCAACCGGATCGAGTCGATTGATGTAATGCGAAGTCCATTCTGGAAATTGGATTGGCGCAATGCCCGCCACCCATTAGGCAACTTCGCCTTGCCTTGCCGATGCGGGCACCGGCAAGGAATCCAGACAGGACGGCGGAACGGCCGTTATAGCCCTTCCAGCACTGGAGGCGGTGTTTCCAGTTCTATGTTACGGACACGAGGCGAAACAGGCAGTTCAGCCCCATACAACACATCGAAAGGTTGGCGATAGGGATCATAGGTCTGGGCGCCATGCACCGCGAGAAAGGCAGTGGACAAGAAGGTCAGCGCATCTTTCAGCACGTCCGGAACTGCCCCCGCACCGCCACCCCCGGGTATCAATGCGGCGCGGCTGATCTCGGCGATGAAATCCTGCGTTTGAAAGGGCTTGTCCATGCCCAGCCCTTTGGCCTTCAGTACGCTCAGGAGCGCAGCATCGTCCCCAACCGACGCAGGTCTCACGTTGAGTTTCTGCACGGATTGCGCCATTGACACCACCGCCTCGCTGCGTGCTATCAAGGATCGATCGGGTCTGAAACTCGCGATGAGCGCCCGCGCGCCTGGATGTGCCACGGGCCCAACAACGCCGATCTTGGGAACCGGATCCGGCTTGGCGGCGTAGTGGATGTAGCGCGGACCATCGGGAAAATCTCGCGCCACCGAACCATGGGTTTCTACCCGCAACAAGCCGAGCGGCGCCGCCCAATTACCCCGCAATCGCGTTTCCCTTGCGAGACGGTTGCGCGTCCCATGAATGGCTTCGCTGATTACCACCGTGCCGGCGCTTCCGCCCCGAATATGCACGGGTTCCTGGCGTGCCAGATGATCCGCGATGACCCCCTTGAGCGTTTCGACCGCCGCGCCGGACGAAACGGCGGGGAGGGCTTGGGTCAGCGGGGCAGTACCGTCGCCGGCATAGAAAATCACGAGGACAGAGATCTGGCTGGTCTCCGCCAGAGCGGCCACGTTGATGGCCGTGATTACCGGCGACCCGTTGGCGCCATTGACGTAATACAGCGTCGGAGCGTCCGTCGCCGCACGGGAACCGCGAAAGCGCGGCACATTCTCCTCGCTGACCGATGCGGGATCATAGAGGCAGATATCACCACCCATATAGAAACCGTCTAGTGTCTGCGCGTCTACGCCCGGGCCCGGCATGATGCCTTCAGGACGCGAACAATCAGCCGAAACCGGAAGCGCCACAGCGATACCCAGCGCCACGATCATTTGAGTCCACCACAACCAATGACGATTCATGATTTTTCCTTTCCCTGAGGAGGTATTCCGCCAATAACATTATCGGCTGCGCGTGACGGCATGGATGGACGTGCGACATGGAACTGCCGCTTGTCAGCGGCCTATTTAGGCCAAATATCTTGCTATATCAAATTTTTCCGATAAGCGGTCAGGTTTTATCAAAGGCGTTTTTTACTTGTTCGCCGCCAAATTTCTGACGATCGCGGCTTTCCATTCAAACCACCCAATTGCCTATCCATGGCGGGAGCGGATGGCGATTGCAAAGCCTCAAACCAGCGCAAAATCAGGAAATGAAATAACATTGCATTTTTAGGCGCATCGAAATAGACTGGCTCCCCATGTCCCCTGGCAGCCGCCATCATGGATGTTGCTTGGAACCGGCAATGTGACCAAGCGTGACGACGTGCAATGGGCTCTCAGCCTAGGGGCCCAGATCTCGCCCCATGCACATCGCTTCTTGGAATTTGACTCGTGCCTAAATGGATCAGCCATAACTCTCCCATTCCAGGCAAAAGCCCATCTCAAGCCCAGACCACGCGCGTTCGCGCCTTCCGGCGCTATCTGCCTCTGCTGCTGGTCATCCTGTTGCCCTTGCTTCAACTGGGCAGCGTCCTGCATGGCATTGGCCACCTATCGGACCCACCGCGAACCGACACGGCGGATGTGTCCAAAGATGCCTGTACCCTGTGTTCGGCCTATGCCGTGGCGGGCAGCGCGCTTGTGGGCATGTCACCTGCCTTGCCCGCATTCTCCGTTCCGGCGGCCCCGAGTGTCGCAGTCGCCTTTTCCAATCAAACATCCATCCCCTACGCCTATCTCGCCCGCGCCCCACCCATCCGGCACTTTATCTGACGACATGCGGCGACTCCTGGGTCGCCTGACAGCAACCGACCCCTTTCCACAAAAGGGGCTGATGTGCCGGAGTGGATACCATGTTCAACCGTATTTTTGCGGTGGCCAGCCTCGCCCTGGCCGCCAGTGGCCCGCTTTACGCTGCGCCACAGGAAGATGTCGATGCGTTGCGCGCCGATTTCGACGCCAAGCTCAAAAGCCTGCAAGCCGACTACGAGGCGCGTCTCAAAGCCCTCGAAAACCGCGTCCAAACCAACGAGGCCAATGCCAACAACGCCCGGCAGGAGGTGGCTGCGAGCGCCAGCCCGCCCGCCGCGGCCAATGCCCTCAACCCGGAAATCTCGCTGATTCTGCAGGGCGCCTACATCGACCGCGCCGGCGGCGAGCGGCCGATCACCGGTTTCATGCCGGCCGGCGAGCACGCGCATGGCGAGCGCGGCTTCACCCTGGACCACACCGAGGTGGTGGCCAGTGCCAACGTCGATCCCTACTCGCGCGCCCTGGTCAATCTGGCGCTGGCAGACGAGGAGGTCGAGGTCGAGGAGGCCTGGTTCCAGAGCCTGCGTCTGGGCCACGGCCTGACGGTCAAGGGCGGCCGCTTCCGGTCCGGCATCGGCTACCAGAACGAACGCCACCCGCACGCCTGGGACTTTGCCGACAACAGCCTGATGTACTCGGCGCTGTTCGGCGAAGCACTGAAACAGGACGGCCTGCAACTGCGCTGGCTGGCGCCGACCGAGTTATTTCTGGAACTGGGCGCCGAAGTGGCCAAGGGACAATTCTTTCCCGGCTCGGACGCCGGCGCTGACAAGAACGGCGCCGGCGCCTGGGCCGCTTTTGCCCATGTCGGTGGCGATGTCGGTGTCGCGCATTCCTGGCGCGCGGGTCTGTCGTACCTGCGCGCATCGCCGCGGGAGCGCGAAGCCTTCCTGAACGACATCAATGAGTTCGAGGCGCTGACGGCGTTCTCGGGCAGGTCCAGGACCTGGCTTGCCGACTTCGTCTGGAAATGGGCGCCGGACAGCAACCCTCGGCAGCGCAATGTCATCTTCGCGGCGGAGTATTTCGGTCGCGACGAGGACGGGGACCTGCTGTGCCAGGACGATTCCGCAACGGGCGGCGCCTGCCTGGGTCTGACGGACCGTTATGACAGCGCCCAGTCGGGCGGCTACGCGCAGGCCATCTACCAGTTCATGCCGCGCTGGCGCACCGGTCTGCGCTATGACCGGTTGGATGGGGGGTCGGTGGATTTCGGGACCAACGGGGCGTTCTTCGATGCAGTGGATTTCGACCCGAGCCGCTGGAGCCTGATGACCGACTACTCGCCGTCGGAGTTCTCGCGCTTCCGGTTGCAGCTTGCCCGCGACAAGTCGTTGCAGGGTGATCCGGACAATCAGCTCATCCTGCAATACATCCTGAGTATCGGCGCGCACGGCGGCCACAAATTCTGAAGGAAAAAGCCCATGAAACACCTGATTGCCATGAGCTTGATCTTGCTGGGCCTGACCGCTCCCGCGGCCCGGGCGGCGCTCAACGTGCTGACCTGCGAACCCGAATGGGCCGCGCTGACCCAGGAACTGGCCGGCGATCTGGCCGATGTCAGCTCCGCGACGACGGCCCAGCAGGATCCGCACCACATCGAAGCACGCCCGTCCCTGCTGGCCAGGGCGCGCCGCGCGGACCTGCTGATCTGCACTGGTGCCGAGCTGGAGACCGGCTGGCTGCCGCTGTTGCAGCGCGAGGCCGGCAATGCGCGCATCCAGCCCGGCCAACCGAGTTATTTCGAAGCGGCGCGCTTTGCCCGCCTCATCGAGCGGCCCACAGCGCTTGATCGCGCACAGGGCGACGTCCATGCCAGCGGCAACCCGCACCTGCATCTGGACCCGCACAACATCGCCCGGGTGGCCGACGGCCTGGCCAAGCGTCTGAGTGAACTGGACCCGGCGCACGCCGCACGCTATGCCGATCGCAATGCCGACTTCCAGCGTCGCTGGCCGGCCGCCATGGCCCGCTGGGAAACGCAGGCCGCCGGCCTGCGAGGCGCTTCGGTGGTGACTCAGCACCGTAACCTGAGTTACCTCGCCGACTGGCTGGGCCTGAAGGTGGTGGGCGAACTGGAGCCCAAGCCTGGCATGGAGCCGACCGCCAGCCACCTTGCCGAATTGCTGGAGACGCTCAAGGCTACGCCGGCCAGGATGGTGCTGCGCGCTGCCTATGAGTCGCCCAAGGCATCCGAATGGCTGGCCGGCCGGGCCAGCATTCCGGCGGTGGAACTGCCCTACACCGTTGGCGGCTCGCCGGGGGCGAAGGATCTGTTCGGCCTGTTCGACGACACCCTGAACCGCCTGTTGCAGGCCGCGCCATGACGCTCGACGGTCTGCAACCCACCATCCTGCTGCCGGCTTTCGCCGCCGGCCTGCTGGTGCTGGCCAGCCATGTGCCGCTGGGCATGGAGGTGCTGCGCCGAGGGATCATCTTCATCGATCTGGCCATCGCGCAGATCGCGGGTCTGGGCATTGTCATTGCGAGCACGCTCGGCTTCGAGGTGAACGGCTGGCGCACCCAGCTCAGCGCGGTGATCGCCGCCCTGGCCGGCGCGCTGTGCCTGCGCTGGATGGAGAAGAAAAATCCGGCGCACCTGGAAGCAGTGATCGGCGTCAGCTTCGTGGCGGCGGCCTGCGCCGCCATCCTGCTGATGAGCCACGACCCGCACGCGGGGGAGCACCTGCAGGAGCTGCTGGTGGGCCAGATTCTATGGACCACCTGGGCCGGCCTGCTGCCGCTGGCGCTGGTCACGGCCGGCGTGTTGGCAGGCTGGTTCGGCTGCAATCTGAAAGCCTCGCCGCTCGGTTTCTATCTTCTGTTCGCGCTCACCATCACCGCCTCGGTGCAGGTGGTCGGCGTGTATCTGGTGTTTTCCAGCCTGATCGTGCCGGCGCTGGTGTCCGGCGGCCGGTTGTGGCGCGGGTATGCGGTCGGCGTCGCCGGCTATGGGCTGGGCCTGCTGGCGTCGGGATTGTTCGATCTGCCCGCCGGGGCGGCCATCGTGCTGGCACTGGTTCTGATGGGAGTCATGACGGCCAAGGGTACGGTAGCGAAGCACCAAGCTGATGCATCAGGGCGCTCGAAACCCGGATCCAGTCGCCCGTAATTATCCCTTGATTGGTCTGCATCAGATGTACTAGGAGCTTGCGTTTTGCGCGCCATGATCTTGAATTGCTTGAGTGGAGAACCCTCCGGTCGGATTCCGGCCGCGCATAACGACATCATGGAGGAGACATCATGCGCAGGACAGGAGCAAGCATCCGGACGCTACTCGCCGGTTGTGTCATGGCGTGGATGGGTACGGCATGGGCGGTGACGCCAGCGCCTTACGACAGCCTTAAAGGTGAGGCCTTTGACCAGTTCGTGACGCGTCTGAAGGCGGAGCCCAGTTTGTTGGCCAGGGACAGGGAGCTTTCTTTCCGCCTCAGCACGGCGCAATGGGACCAGATGGTGCAGGCGATGGAGCTGGATCATTACACCTGGGTCTATGCCACAACCGTAAAGGCCAATCAAAGCCCGCAACTGGCGGGCAAACGCATCGAGGCCTTGTCGGTCGTGTCGGTGCGGGCGGGAAAACTGGTGCCCATTCCATTCCAGATCGATGAGCATGATGAGGATGGCTGGATCTATGAATCCGGCGTGTCGGGCAAGATCAAGGGGACCGAGGGGGTATTCGACGCGGACGATGAGCTGGTCTTCATGTACCGCGACACGGGGATCGAACGCCTCGATCCTGCGGTCCATCGCCTGGCGGATGGGCGCATTGTCCAGGAACTCAAGTACGACTATAACGGCAAGACACGCTATGCCTATGTCGCAGAGGGTTACTCCCTGCGCGACTCCAGCGACTATGTCCAGTACGACCCGAGAAAATGGGCACTGGATGCCACGTTCTTCAACTTCCGCAACAACCCCAAGAACATCCTGATGTTCGAGGACTTCCGTGCCAACGCGGGACCCACGCCCACGCATCGGGTGCTGGACACGCTGATCATGGAAATTTCCACTGGGGTCATGATGCCCTGGCCGCGGGTGACGGTTGACATTCGCAACCTTCAGGCTGAACTGGCCGGCGTCAAGCATGGTCCGGTGCGGGAGGTACTCAAGCTCAAGATCTGGGTGGTTGTCGCCGGAATCCCGGTGTTTCGCATCCTGACCGACATGACGGTCTACGACCAAGGCATCACCCTGCCCGTCAAGCTGCATATCCCCGGCGGCGAGATCCTCACCCGAGTGCTCAACAAGCCCTTGATCGACATCGCCCTGGATATGAACGGCATGAAAGGCGGGCGCTTCGTTTCAGCCGTCAATCCAAGCGGCAAATACCACGCGGTCAATGGCGTGATTACCCCGGAGGAAAAGCAACTCGACATCCGCATTCCCGATGCCACCTGGCTCTGGGTCGAAAGCGGCCGGGGTTGGGATGTGGTGATGAAGTTCGCCATTCCGCCGGACTGGCCGGTGGAAGGGCGGGGGACTTATGTGGACGCGGTGAAGCCCGAGAAATCCTATGCGTATGAAAGCTTCCCCGATGCCCTGCCTCGCTTCGGTTTCCAGGTCACCAAGCTCCCGGTAGGCAAGCTCGACATCGACCTGACGGCCATTCTCTGGTTCCCCGCCACCGTGGGCCGGGCAGGACCCGAGCGCTTCATCAAGCAAATGGACAATCCGCCGCGCCTGGAAGCGCAATCGCCGCCCGTTTGAACCGCGTTCTTTACGCCCGGCGCGCCAGCGCTGGGCGTTTCACTTGCCCTCCCCTGCGGATGGCACCGCAACCTGCACGGCGCCCGGTTTGATCGTGAGGCGAATCGGCGTGTGACGGATGATTTCTCCATCCCCCTGGACCGGCAAATGCGGCCGGCAATCCAGCTCGATCGATGTCCGGGCAGTCAGGTAGCGGATGCGGCGGTTGCGATGATGCTGGCCGGTAAAGAAATCCCAACCGATGCCGGCAAAGTCGAACATCGTCCGGCTGTTGAGAATGCAGAGGTCAATCACGCCGTCGTCGGGCGCCACATGGTTGCCGAGGCGCACGGCTTCGATGCCCCAGATCCCGCCGTTGGCAATGAAGACCTGCTTGGCATGCATACGGTGGCGCACGCCATCCACGACAATCTCGAAGCGATGCGGCTGCAGGCCGCTCAAGGTGCGCAGGGCGGTCCAGACATAGGCCAAGCGGCCGAAGCGTCGCTTGGCCGCCCGATCCGTGTCGCGGATCATCAGCGATGACAAACCCACGCCCAGATGCAGCAGATAGAGATGCTCATCGCACACCATGCCATCCACGGCGCGCACACGGAAATCCGCCAGCAGCGCGCAGGCTGCCTCCAATTCCAGCGGAATCCCCATTTCACGGGCAAAAATATTGGCAGTCCCCGTGGGAATGACGGCCAGCGGCACAGACTCCCCCGCAACGCCTTCGCCGACCTGGGACACGGTGCCATCGCCACCGATGGCAATCACCAGCTCGGCGCCCGCCGCCACCGCTTCACGCACCCGAGCGGGTACATCCTCGTCCTCGGCGCCGGTGGTTTGATAGATCTCACAGCTTTGTCCGGTGCGCGCACAGTGCGCCTCCAGGGCAGCACGCACCTGATCGGGATCACAACTGCCACCCATGGGATTGAGTACGACAAACAGGCGTTGCGGAGAACCAGACTCAGGGGTATGCATGGAAAGGTCTTCCTTGATGAGAAATCACAGCCGTGGAAACCAGCGGCGCATGGGTTACTTGGGCCCCAAGATAGGCATGATTCGCTTACAAGTCGTCATGCATGGTCTCCCGCGCACCCCACAAGGCAAGCAGCGTCAGCAGCGCAGCCCCCGAAAGATAAAAGCCGACCGTGTGCAGGCCGTAGCGGGTCGCCAGCCAGGTGGCGATATAAGGCGCCAGGGAGGCACCGAAAATACCGGCCAGATTGAAGGCGAGCGAAGCCCCTGTATAACGCACTGCGGTGGGGAACTGCTCGCTCAGCACGGTGCCCAGCGGCCCATAGGTAAGGCCCATCAAGGCCAGGCCCAGCGCCATGAACAGGACCACCGGCCCCTCACCACCCGCGCCGAGCAAGGGCGCGAACAACAGACCGAACAGCGCAATGCCCCCGCTCGCCGCCATCAACATCCGCCGGCGGCCGTGGCGATCGGCCAGATGGGCAGAAATCGGGATGGTGAGGCCGAAAAACAGCACCCCGAAAAGCTGGATCAGCAAGAAGCGCTCGCGGGAAAAATGCAGGGCAGTGGTGCCCCAGGTCAGGGCGAAAACAGTCATCAGGTAGAACAGCACGAAAGTGCACAGCGCCATCATCGTGCCACGCACGAGGGCGCCGGAATGATCGCGCAACACCGTGAGTATCGGCAGCCGCTCCCGTGCATCGGCATCCAGTGCGCGCTG
>Ga0209851_1000158_pt1 | contig 17817 bp, 15 predicted proteins | sample GWRWT4_14Oct14_FD_187195 | JGI IMG/M metagenome (GOLD analysis project Ga0209851, IMG submission 187195) | Sand microcosm microbial communities from a hyporheic zone in Columbia River, Washington, USA - GW-RW T4_14-Oct-14 (SPAdes) (version 2) | ecosystem: Engineered > Artificial ecosystem > Sand... | reverse complement strand
GCCAGTTCCGCCAGTGACACAAACATGGCTTCGGGCGACAGCAACGGCCGCTCGATATCATGGCGGCGCTGCTCATGGCGGGTCTGGATCTGTTCCCATGCCCCCTGCAAGGCCGCTTCGGCGCCTGCGTCCAGGACCACGGTGCTGCCCGCGGGCAGGTAATCGAACAGGGTCGCGGTCTGGTCGAAAAACAGCGGCAGGTAATATTCGATACCGCCAGGCGTGTTGCCCTCGCTGACTTCCCGATAGATCAGGCTCTTCTGGGGGTTTCCCTCGAAACGGACGCGATAGCGCTGGCGGAATTGGCGGATTGCCTCTTCATCGAGCGGGAATTCCCGTGCCGGCAGGATGCGGACTTCCTTGATGACATCCTGCGAACGCTGGGTCTGCGGATCGAAAGGCCGGATGGTATCGACCTCATCGTCCAGGAGATCAATGCGGTAGGGCACGGTGCTGCCCATGGGGAACAGGTCCATCAGCGAGCCGCGCAGGGCAAATTCGCCATGCTCCATCACCTGGGCCACGGCCCGGTAACCGGCGGCTTCCAGCCGCGCCCGCAGGGCATGGGGATCCAGTCGCTCACCGGCGCGCAGGATCAGGCTGTGGCCAGTCACGAAGGCTGGGGGTGGCAAGCGCTGAAGCAAGGTGTTGGCCGGCACCACCACCAGACCGGCCTTCAGGTCGGGCAGGCGGTAGAGGGTTTCGATGCGCCGCGACAGGATGTCCTGATGGGGCGAAAACACATCGTAGGGCAGGGTTTCCCAGTCCGGAAAATGCAGCACGGCCGCGCCGTCTGGGCCGGCATAGAAAGCCAGTTCGGCCTCCAAGCGCTCGGCGGCGCGGGCATCGGCCGCGATGATCAGCAACGGACCCGGCCGGCTGCGGGCCAGATCCGTGATCCATAACGCGCCGGCGCTACCGGGGAGGGCGCCGATGCGGCGTTCCGTAACTGTTGGGAGCGATTGCTTCGACGCCATGCGGGGAGTGCGCCTCAGGCTGTGACGCGACGCTGCAGGGCGCGGCGTTGCGCATAGGCCTCGCGGGCGATCCGGACATCTTCCAGGAAGATGGGCAGTTCCTGCAGGGTCAGGGCCTGGGGCCCATCCACCAGCGCCTTGGCCGGGTCAGGATGGAAGTCCACCAGCACCAGATTGGCGCCGGCGATGATTCCCTGGGCAGTGGCGTGAAAGACATCCAGGATCCCATCCGGGCCGGCATGGCGGGTGCCCACGGAATGGGAGGGGTCGATGCCCACGGGCATGCGGGTGAGTCGCTTGACCACCGGCACATGGCCGAAATCCAGCAGGTTGCGGTGGGGATCGCCCATGTGGGACTTGAGGCCACGGAGACAGAAAATGACGTTGCGGTTGCCTTCGCTGGCGAGGTATTCGGCCGCGTTCAGCGACTCGTCCAGGGTGATGCCGAAGCCGCGCTTGAGCAGCACCGGCATGTCCCGCTGCCGACCGGCGGCTTTGAGCAGCTCGAAATTCTGCGTGTTGCGCGTGCCGATCTGGAGCATCACGCCGGTGGGGTGGCCGGTGCGCGCCAGGGCATCCTGGATTTCCTCGATGTGGGCCTCGCGGGTGATTTCCATGGCGATTACCCGGATGCCATATTTTCCCGCCAGCTCGAACACCCAGGGCAGGCACGCCGCCCCATGGCCTTGGAAGGCATAGGGATTGGTGCGCGGCTTGTAGGCGCCCATGCGGGTGCAGACCTGACCGTTATCGCGCAGGGCGCGCATCATGCGCTCCACATGCTCGGGGGTGTCCACCGCGCACAGGCCAGCCAGCACATGCAGCGTGTCCTGCCCGAATTGCACGCCGTTGTAGATGAATTCACTGGGCCGGCTGTCGTCCCGATGGCGCCCCAGGATGCGGTAGGACTCGGATACCCGCACCACCCGATCCACGCCCGGCAGCACGGCCATTTCGGCTTCCTCCAGGGCGGCGGTCTGGCCGATCAGGTAGATTTCGGTGAGGACCTGCTGGGCGCCTTTCTCCTGGTGCACCCGCCACTGGATGCCGGGCAGTGCGTCCAGGCGCTCGGCAAGATCCGCGAACACCGGGCTTTCGGGAACGACTTCGGGTTGCAGGATTAGAATCATTAGCGAGGCGACCGGATCGGGGAGGGAAGCGGGCAATTATACGGCAGCGACGCGCTTCCCGCTGCGCGGGCGGCAGGCCGGATCAGTAGCGGGCCGCCATGCGCCAAGGCTATTTCAGGCCGCCAGTCGCCTCAATCGCGAAAGCGGCGCGTCAGATCGCCGTAGGCCTCGATGCGCCGGTCGCGCAGGAACGGCCAGATGCGCCGCACCTGTTCACTATGGTCCAGATCCAGCGTCGCGCTCAGGATCTCGGGCACCGCGGTTCCGGCCTGGGCAAGGATTTCGCCCTGGGGGCCGGCGATGAAGCTGCTGCCCCAGAAGCCAATACCCGCGCTGTGCGCCGAGGGGTCGGCTTCTTGGCCCACCCGGTTGCAGGCCAGTACAGGCACTCCGTTCGCTACGGCATGGGCGCGCTGGATGGTGATCCACGCATCGCGCTGGCGGGATTGCTCATCGGCCGGATCGTCCGGATTCCAGCCGATGGCGGTGGGGTAGAGCAGCAATTCCGCACCGGCCAGGGCCATGAGCCGCGCCGCTTCCGGGTACCACTGATCCCAGCACACCAGCACCCCGAGCCGACCCACGGCCGTATCAATGGGGGTGAATCCCAAATCGCCCGGCGTGAAATAAAACTTTTCATAGAACCCTGGATCGTCCGGGATGTGCATCTTGCGGTAGCGGCCGGCAAGGCGGCCATCGGCGTCCAGCACCACCGCGGTGTTGTGGTAAAGACCCGGCGCCCGCCGCTCGAACAGCGAAGCCACGATCACCACGCCCAGTTCCCGCGCCAATGTGCCCAATTGTTCGGTGCTGGGGCCGGGGATGGATTCCGCGAGATCACACAGGGCGGGGTCCTCGACCTGGCAGAAATAGGGCGTGTTGTGCAGTTCCTGCAGCAGCACCAGGCGCGCGCCGCCCGCTGCCGCTCGACGGATGTCATCCATCTGGGTGGTGAGGTTGGCGACGGGATTCTCCCTGCAGCGCTGCTGCACCAGGGCAACATTCAATGGGCGGCTCATGGGCGTGGTCCAACAAGGTGGGTAGACCGGAAATTCTAGCAAAATGAAGTAACAGCGCGATTGAACGCGGTTTCATGATGAAAGTGGGGTTGGGCATCGGACCCGGTTACGCATTACAGCTGGCAAATGATCTGGCCGATCACTATGGTTGAAGGCGATCGCAACGCGATTCCGTGGGCATCGGTACGGACGCATGAACACAGGATCTTCAAGGAGGAACGATGGCGGCTAAGACGGGATTCTGGGCCATTGCCCAGACGCAGCCTGAAAAAACGGCGCTGGTGGCGGACGATGGTCAGGCAATGAGCTTTGGCGAGCTCGATGAACGGGTCAACCGCCTGTCCCACGGCTTGCGCGCCCTGGGGTTGCAGTATCGCGACGGCATCGCGATGTTGATGCACAACGACCCCGTGTGGATCGAGGCCTTTCTGGCGGCGCACCAGATCGGCCTGTACCTGACGCCCATCAACTACCATCTGACCGGCCCCGAAGTGGCCTACATCATCGGCAATTGCGAGGCCAAGGTGTTCATCGCCCATGAGCGCCATGCGGCTGTGGCCCTCAAGGCGGTGGAGGAGCTGGGCTACGACCGCTCACGCTGCTTTGCGGTAGGAAAAATCCCCGGGTTTCGTGATTACGAGGCGTTTCTGGCGGAGCATCCCGCCACCGCCCCCGAGGATCGCCAGGCGGGGACCCTGATGCTCTATACCTCGGGTACCACAGGCCGACCCAAGGGAGTGCGGCGCCCCTTGATGCCGGGCAATCCCGATGTGGTGGCCAGTCTGGCCGGCATGCTGGGCGCCCTGTTCCAGCTCAAGTCCGGCGCGGGCGTCCATCTGGTGACCGGCCCGCTCTATCACGCCGCTCCTGGCGGTTTTGGCACCGCTTCCCTGCATCTGGGGCACAGCTTGGTGCTGGTGGACCGCTGGGATGCCGAAGACACCCTGCGCCGGATCGAGCGCGAGCGGGTGACCTCCACCCATATGGTGCCCACCATGTTCCATCGCCTGCTGGCGTTGCCCGATGCGGTCAAGCGACGCTATGACGTGTCCAGCCTGCAGGCGGTAATCCATGGCGCCGCGCCCATCGGCGTCGAGTCCAAGAAGGCGCTGATCGACTGGTGGGGCCCCGTGATCTTTGAATATTACGGCGCTACCGAAGGGGGCGGAACCATCGCCAATTCAGCGGACTGGCTCAAGAAGCCAGGGACGGTGGGCAAACCCTGGCCCGGTACGGAAATCCGCATCTTTGACGATGCGGGCCAGCCCGTGCCTGCCGGTCAGCCGGGCAATGTCTACATGAAATCCATGATTGGGGAGTTTGAATACTACAAGGACCCGGCCAAGACGCAGGAAAGCCGCCATGGGGAATTGTTCACCGTGGGCGATATCGGCTATCTGGATGAAGAGGGCTGGCTGTTTCTGTGCGACCGGGCCAAGGACCTGATCATTGCGGGTGGCGTCAATATCTATCCGGCGGAGATCGAGAAGGTGCTCATGGAACATCCCAAGGTGGCCGATGCGGCCGTGTTCGGGATTCCCAACGAGGAGTGGGGCGAGGAGGTGAAAGCCGTGATCCAAGCGGCCGACGGGGTGGAGCCGGGCCCGGCGCTGGCTGAGGAACTGCTGCGGTTCGCCACCGAACGCCTCGCCCGTTTCAAACTGCCGCGGTCGATTGATTTCATCGCCGAACTGCCGCGCCTGGATACCGGCAAGCTGTACAAGCGCTACTTGCGAGATCCTTACTGGGAGGGCAGAGATCGGAAGATTTGATCGTCCGTGCGAATGGCAAAACCCTTAGAAAATAAAGGCTAAAAGCCTATTGAACGACCGTTTAATTTGGCGTATACAGGAGGTAGGGACGCTGGATTCATCTCCAGAATCCCAGATAAACATCATCGGGAGCGAGGTGCGCGGCTTCAACCCGTGATGAACCTGAAGTGAACCAAGGGGCAAAGACCCCCATGCCGGCAAATGTGGGCTTGCCCGCCGCCGGTCCATCGCAACAAGAGGAGACACAACCATGAGTACCGTGATGAATCAAGACGTGATCGCGCCTGCGGCGAACACAGAGGCCCCCCGCCCACCTTGGATCCTGGCGTTTGGCGTTACTGCGGTTGCCATCGCCTTGGTGGCGCTGGTGAAATGGTATCAGCACACTTTTTCCTGGACCGTAGGACTGGATTCCTTCTCGGATGAATTCCAGGTCTATTGGATGAGGATCTTCTACGCCCAGATCATTGGACTTCCGCTCCTGGGCGCCATCGGCGCGGCATGGCTTTGGCTGACCCGCGATCGGGATATCCAGAATCTTCCCGCGCGCGATGAATTGGCACGTTTCTACAGCATGTTCAGCATTCTCGTGGTCGCGGCGATCGTGCTGATCTCGGCCTTGGGGTTATTGACCGAGGCCGACGCAGCCTGGCATCAGGTGGTCGTGCGGGATACCGATTTCACCCCCACGCACATCTTCCTGTTCTACTTGGGGGTCCCCGCTGGTCTGGGCGGTTTGGCCATGGCCTGGATCTGGGTACACACCCGGCTGCCGTATTTCGCCAATCGGGTTTCATTGCCTCTGTCATTGGCAATCATCGGCTTCATGATGGCCGGCCCCGTGGTGGCGTTCAATGAGTGGGCGCATACCTTTTTCTATGCCGAGGAATTGTTCGGCGCCCCGGTGCACTGGTTCTTCGTGCTGGCTGGATTCTTCCTGGTGTTCCTGATTGGCTTCGTGATTCAGTGCATGCAGCGCATGTATGAGTTGACCCAGGGCTATAGCCTGGAGGAGGTGGAGCGGGAGATGGGGTTGACCCGTCGTTGACTGGCGGTTGAGGTGGATGGGACGGATCGGCACGAAGGAGCGTCACCGATCCGTCCCAGCTCCGATGAGGATTGCGCCGGACGTTTGATCGACTTCCATGACGGCGCGTTCTCTGTGTCACGAAATGGCCAACAGAAAAAGGAAGAGCTGGCATGTCCATTGAATTCGGTTCCACTGAACAGACTGATATTTCCCGCGTCCCGAACGGCAAGGCGTTGACTAACGTCCAGGACCAGGTGGCGGCCTGGCGTAACGCTGATCTGTTTTTCTTCCCGCTCATTTCCATCCTGATTGGTGGTGCGGCGGTCTTCCTCTGCGCCCTCACAGTGGGCGACTGGAGCTATTGGATGGATTGGCGTGACCGCCGCTGGTGGCCGTTGGTGACGCCCTTGCTGCTCCTCGTCCTGCCTGCCGTGGCCACCTACGCCTTCTGGAAATATTTCAAGCTGCCCGTGGCGGCAACTGGCTTGGCATTGGGCTTTTGGTTGTCCCAGATTATCAGCCGCTATGTGAATTTTTATGTTTTCACTGCGTTCCCCATGAACTGGGTGATGCCGGAGGTGTGGATTGGCGCGGCGGTGGTGCTGGATGCCGTGCTGCTGATCACCCGCAGCTTCGCCTTGACAGGCTTGGTGGGTGGCATGCTCTTCGGTTTGCTGTTCTCGGCGATGAACTGGCCGGTGGTGGCGCCCATGCACATGCCGGTGCAACTTGGGGATACGGTGATGACGCTGGCTGACTACATGGGCTTCCAGTACATCCGCACCGCCATGCCGGAGTATGTACGCATCATCGAGGCGGGCACATTACGCACCTTCGGCACCCATGTGGCGCCCGTGACCGCCTTTGTTTCCGGCTTCTTTGCCATCCTTGTCTATTACATCTTCGTCTGGGTCGGATCGAAGGGCGCCAATCCCGCCTGGCTCAAGAAGCTGGTCTGAAAATACACGATTGATTCAGGGAGGAATCATGATGGTCAAGATTGCAAATGCTTGGTTGCGCCGAGCGATGGGGCTGATCCTGGTCTGCGTCCTGTCGGGAGTGGTATTGGTCCCGCCGGTGTTCGCCCACGGCGAAATCGCCCAGATGGCGGGCATCCGCATGCGTACGATTCATTGGTTTGATACCCAGATCGAACCCCTGAAAGTCCAGGTCAACGACATCGTGACGGTGCGTGGCAAGTTCATGGTCTCCGGACACTGGCCGGATTATGTGGCCAAGCCGGAGGAATGGGTGTTCTTGAATATTGGCGTGCCGGGACCCGTGTTTGTTCGGCTGGACGCCACCGTCAATGGCATGCCCCAGTACCAGTCCACCGCCTTCAAACGGGGGGAATTCTATGAATATGAGGTCAAGCTGAAGGCGCGTGTGCCCGGCGAGTGGCACCTTCATCCGTTGATCAATGTCTGGGAGGCAGGACCAATCGCAGGACCCGCCAAGTTTGTCCAGATTACCGGAAACAAGGCGGATTTCGTCAACACCGTGACCCTGATGGATGGGGAAACGGTCGATGTGGAGCACTATGGGCTGGCTTCCATGTGGTCGATCCACTTGCTGTGGGTTGCGGTTGGCTTGCTCTGGGTGGCGTACTGGTTCCGTCATCTTCCGGTGATGATGCGGCGTTATGTGGCGGTCAAGATGTATGGCGAACTCGAGGCAGAGCGGCATCTCATCACCATCAAGGATATCGCGGTCAGTGTTGGCTTTGTGTTGGGTATTTTGGGGATCACCCTTGCCCTCATGATGTGGTCGATGAATCGCTACGCCATCACCATGCCCCTGCAAACCGGCAAGGTGGAAGCGCCGATCATTCCCTTGCCTGAATCCCAGCAGCAGGTGGATGTGAAAGTCCAGAAAGCCCAGTTCGATCTCCCATCGAGGCGACTGGATCTGGCGCTCGAAGTCACCAATCGGTCGCCTGAACCGGTACGGATCGGGCAATTTGTCACGGGGTACGCCCGATTCATCGACGCGGCGGTCCTTAAAGACGTCAAAAGCGATCGCTATGATCCTGTGGCACCAAATGCACTCCATAGCGATGTCACCTGGGTTGAGCCTGGGCAGACCCGGCTGGTCAATCTGACTGTGGCGGATGCCCTATGGGGCGAACATCGCCTGACGGATATCGTGGCTGAGCCTGACCTGCGTTTTGCCGGTCTGTTGTTTTTCTATAACGCCGATGGCCATCGCCAGATTCGGGAAATCGGTGCCCGGATGACACCGAATTTCCTGCCGGGCTATGTCCCGGTCAATCGCCATGGCGGCCACGTTGCCCGGGAAACGAAAGACTTGCTGGGCTGAGTTTGAGGCACCTTGCATCACGGATAAGGCGGGGCTACAGCCCCGCCTTTTTTTTCCCAGCGCCAGGCGTCCGTCAGCAGGGTGTGCAGTTCGCTGTGTTGCGGTGTCCAACCCAATATCTTTTGGGCCAAGGTGGCATCAGCCACGAGTCTGGCAGGGTCGCCGGCGCGGCGCACACCGATTTGGTGGGGAACCGCGTTACCGGTGACTGCCTCAATGGCGTGCAGGATCTCGAACACGGAGTATCCCTGTCCATTTCCCAGGTTGAGCGCGTGGCTTGAGCCGCCATCCAACAGATACCGCAGGGCCAGGGCATGGGCTTCCGCCAGGTCAGTGACGTGGATATAGTCCCGAATGCAACTGCCATCCGGAGTGGGGTAGTCTGCGCCGTGAACGGTCAGCGGCGCACCCGTTCCTGCTGCCGCACGCAGCGCCAGCGGAATCAGATGGGTTTCCGGATCATGGCGCTCGCCCAATTCACCGTCTGGATCCGCGCCGGCCGCATTGAAATAGCGCAAGCTAACTGATTTCAGTCCGTAGGCAGCGTCATAATCCCGCAGCAGTTGCTCCACCATCCATTTGCTGCGTCCATAGGGATTGATGGGCTGGCAGGGATGCTCCTCGGTCAGCGAGTCCTTTGAGGGGATGCCGTAGACGGCCGCTGTGGACGAGAAAATGAAACGTTGGATGCCGTGCCGCAGCAAAGCATCCATGAGCTGTTTGGTCAGGACGAAGTTGTTGTGGTAGTAGGCCGCCGGATTGCGGACGGATTCCCCAACCTGGATGAACGAGGCGAAATGCATGACCGCGTCAAAGCGTTCGCTGGATAAAAGCTGCTCGATAAGCTCCATGTCGCCCATGTCGCCCACTACCAGACGGCCTGAACCGACCGCATCCGCATGTCCGTTGCTCAGATTGTCCAGGGTTACAGTGGCATAAGCTTTTTTGTTCAAGCATTTGAGAAGATGGGAACCAATATAACCTGCGCCGCCGACGACCAGGATCCTGCCTTCATCGCGATTCATCGCTGCTCACTTCGAAAGCCAAGCGACGCCCGCAAAGGCTTCCTCGGAAGGGTCAGATTGGGCGCATTCATTCTGGTTTGGCACAAATGGCAATGATGCTCCTGACTGGCGGTAATCGGCTTCTAGACAGGGTTGACGGGCATGTCCAACCCCGCCCTGCTCCCAGTCAACAAAGCCAATCAGTAGGCGCCTCGGCGCTGGAACACCACGGCCACCGTCTTGAACAGGATGGTCACATCCAGAAGGAGACATTGCTTCGCCACATAAGTCGAGTCCATGTCGATGCGTTCGGCGTAGTCGACGTCATTCCGACCACCAACCTGCCACAAGCCAGTCACTCCGGGCCGAACGGCAAGATAGACGGGTGCCCTTGCCCCGTAGCGGCGCAGTTCATCGGGCACCACGGGGCGGGGACCGACCAAACTCATGTCTCCGCGTACGACGTTCCAGAATTGCGGCAACTCATCCAGGCTGTACTTGCGCAGGAAGTGGCCGATGCGGGTGATGCGTGGATCGTCCTTCAGTTTGAAATCCCGCTCCCACTCGGCCCGCAAAGCGGGTTGTTCGGCCAAGAGTCGAGCCAAAACCGCTTGGGCATCGGGCACCATGGTGCGGAATTTATAGCAGGGAAACAGGCGACCATCCCGCCCCACACGCGTATGGGCAAAGATGATGTCGGGGCCACTCAGCCGGACCAGGAGGGCAATCAGGGCGATTAACGGCGCGAAAACAACCAGTAAGCTTACAGCTCCGGTCACATCCATCAGGCGCTTGAGGATCGGGCGTCTTTGTGAAAATTTAATATAGTTATAGCTAATGGAGGGTTGTTTGATTTCTGGCAGCACTGCAACCAATTTCGGATCGTTCAGGATTGACATGAAATCATCCTCCATATAATGGGGGCGTTACGGGCGAGCCGATTGATTCGGCGTAAAAGATCTGCGGGGGACCCAGTCTAGAACGCAAATATTGCGCCAACGTGAACTTAACATATCGCGATGCGCGACTTTCCTTGAATTCTGGAATGGTTTATTCGATTGTCTGGACAGCGCTTCGGCTCGATCGCAAGGCATAACGCCATGTGGACGCACTATGTCGGTGCATCATTGTCTGTCAGGCGCTTGTGCTTTGTAGAGGTGGGCTGGCTGCGCAGGGGCAATTCGGAATCGATGGCAATCTCTTACAGCGGTCAGTTCCTTGGGGAAAGCGAAAACGAACCGGATGCGTCTCATTGTGGCGTCAAGCGGCACAATATGCCTTGGATTGATGGTTTGGATATTGCATTATTTTGAAGCCATAACCCAGTTGAGTCGCTGCGGGGTCTTGCGATTCGATTTTTCTGGTATCTTTACGCCAGAGTTCGGATTCCATGACGAACACGGGACTTGGGGATTTCAGAAACCGTCATCAAGTCCAAAAATTATTCAACGAGCTGTTTTATAAGGGAAAGTTAAGCCATGGCGGCAGATGCCTATCGATTGGGGCTGACGGGAATGTTGGTGATGGCCGGCTCCTCCGCATGGGCCCAGTCGGCTCCCGAGTCGGCAAGTACGATCATTGCGGTGCAAAGCTTCGCCTCTCCGACACTGGAGACCCCTGTGGGCTTCGGCGGGCGCTGGGGCGATGTGGGCGTCGGGGTCTTCGGTCAGACCTTGCCGAACAGCAATGAAGATGCATCGGCGGGCGTGGCCATCGGCTTGGGCGATCCAGATGCCTATTTCGGCGCAGAGCTTGGGCTCGGGTTCTCATCGCTGACCAATGACAACAGCGAGGATTCCTTCGGCGAATCCGGCGGATTCTCTTTCAAGCTGCACCGCAATCTGCCGGGCTATTCGGCAGTTTCGGTCGGTGTCAATGGCTTTGGCGTATGGGGCGGCGCCGAGGATGCCAACGATCCCAGTTACTATGCCGCCTATTCCAAGATGCTGCCCGTGGGCCGATTCGCCAGCATCCTGACCATTGGCGCCGGAACGGAAGTCTTTAACGATCCGGGTGAAGACGGGGCCAATGTATTCGGTTCGGCAGCACTTTATCTGACGCCGCAGGTGGCACTGATTGGCGAATATACGGGGCGATTCGCCAATGTGGCGGTTTCCGTTGCGCCTTATTCCTGGCTACCGATGGCAGTGACGGTCGGCGCAGTGAACGTGACGGAACGCTATGATACTGATACGGAACTAGCCGTGTCGGTGGGTTTCGGGTTTAATTTCACCTGATCACGGCGGTGTGCTCGTGATCGTTTTCCATCCTCGATGAGCGGAGGTGTGTTATGCGCAGGACAAATCATTTGATGGCTGGCGCGGCGCTTTTGGTCTTGGCCGCAACCATTCCGACCATGGCCATGGCGGCGCCTTTGGAGGTCGGCAGTACAGGAACGCGGGGCTGGGGGGTCGATTTCAATCCCGCGACGGGCAAAACCGTTTATGTGTTTCCGGGAAAGAAACAGATCATTGCCGATGCTGCCAACAATACCAAGACTGTTACCCGGCGGAACGGTACAGTGGTGACCAAGCAGTATCCTGCGGGCAGTCGCCGTGGAGGACCTTCCATGGGCTTGGCGCGATTCTTCTTGAGTCGTAGCCCCTGAGAGGTGTACGGAGGATGCCTGACACGAAGTTGGATCCTTTCCTCCATTAGCCGGCCCGCTCGTGGGTCGGCCTTGTTTTTTTGAGATTGCATGCTTTGTGTGGTGAATTGCCAAATCCTCATGATTGGCCGTGGTGGGGGAGGCAGTCGTGCGCTTTCGAGTGCTGATGGTTTGCAGCGGCAATATCTGCCGTAGCCCATTGGCTGAAGCGGTGCTTGCAGGGGAAGCTTTACCCAAGGTCGTATCCGTGGCTTCGGCAGGCATTGGCGCCTTGGTGGGTTCGGCAGCGCATCCCGAGGCCATCCGTGTGGCCCAATTGCATGGATTGGATCTTCAGGCCCATCGGGCGCGCCAATTCGATCAGGCGCTGGCCCAGGTCCATGATCTGGTCTTGGTCATGGAACAATATCAACGTCAGTGGATTGAGCAGGGCTTCCCGTATCTGCGCGGCCGCGTCCATTTGCTGGGTAAATGGCAGGATCACGAAATCGCCGATCCATTTCGCAAGGGGCCACAGGCGTTTGATGTCGCGATGGCGGAAATCGTGCAGGCAGTGGCGAGTTGGCGCCCGCGCTTGACTTGAGCGAAAAGGCAATATGCTTTTGCATTGATTGTCTTGAATCAACACGCAAATGTTCAGAGCCGGATAAAAAATCAGGGATAGCACTCAATGACCGAATCACGGATTTTCATGCGCCTGGGATTGGTGGTTTTGTTGGGGATCTTGGCGGGATGCAGTAGCGTTCCAGGAATCGTGGTTGACAATCCAAACGCGCCTCAGCGCAGTTGGGCGCCGGATTTTCTTGATCCGCTCTTGACGGGCCCATCAGCGCAGGCGGAGCAGGCGGCGCTTGAGGAAGTCGACGGCCAGCCCTCACCCCGCATCATTCCGGTAACCCCCGAGTTACTGCGCGAGCAGGCACTGGGTCGACAAGCGCTGGATCAGGCGGTTAGCGGACTGATGGGCGGTAATCAGCCGGCGGCCTACCGCATCGGTCCCCAGGACGTCCTCAATGTCCTGGTCTGGGACCATCCCGAACTCAGCAACCCCATGGGGAATTTCCAGGATATCCAGAGCATGGGACGGCTGGTGCGTGAAGACGGCACCATCTTCTTCCCCTATGCCGGCGTGGTCCAGGTGGCGGGAAAGACCGTGGAGGAGATCCGCCTTGATCTCGAGCGCAAGCTGATGCCGTTTATCCAAAGCCCGCAGGTGGATGTGCGGGTGGTGGGGTTTCGCAGCAAGAAGGTCTACGTGACCGGCGAGGTGGACAAGCCCGGCATCGTGCCCGTGACCGATGTGCCCATGACGATCATGGATGCCATCAATATGGCCGGCGGCTTCGACAAGGAGCGGGCTGACCAGCGCACCGCCTATCTCACTCGCAACGGCGAGCGCCGGGCTCTGGACATTCTGGCACTCTATTCCGGTTCACAAGGCAATCTGCTGCTCCAGGATGGGGATGTTTTGTATGTGCCGAACAATACCCAGAACAAGGTCTTCATCCTGGGCGAGGTGGAAAAGCAGCAGGCGGTGCTGATGGACCAGGGTCGATTGACACTCGCCGATGCCCTGGCGGGCGCCGAAGGCATGAATCTGAGCACGGCGGATACCCGCGGCATCTATGTGATCCGTGCCGTTCCTTCCTTGACTGCCGATGGAAGTCCGGGACCTGTGCAGGCAAACATCTATCAGCTGGATCTGCATGACGCTGCGGCCTTGGTACTGGCGGATGGTTTCCAGTTACAGCCACGGGATTTGGTCTATGTTTCCAGCTCCGGTCTGGTGCGCTGGAATCGCGTGATCCAGCAGATTTTGCCGACCATTACCACATTGTTCCAGACCGATCGTTTGTTCTTTAACCGCTAAGGACTCCTCATGCAGCCGTCCCCTCCGCCGGTGTCATCCGATCAGGCCACTTTTGTTCCGCAGGGCGCGGCAGACGGACCGAATGACGAAATCGATCTGCGCGAACTCGTTGCCGTCCTTGCGGCGGGGAAATGGACCATCGCACTGATTGCGGGTGTTATTCTGGCGCTGGGGCTGGCCTATGCCATGACCAGCACACCGATCTACCAGGCAAACGCTTTGGTTCAGGTCGAATCGAACACCAATTCGGTGGTTGATGAGTTGCAGAGCCTGACCGCCCTGTCAGGCAAGGAATCTCCCGGCCAGACGGAAATTCAGATCCTGAAATCCCGCTACGTGGCGGGGCAGGTGGTCGACCAACTGGTGCTCGATATCACGGCCATGCCGCGCTATTTCCCTGTCATTGGCCGTTCCATTGCAGCGCGTCCGGATGGCGCGCCAGGTGAGTTGGCCTCCCCCTGGTTCGGGCTGGATCGTTATGCCTGGGGCGGCGAGGTCCTGACGGTCAAGCGCATGAAGGTGCCGAGTGCATGGGCCGGTGCGCCATTGCGGCTGGTGGCCTTGGGCGGGGGCCGCTTCAAGCTGCATGACCCCGAGGGAAATGCCGTGCTGAGCGGGCAGGCGGGCGAGCTTGCCGCGGTGGGCAAGGAGGGTGATGGTACGCCCCGGGTGGAAATCTTCGTACAGGAGCTGCAGGCACGGCCGGGTACTGAATTCGTGGTGGTCCGTAGCAGTTATCTCAAAACGGTTCAGGGATTGAGTTCCGCAATCTCGATTACCGAGCAAGGCAAGGGAACCGGGATACTGCAGCTATCCCTGGAAGGAGAGCATCCCGCCGAGCTGGCCGGCATCCTGAATGCCATTGCGCGGACCTATTTGCGTCAGAATGTCGAGCGGCGCTCGGCCCAGGCGGAGGAAAGCCTGCGCTTTCTGGATGAGCAACTTCCCAAGCTCAAAGCGGAGTTGGAGGCAGCAGAGGAGGCCTTCAACGGCTTTCGCAAGAAGAATGAAAGCTTGGATCTGTCGGTCGAAACCCAGGGGCTGCTCACACGCATCGTGGAAGTGGAAACCGAGCTTTCCAATCTTCAGCTCAAGCGTACCCAGATGAGTCAGAATTTCGCCAGCCAACATCCCTCCATCATCGCCATCAATAATCAATTGGGGGAGCTGAATGCGGTGAAGCGTAACTTGGAGTCCCGGGTAACCGACTTGCCCGATACCCAACAGGTCATTCTTCGCCTGCAGCGTGAAGTGGAAGTCAAGAATGCGCTTTACACCGGATTGTTGAACAAGGCACAGGAACTGCGCATCGTCCGTGCCGGCACCCTGGGCAATGTGCGCATCATCGACGAGGCGGTGGTGCCGGAAGGACCGATCAAACCGCGCAAGCGCATGATTGCGGCGTTGAGCCTGCTGCTGGGCTTGTTTGCCGGCGTGGTGGTGGTCTTCCTGCAACGCAGTCTGCGCCGCGGGGTGACCGATAGCCGTCAACTGGAAACCGAACTGGGCCTGACCGTTTACGCCAGCGTACCGTTCAGTGGAGCGAATCGCCGCTTGCGCCATGAAGCCGAGCGACGCCAAGACAAGCGATTGCCTTTGCTGGCGCGGGAAATGCCTCAGGACATAGCGGTGGAAAGCCTGCGCAGTCTTTCCACCGCTATGCATTTCGCCCTGCTGGAAAAGGGCAGCAACGTTGTGGCGATCACCAGCTCTACACCCGAGAGCGGCAAAACTTTCTTGTGCGCCAACCTGGCCTATCTGTTGGGCGAGTCGGGTCAGCGCACGCTATTGATCGATGGCGACCTGCGCCGGGGAAATCTGCATCAGCTCACCGACAATGAGCGTCAGCCCGGGCTGTCGGAGGTACTGACGCGGCGGGCAACCTTGGATGGCGCGGTGCGACCGCTGATTCCCGGAAAGGTGGATCTGCTGACCACCGGCCAGATTCCGCCCAACTCCGCGGAACTCCTGATGAGCAAGGGTTTCAGCGAGCTGATCCAGAGCGCGCGCCAGTGGTATGACGTGGTGCTGATCGATACGCCACCGGTGTTGGCGCTGGCCGATGCAGGGGTCATTGCCACCCATGCTGGCGCTGTATTCGTGGTGGTGCGCGCGGTGCGCCATACCCTGGATGAAGTGGAGGCGACGCTCAAGCAATTGCGCAATTATCGGGTTCAGGTCACCGGCGCGGTCTTCAACGCCTATGATCCCAGGGGCCAGACCAGTCTCTATGCCTCGCCCTACTACCATTACTACGATTACGGACACAAACCGGCTTAAGATCGCGCGGAGCTGTTTTCCGGGCTTTGGCGGAGATCCCATCCGCCTTGGCCGCCTTCGCCGAGCAGGCGCGTAAGATCAGCGAGCAAACCGGTCAGTTGCTCTGCCAGGGTCCAGGGTGGATTGAGCACGAACATCCCGCTACCCGTCAATCCCGTCCCGTCCGGACCGGGTCGCCGCAGATGCAAATGGGCGCGCAGCCAAGGAGCTGGCAAGCGTTCAAGTGCTGCTGGGAGCTTGCAAGCCGCAGCCAGCGCCAGTTCCGGATACCACAGTGCATAGACCCCGGTCGGGAAGCGCTGCAAGGCCATGCTCAGCGTTTCGAGCACAGCCCGGTATTCCGTCGCGTTCTCATAGGGTGGATCGATCAGGACCAGCGCCCGGCGTGATGGGGGTGGCAGTAGCGCCTTGAGCCCGGCCAGACCGTCGGCAGCGGAAATCCGCACCCGGGGGTCCGCCCGCAACGCCGGCGCGCCGCTCAGGGCGCGGTGATCCGTGGGGTGCCATTCGAACAAGCGGATGTCATCCTGCGTGCGACAGAGCATTTGTGCCCATGCAGGCGAACCCGGATAGGTCCGCAAGTTTCCGCCAGGATTCAAACCCAGGATCCGTGCGCGAAACCGCTCCAAGTCTGGCGACAGCTTGGGAGCAGCCCACAATCGCCCGATACCCGTCATCCATTCCGCCTGCGGGCCCGGCGGCGCCAAGCTGTAGCGCCCGGCGCCCGCATGGGTGTCGATGCAGCGGAATGCCTTGTCTTTTTTCCCCATGTGCTCCAGCAGCAGCATCAACACCAGATGCTTCAGGACATCGGCATGATTGCCCGCATGGAAGTGATGGCGATAGCTGCGCATGGGGTGTTGCCGGGCTACTCGGGCAGTTCGGCGTCGCTGGCCTCTTCGCCATAGAGTTCACTGCGCTTGTAGAATTCCTGCAGGTGCCGAAAGAACACCGACAGCACGGCGCCCACTGGCAGTGCCACCAGCACCCCCACGAACCCGAACAACTGGCCACCCGCCAGCACCAAAAAAATCACCATGACGGGATGCAGGCCGATGCGATCGCCCACCAGCAGCGGGGTGATGACCGAGCCTTCCAGCGCCTGGCCAATGCCGACCACCACCAAGATATAGGCATAGACTGCGGGCTCCGCGCCGGTGACGGTGGCCGTGAGCGTGGCGGAAACGAGTGCCATGGCCACGCCCAGGTAAGGCACGAAGCTCACCAGCCCGGCAAAGATGCCGATCAGCATGGCGAATTCCACGCCGGCGATCCAAAATCCCAAGCCGTAGATCGTGCCCAGGGCCATCATGACCAGGAGCTGGCCACGCAGGAACGCGGCTAGCACTTCATCGGCCTCATGGGCTAGATCCACCACTGCGGGCAGCAAGGGGCGGGGGATGAGATTGCCCACGCTTTTCAACATCTCATGCCAGTCCCGCATCATGTAGAAGGTCACGATGGGCACCAGGAATAGGTTGGCGAGGGTGGCCACCAGCTTCATTCCGGAACTGGTGACGTAACTCACGGCAGTGGTGGCGAAGCTGCCGGCCTGCGGGAAATTTTCCTGCAGCAGCTGCGTGAGGCGACCGGAGTCGAGCCGCGAGACATCTACGCCGATGCGCCGGGAAATCCATGGCAAGGCCTCCTGCTGCAGCCAGGCATTGGCTTGCGGCAGGAAGGTTCCCAGTCGGCCGATCTGGGTCTGCAAGGGGGGGATCAACAACAGGATAACGAGCGCCACGATCAGCGCCCCGACCCCGAACACCAAGCTTACCCCGAGCGTGCGCGGAACACGGTGGCGCTCC
>Ga0209851_1000156_pt1 | contig 17889 bp, 14 predicted proteins | sample GWRWT4_14Oct14_FD_187195 | JGI IMG/M metagenome (GOLD analysis project Ga0209851, IMG submission 187195) | Sand microcosm microbial communities from a hyporheic zone in Columbia River, Washington, USA - GW-RW T4_14-Oct-14 (SPAdes) (version 2) | ecosystem: Engineered > Artificial ecosystem > Sand... | reverse complement strand
GCGGGTGTGGAAGATCATGCGGATGGGCGCCATCAGCACCGAGCCGGCGAGTTCAGCCAGCAAGCCCACGAAGACGCGGCGCGCCCCGCCGAAGCCCTGGCGGGTGGGCGCGCGACTGACGGCCAGAATCGCGCCCAGGGTCTTGGGCAACAGCAGCATCACCAGGGTCGCGATCATCAGTGTGATGGCCTCCGGCGTGCGCGCGACAGGCCACACGGGAAACAGGCCGCCTCCCGGCGTGAAGTACTGATGGCCGGTGAAGGCCGCCACTGCAGTCAGTACCGTGCCCAGGAACAGGAAGGCAAACCAGAACAGGGCCGAGACATAGCCCATGGCGCCGTGGAAGAACATCGCCCGATGCAGCCCGTGGAAGCCCCCCGCCCGCAGCAGCCGCAGATGCTGCAGATTGCCCTGGCACCAGCGGCGATCGCGCTGCAATTCGTCGAGCAGCGTGGGCGGGGTTTCCTCATAGCTGCCCTGCAGGTCATAGGCGACCCACACTTCCCAACCGCCGCGTACCATGCAGGCCGCCTCGACGAAATCGTGGCTGAGGATGTCGCCACCCAGGGGCGGCGGTCCCGGCAGGCGCGGCAGACCGCAAAACGCCATGAACGGCGCGACACGGATGATGGCGTTGTGTCCCCAATAGGTAGCATGCCCCAGCATCCAGAAATTCAGCCCGGCGGTGAACATCGGCCCACACAGCCGCTGCACGAATTGCTGCATCCGCGCCAGCGGCGTGGTGGCGTTGACGATGAGCGGAATGGCCTGGATGATCCCCACGCGCGGATGGGCTTCCATGCGCCGCACCAATTGGATGAGGGTGTCCCCGTCCATCAGGCTGTCGGCGTCCAGCACCACCATGTAGCGGAAATCGCGCCCCCAGCGGCGGCAGAAATCCGCCACATTGCCGCTCTTGCGCTTGAGATTGACCCGCCGCCGGCGGTAATGGATGCGTCCCTCGGCGCCCAGTTCCCGCACCGTCTGCGCCCAGGCGCGTTCTTCCTCCACCAGCACATCCGGCTCACGCGTGTCACTGAGCACGAAAAAGGCGAACTGCTCGCCGAGGCCAGTGGCCTGCAGCGACAGCCAGGTGGCGCGCAACCGGGCGAAGACCCGCTGCGGATCCTCGTTGCAGACCGGCATCAAGAGCGCGGTGCGCGCCTCGCGCGGCAGGGGCTGGGCGGGATCGGCCCGCACCAGGAAGCGATCACGCCCGGTCAGCAGGGCGATGAACCCAAAGATTGCCGTCCAGAACCCCATCGCGATCCAGGCGAACAGGATCATGAAGATCGCGAGCAGGGACAGCCGCAGGAAGAACTCCTGCGGACCGGGCAGCACGCGGGCCATGACGTAGGCGGCGGGGAAAGTGGGCGCCGCCACCAGCACAGCCAGCAACAGGCGGCGCCAGCGGGCCGTGCGGCGCCAATTGCCCAGGGTGGCATCGGTCACCACCGGCTTCGGCATGCGCTTCATGGCGCCTCCCGGCTCGGAGCGGACGGGGGGGCGGCCTCAGGCTGGGGGAGCCCATGGCGAGTCCGCCACAGTTCCCGCAGCGGCAGCGGCTCCAGCGAAGGAGACAGCATGGCGCCACGATGGATCGGGGGCATGGATACCGGGGCCCGCCGATGGACGGACAGCCACTCGCCCACCCCGTCGACCAGAACGGCCAGGGCTTGCGCCGGGGTGGCGTTGGCATGGGGCGCAAGCGCCAGGGCCACGCCCATGAGCAAGGCGGAATGATCCGCCGGCGGAACGGGCGTGGCCGAGAGGTAGCGCCGCAGCACCGATTCCAGGTCCACGGACCAGCGGTCGAACGGGGCAGGCTCACTCACATCAGGGCTCCAGCAGATAGCTCCAGGTTTCGGTCAGGAAATCATTGCCCCGTTTCAGATAGGCACGCAATTCCAAGGGGTTGTTCCCGCCCGAGGGCACCGTGAATTCCACCCACCAACTTGCATCATAAGGATTGCGGCGCACCTGCACATCGGACACCCCGCGCCCGTCGCCCACGGTCACCAGTGCCTCGGGTGGCTGGGAGGCGTCGAGCCCCTCCAGGGTCGGGCCGGCGAAGACAACCAGAAAACGCCGCCCGCCGTTGGACAGGGTACGCATCCGGGTGGCCGTCGCGCCGCCGCCTGCCCGGAAAACTGTTGGATCAACATACCAGTGCAGGCGGTAGCGCATCCGGATCTGGTCGCCTGTTACCGGCGAGCGTTCCGGCACCCAATAGGCGACGATGTTGTCGTTCTGGTCCGCGTCGGTGGGAATCTGCACCAGTTCCACCCGCCCCTTGCCCCAGTCGTCCAGCGGCTCCACCCACAGGCTGGGCCGACGCTCGTACTCGTGCTTGAGGTCCAGGTAGTGATCAAAATTGCGATCGCGCTGCAACAAACCAAATCCCTTGGGGCCCTGGGTACTGAACGAACTCACCAGCAGTTTCTGCGGATTGGTCAGAGGGCGATAGATCCACTCCCCCCCGCCCGTGAGGACGGAAAGACCGTCGGAATCATGGACCTCCGGATAAAACGCCGCGGAGGACGGAGTGCGGTCCTTGGCGGTATTCTCGCCGTAGAAGAACATGCTGGTCAGCGGCGCAATGCCGACCTTGGACACGCCATTGCGGAAAAACAGCGCCACTTCGCAATCCACTTGGGTGGTGGCACCGGGTCGCACCACGAAGCGATGCGCGCCCACCATGCGCGGGCTTTCGGACAAGGCGAAGAGCTCCACGGTCTGCGCATCGGGCGCGGGTTTCACCAGCCAGAATTCAGTGAAATGGGGGAATTCCTCCCCGCCCGACTCGGCGGTATCGAGCGCCACGCCGCGCGCCGACAGGCCGTAATGCTGGTCCTTGCCCAAGGCGCGGAAATAGGTGCCACCCAGAAAGGCGATGAGATCATCGAAACGCCCCGGCACATTCAGCGGGCTGTGGAGACGCACCCCGGCATATCCGAAAGCGGGCGGCACGGCGTCACGCAGGGCGGGATCAAGGTATTGGAACAGATCCCGATCAAACGGGAGCTGCCGCACGCCCTTTTCATCGATCAAATTGACCCGCACCGAGCGGGTGAAATAGTGGCCGGGATGGAACATCTGCGCCTGGAACGGCAGACCTGTTCCCGCCCACAGGGCCTTTTCAGGGCGATAGTGGATGCGGCCGTAGTAGCCCTGGTAATCCAGTTCCGCCAACTGGCGCGGCAGATTGCTGGGCGGCTCCACATGCGGTTGCGCCACTTTGCGCCGCGCAATCTCAACGGCATGTTCGAAGCCGAAGAACTGTCCCGCCTGGGCGGGTCCCGCAGCGAGCAAGAGGCCTATGACCACGCCAAGCGCAGCCCGGCAGGCGGGATGGAAGGACCGAATGAAGCCATCGCGTTTCTCGATATACATGTCAGCGCATCTATAAGCCGGAGGGATTTTGGAAATGGGTATTTTTGAGCGTGCGAAATGAAAGTGACCGTGGCCCGTCGCGGCGGTTCCATTTCCGGGGGGAAGTCGTGTGAGGCGCGTGCTGAGCCAGACACGCGGTGAATGATGCATGGGGAACGGGATTTTTTCCATTCTCTTCCGCCAAACGGGACCATTGCGGTGACTGCCCATTGCTGCACGCTGAAAAAGCCTTTGAGGATGCGACCGGCACCGATCCGGGCGGCCTCGTCCCGACCGATCGGTCAAGGCCGGCTGACCTGCGCCGCGCGCAACCGGCGGCCTTTTTTGGTCCTTCCCCGGAGGGATGGGCTAAGATGACCACCCCATACGCTCGCCACCGATCGCCACTCCGGAATGACATGATGCGCCACCGAACCCTGATGCGCCTCGCCGCCCTGCTGGCGGGGATGGCCCTGTTGATGACGCTGGGCTGCCGCAGCGTGATCGAACACACCCTCGACCGGCCCGAAGTCAGCCTGCGCGAGGTGCGCCTGCTGGAAATGGGGCTGCTGTCGCAGCGCACCCAGCTGGTGCTGCATGTGAAAAACCCCAATCCGGTTCCTTTGCCGGTACGGACGGTGCGCTACAAGATCGCGCTTGCTGGACTCCAAGTCGCCAATGGCGAGACGGATGAGGCCTTCACGGTCCCGGCGAAGGGGGAAACCGACATCAAGCTCCAGGTGCGCACCAACGCGCTGGAATTGGCCGCCCAGGCCGCCAACCTGGCCACCAACTTCAACGGCCGCGTGGACTATGAGATCAGCGGTGAGGTGGAGCCCAACATTCCCATGACGGCCCCCTTCCCCTTCTCACGCAAGGGCGAGGTCGCCTTGAACCGGGCGCGCTGAGTTCCCGCAAACCGGCGGCATCGCCATCCCAGGAGGGCTTTTCCAGATGGATCTGGAACACAACGAAAGCTTACCCCCCATTCCGCCGGCGCCTCCGACCCGGTCCGGCCTGCGCGCCCGCCTCAAGCGGCAGGCCATCCGGCTGCTCCGGCGCTGGATCAAAACCCCGGAAATCTCCGTGACCGGCCTGAAACTGCGCCAGATGGGGCTGATGGAACAGCGCGGCCAACTCGGCATCCGGCTGCACAATCCCAATCGCATCGCCTTGGGTGTGCGCGCCTTCCGCTACCGGGTCGAACTGTCCGGCCAGCGCTTCGCCAAGGGCCAGACGGCGGAGCCCTTCCGCATTCCCGCCCGCGACGCCACCAGTTTTGACGTCGACGTGCGCCTGTCCATGCTGAAACTGGCCGGCTCCCTGATGGGCGCACTGCTGGCGCCTCGTCCCAAGCTGGAATATCGCATCAGCGGGGAAATCGAACTGGCGCTCCCCTGGCTGCCGCCGATTCCTTTCAGCTACACCGGCCAGGTTGACCTGGAGCGGCTGGGTGAACGGCGCTGAGCCCATGGTGCGCCTGCAGGGCGTAAGCCACGGCTACCCCGAACCGGGCGGCTGGCACCGCGTGCTGGAGGATGCCGCGCTGGAAATCGGCGCCGGCGAGGCGGTGGCGCTGGTGGGTCGCAGCGGCTCGGGCAAATCCACCCTGCTCAACCTGATCAGCGGCATCGACCGCCCCCAGGCCGGCACCCTCCAGGTGGGCGGCATCGACATCACCACCCTCAGCGAACGGGAACGCACGCTGTTGCGCCGCCGGCGCATTGGCTTCGTGTTCCAGTTCTTCAACCTGCTGCCCACCCTGACGGTGGCGGAAAACCTGCGCCTGCCGCTGCAACTGCTGGGGCGGGGCGGCCGCGCGGCTGACCGCGCTGTGGCGGACATGCTTGCGGCCGTCGATCTGGCCGGTTATGAGGACCGTTTCCCCGACACGCTGTCCGGCGGGGAGCAGCAGCGGGTCGCCGTGGCCCGCGCCCTGATTCACGAGCCGGACCTGATTCTCGCCGATGAACCCACCGGCAACCTGGATCCGACCACCGGCAACCGGGTGGCGGAATTGCTGGACCAACTGGTGCGCCAGTTCGGCAAGACCTTGATCCTGGTCACCCACAGTCCCGATCTGGCGCGCCATGCCGACCGCATCCTGCGCCTGCAACAGGGCCGGCTGGTGCCCGAACCCGCGCCGCCCGCCGCCCCATGATTGCGCTGCACGTCCGGGCCGGCTGGCGCCATCTGACCCGGCACCGCTGGCTCACCGCCCTCTCGGTGCTGGCCATCGCCCTGGGCGTGGGCGTCGTGGTCGCCGTGGACCTGGCCAGCACCAGCGCCCGGCTGGCCCTCAAGACCTCCATGGCCGCCGTCGTGGGCGAGGCCACCCACCAGATCCTCGCCGGTCCCGATGGACTGCCCGAAACGGTCTACCGGAACCTGAGGTTAGGCGGCTGGGAAACGCCGCTGGCCCCGATCATCGAGGCCACGGTCAGTGTGGCCAACCGGCCCGGCCACAGCTTCCGGCTACTGGGCGTGGACGGCACCGCCGAATTCGCTCTGGGCCGGGGCCAAATGGGAGCCACGGGTGCTGGACTGGCCACGGGTGGCGGCCTGCTCGGCGCGGTGCGGGGGGTCACCCAGCCGGGCCAGGCCTGGGTTTCGGGACGGGCAGCCGCGGGGCTTGGTCTTGTGCCCGGCGATCCGCTGGAGCTGCTGCTGCCCCTGGGGCGAGGCACGATGACCGTGGCCGGCGTGCTGGACGATGCGGGCACCGACCGCGACCTGTCCGGGCTGATGCTGATGGACATTGCCGCCGCCCAGGAACTGCTGGCGATGGATGGTCGCATCAGCCGCATCGACGTGCGCCTGCCGGAAGGACGCGCCGGCGAACAGGCGCTGGCGGCCCTGCAGGCGCGCCTGCCGACGGGCCTGCGGTTGGAAACCACGGGCAGCCGGGTGCGGGCGATGGAAGGCATGACCCGGGCTTTTGAGTTCAACCTGATGGCCATGAGCCTCTTGGCCCTGGTGGTGGGGCTCTATCTCATCTACAACACCCTGAGCTTCGCCGTGGTGCAGCGACGGCAGCTGCTGGGCATCCTGCGCACCGTGGGCGTCACCCGTGGCCAGGTGTTCCGCGCCATCCTGGGCGAAGCCCTGCTGCTGGGGCTGGCCGGGACCCTGCTGGGGCTGCTGCTGGGCACGGCGCTGGCCCAGTTCCTGGTGGGGCTGGTGGGCCGCACCATCAACGACATCTATTACACCCTGCAGATTTCCCAACTGGCCTTGAGCCCTTGGGGACTGACCAAGGGCTTGCTGCTGGGATTGGCCGGCAGCGCGCTCGCGGCCCTGCCGGCCGCCTGGGAAGCGGCGCGCACCCCGCCGCGGCGGGTGCTCAACCGCTCGGACCTGGAAGCCCGCACGCGCCGGCTGGTGCCGCGCCTCGCCGCCCTGGGGCTGCTCTTGGCCGTGGTGGTGCTGCCGTTGCTGCTGCTGTGGCCGAGCCGGTCGCTGTTGCCCGTGTACGCCGGTCTGATCGCGCTGGTGCTGGCGGCGAGCCTGGTCATCCCCGCGCTCACCGTCGGACTGATGGGCCTCGTCGTCCGCCTCGCCCCCGCCGGCCGGGGATTGCTGCTGCGCATGGCGGCGCGGGGCGTGGTGCGTTCCCTGAGCCGCACGGGCCTGGCGATCGCCGCCCTGACCGTGGCCCTGTCCACCGCCGTTGGAGTGGGTACCATGATTCACAGCTTCCGTGGCAGCGTGACCGACTGGCTGGAACGCACGTTGAGCGCGCAAATCTACGTCTCCCCCGGCGGCGGCGCCCCACGTGGCGCGCGCCTGCCCGACAGCCTGTTGCCGACCCTGGCCGCCCTGCCGGGCATGGCGGAGGTGGTCGGCATCCGCGCCGCCCCCATCGATACCCCCGACGGGCCAGTGGGCGTCTCGGCCGCGCCTTTCAAGGAACAACTGCGCGGCGCGCTCCAATTCCTCGCGGGTGATCCGGCGACGGCCTATGCGGCACTGGCGGATGCCCAGCGCGAGACACCCGCCGTGCTGGCCAGCGAACCCCTGGCCTGGCACCGCCAACTGAAGGTGGGCGACCGGCTGCAACTGGCCACCGATGCGGGCTGGCGCGCGTTCGAGGTGGTGGGGATCTATCAGGACTTCGGCTCCGACCAGGGGCATCTGCTGATGGACGAGGCCGCGTTCAGCCGCCACTGGAACCGCCCCGGCGTCACCGGCATCGGGCTCTATCTCGCGCCGGGCGCGGATGAGACGGCGCTGGTGACGCAGATCCAGGCGCTGGCCACGCCCGAGATGCCGCTGTCGGTGATGCGCACCGCCGGGATTTTGGCGTTTTCCCTGCAAATCTTCGATCGCACCTTCGCAGTCACCGGCGTGCTGCGCCTGCTCACCCTGATCGTGAGCCTGGCGGGGGTGACCAGCGCCCTGATGGCGCTGCAACTGGAGCGGACGCGGGAATGCGCCGTGCTGCGCGCCTTGGGGATGACCCCCGGACAGGTGCGGCGTTGGGTTACCCTGCAGACCGCCCTGATGGGGGCGGTGGCGGGACTGCTCGCCGTGCCGGTGGGGCTGGTGCTCGCGGCGGTGCTGACCGGAGCCGTCAATCAACGCGCCTTTGGCTGGACCATCGATTTCCAGATCGCCCCCGGCCTATTGCTGCAGGCCCTGGGGCTGGCCGTGCTGGCGGCGCTGGTGGCGGGCGCCTACCCCGCCTGGCGCATGGGTCGCACGCCGCCAGCCCTGGCCCTGCGGGAGGAATAGGCATGGGCCGGCGCATCGGGGGATTGATCGTTTTGGCGCTGGCCGCAGTGTTCCTGGCCTGGGCGCTGCCCCGCTGGACGCTGCGCCCGCCTCCGCTGGCGCCGGGTGGACAGATCGACCTCACCCAGGCCTTCGAAACGGCCACCAGCGGCTATGAGCGGGCCGACGCCGCGCGTCCTTTCTCGTTTCCGGCCGACCACGGCCCCCATCCCGGCACAGCCAGCGAATGGTGGTACGTCACCGGCAACCTGCACACCGCGCAGGGCCGCCGCTTCGGCTATGAAGTGACCTTCTTCCGCGTCGCGCTGGCGCCCACCCTGCCGCCGCGCCGCTCGGCCTGGGCCACGCGGCAGATCTACATGGCCCATCTCGCCGTCACCGACCCCGAAGGCCGCCGCTTCCATGCCTTCGAGCGATTCAACCGCGCGGCGCTGGACATGGCCGGGGCAAATGCCGCGCCACTGCGCATCTGGCTGGACGATTGGGCGTTGAGTGCACGACCCGGCGCCGATCCCAGCCTGCCGACCCCACCACTGGCACTGCGCGCCGCCCACGGCCCCGTTGCCCTCGACCTGGAACTCGATGCCCGCAAGCCGCCCGTCCTGCAGGGCGCGGCCGGCCTGAGCCGCAAAGGCCCAGCGCCGGGGGATGCCTCCTACTACTACAGCCTCACCCGCCTGGCGACACGCGGCACGCTGACGTTGGACGGCGAGCGCTTCGCAGTGGAGGGCGATTCCTGGATGGACCGCGAATGGGGCACCTCCACCCTGGGACCGGAACGCAGCGGCTGGGACTGGTTTGGTGTGCAGCTCGCAGACGGCTCGGAGCTGATGTTCTGCCGCATCCGCCGCCGCGATGGCACGCCCAACCCCTTCGACTACGGCGTCTGGGTCAGTCCCGACGGGCAGGCGGAAACGCTGGACGCCCGCGCTGTCGAAATCCACGAGACGGGTCGTTGGGGCAGCCCCCATTCCGGCATCAGCTACCCCAGCGGCTGGACCCTGCGGCTTCCCACCCGCCAGCTCAGCCTGCATCTCACGCCCCTGCTGCCCAACCAGGAGCTGAATCTCGCTGTGCGCTATTGGGAAGGCGCCGTTGAGGCCACCGGCGAACTGGCCGGCCACGACATCCAGGGCCACGGCTACGTCGAGCTGACCGGCTACGGCGCCACCCCCTGAGGGCGCGGGGAGCGCTATCCGAACGCAACAGGATCGGCTATAGTAGGCCGTTCTGTTGGGGCGGTAGCTCAGCTGGGAGAGCGCTGCGTTCGCAATGCAGAGGTCGGGAGTTCGATCCTCCTCCGCTCCACCAAATTGAAGGGCTCGGATGACATCCGGGCCTTTTTCTTGCCTGAATTCACATTGTCGCCTGAAATCCCCGTTTGACAGAGGCTTCAACCACGGCCCTTCCGACTCGTCCGAATCGGGGCGTTCGCCGGCGCGGTATTGACCGAGGACTGCGCCAGCAGCGTGGCCATGAGCGATGGCGCCTCCCGGCTGTTCATCTCTGCAATATTTATTGCTGCCTTCGGACAGCGCGGGCTGGCAGGCCTCGTCGAACAGGAATGCCGGGCGATGGCGCCGTTCAGATTTGCGGAGCCACTTCTAACCACTCCGGCTTGAGCACCTCACCGCAGGTATGATCGGCATCTGTTTTGGGGTGTCCATCTGTGGTTAGCCATCTTCAAATAAAGGGAGCACTTATGCAGTTGTACGTGGATTCCAACTATGTTTCACCCTACGCGATGTCTGTATTCGTGGCTTTACACGAAAAGAAATTGCCATTTGAGATCACAACCATTGATCTGTCGAGCGGAGCGGCTAGCGCTCCTGCTTACGCCAAGATATCCCTCACCCATCGTGTTCCCACATTAGTTGATGGTGATTTCTCGCTTTCTGAGTCGTCGGCAATTACTGAGTATTTGCACGAGGCTTATCCAGGGCAGGCGTTGTACCCCGCTGAAGTAAAAGATCGTGCTCGCGCCCGTCAAGTACAGGCGTGGTTACGTAGTGATTTCATGCCAATTCGCTCGGAGCGAACCACCGTTGTGTTGTTTTATGCCCCCTCGGCCACGCCGCTATCTGCCGAGGCGCATAGCGCTGCACAGAAATTATTTGCAGGCGCAACAGAGTTACTTTCGCACGGCGGCCCGTACTTGTGCGGCAAAGAGTGGTGCATCGCCGATGCCGATTTAGCACTTATGCTTAATCGTTTGGCGCTTAACGGCGATTCAGTACCTGAAAGTTTGGCTGCCTACGCCTCGCGTCAGTGGCAACGGCCATCTGTGCAGTTATGGGTTAATCAAGAACGTCCGCCACTATGAACATGGCGCTCGAGAGGGACGCGGCAAAAGCGGCTCGCCCCTCAACTTTACGTTGGGAAGCATCAGGAGCCGTTGCCGCATGACGTCTATGCGGGATCAACCATTGCAAAAGCAAGGTTCTTCATCGACTGCGTTGATGGAGCCGGCAAAAACGAGCGAGTGTCATTTGCAATCACCTTGAGGCGGCTAGATCTGTCTGCGAACCCGAACCACGCCCCCGGCTATGCATCGATCTCCCGAACTCGGCGCGTACCGACCTTGGTACACAAGGGGTTCTCCCTGCCTGAATCCTCGGCGATCTCTGAGTCTCAAGCCCAGTGTTATTCCCAATCGAAACGCGGCAGATTATCCAGCGCCCGACGCAAGGCGTTTTGCCATTCCTCTTTGACCGCCGCGTAGAACGGCGTGTCCAGATCAAATGTCTGATGCCGCAAGACCCGGAGTTCGCCCGTTCGATAGAGCAACAGCTCCACCGGCGGCCCGACCGAGATATTGCTGCGCATGGTTGAGTCGATGGAGACCAGAGCGGCGCGGGCGGCATCCTCCAGGGTAATGCCCCGATGGATGTTGCGGTCCAGAATGGGCTTGCCGTATTTGATCTCGCCGATTTGGAGAAAGGGCATCTGCTCGGAACAGCTGATGAAATTGCCTTCCGGATAGAGCAGGAAAATATCCGGGCGCTCATTGCCGATCTGGCCGCCGAGGATAAAGGTGGAAGTCGTGTCCACCATGGCCCCTGCCGTAGCACCTGAGGTGGCCTGCACCTGGCGGCTGACCCGCCCGACATAACCGACCAGCTCATCGAAATGCTGGAAGGTGCGCAGGCTCTCCGTGGCCAGGGGATCTCTTGCATGCCGCTTCAGGATGGCGACCACTTGCTGTGTCGTCGCCAGATTGCCCGCACTCAGCAGGACCACCACCCGGTCACCGGGGTATTCAAAGACATACATCTTGCTGTAGGTTCCGACGTGATCGACGCCGGCATTGGTGCGTGAATCGGACGCAAAAACCAGTCCCTGATCACAGCGGACAGCAAGGCAATAGGTCATGATCGATCCATTTTTTATATTGGACGGGGGGCCATTGATCATATCATGCCCGTCCCGGCTAAGCCCACGAATTCATTCATGGATCAACCCAGGAATCAGGGATGAACGCGCACGATTGGACATGTTACCCGCCTCAAAGAATTTCAAACCCAGAAACCCTGGACATTCGCGGGCTGGCCTACCATCTGCAGCGCTGGCCGGGCCAGGGTGGCCCCCTGTGCATCTTGCTGCATGGCTGGATGGATGCAGGCGCCACTTTCCAGTTTCTGGTCGACGCACTGCCGCCCTCATGGGACGTGATCGCCCCGGACTGGCGCGGCTGCGGCCAAAGCGCCTGGAGCCCAGGGAGTTACTATTTTCCCGAATACCTTGCTGATCTCGATGCCTTGCTGAACGTTCTAAGCCCTGAAATCCCGGTCTGGCTGGTGGGGCACAGCATGGGCGGCAATGTGGCAAGCCTCTATGCTGGCATCCGCCCCGAACGGATCAGTCGGCTGGTGAGCCTCGAAGGACTGGGTTTGCCCCCTTCCCAGGCGAGCCAGGCGCCCCAAAATTACCAGGCCTGGCTGCGGGAGCAGGGCGCGCCGCGGAAAAACCGTCCCTATGCGGCTTGGTCATCCTTCATGGAGCGCTTGCATCAAGCCAATCCCCGTTTGCCGGCGGAACGCGTCGCCTTCATTGCCCATGCATGGGCCAAGGACAGCGCCGAAGGTCCCCTGTTGCGGGCGGACCCCCGACACAAGGTACGCAGCCCGATCCTGTATCGCCTGGAAGAGGCGCGGGCCTGCTGGCGCCGTATCCAGGCCCCGGTACTGTGGGTGCTGGGAGAGCATTCGCCTTTCGTGCGATTGAACCAGACCCTGCTGGATGAAAATCGCGCCTGCTTTCGGGATCTGCGCGAGATATGCCTGGCCGACTGCGGCCACATGATCCACCACGAACAACCGGTAGCCGTTGCACAAGCAATCGCGCACTTCCTCGCCATGGAAAACGCGTGAGCGCGGGCAATCGAGGGAGGATGGAGGCTAGGGCCGGAATCGAACCGACGTACACGGCTTTGCAGGCCGCTGCATGACCACTCTGCCACCCAGCCATGAAAACAGAAGGGGATCGCTCGAATGAGCCATGATCCCCGTAGAGGAAGATAAATGCAATGCGGCCGGCGCTTTTCGGAGCCGGCCGCACCCAAATCTGGAGCGGGAAACGAGATTCGAACTCGCGACCCCAACCTTGGCAAGGTTGTGCTCTACCACTGAGCTATTCCCGCTTTCGTGGATTCGGAATTCTAACAGCATGGCGCGCCACGTCAAGCGTCTTGATGCCAAATGAACGTCCACGCCTGCTTCCCGCCCTATTGAGTGCAAAAAAAATAATTAGTATCCTAATTGAATGAGCGAGACCTCTGCGACCGTATTTCACGACCAAGTTGGGCTGCGACTGGCTGAATCAGCGCGGCGCTGGCGGCAATTGCTGGATGAACGCCTGCGGGACAGTGGGCTCAGCCAAGCCCGCTGGCTGGCCCTGTTGCACTTGCGGCGTTTGGGAGACGGCATCGCGCAGATTGCCCTGGCCCAGTCGATCGGCATCGAAGGCGCAAGCCTGGTGCGCATTCTCGACGACCTGGAAGCGAGGCGCCTGGTGGAACGCCGCACCGATCCCCAAGATCGGCGCGCCAAGCATCTGTTGCTCACCGCCGAGGGTCTGCTTGCCTTGAACGAGGTAGATGCCATCGCCCGCGCGTTACGTCGGGAAATGCTGGCCGGCCTGGATCAGCAACAGATCACCGAATTTCAAGACGTTCTCGACAGGATTCTGGCCAACGCCGACCAGTTGTGCACCAAACCCCGCCATTCATCACGTATTGAAAAGCCGCAGCCATGACAGACGCCACCGCCATATCCCGCCCCCGTCGTCGCATCGGCCGCCTTGCGGTCGCGCTGCTTGCCGCGATTCTGCTGTTGGCCTGGACCGGTCACTGGATCCACCGGCAGCTCACACTGACCCAGTCCAACGACGCCCGCGTAGCGGCCGACATGATTACGATAAGTAGCGAACGGGCGGGTCGCATCGTGGCGCTCAATGTCACTGAAGGCCAGGTCGTGGCAGCCGGCGAACTGCTGGTCCAGTTGGATGACGCCACGGCAACCGTGGCGGTGGCCGAGAGCCAGGCTGCGCTGGAGAAACTGCGCGCGGAACGGGCGACTTTGCAATCCCGTATCGGCCAGCAGCGCGAGGCGGTCGCCGCGCAAAATGCCATGGCGGCCTCGCGACTGCATAGCGCCCAAGCCAGCCTGGCGGTTCAGAAGACGCGGATGGATCTTGCCCGCCGCAATGCCGAGCGGGCCGACGCCCTGATCCCTGATCAGGTGATCAGTGTGCAAAGCTGGGATCAGATCAAGAACCAGCGCCTGGCAGCCGAGGAATCCACCCACGAAGCCGAAGCGCAGCTCGCCGTGGCGCAGGCAGGCGTGGCACAGGCCCAGGCAGAGGCCAAATCCATTGATGTCCTGGAACATGAACTGGGCGAGACGGACGCGGCCATTGCCCAAGCCGAAGCGGCCCTGGCGCAACAACGCCTGGAGCGCAGCAAGCTGTCCCTGCTCAGCCCGGTCGCGGGCGTCATTGATGAGACCTTCGTCAATGCGGGGGAATATGCCGTACCTGGCCGTCGATTGCTGATGATGCATGACCCGCGCACGATCCGGGTGGAAGCCAACGTCAAAGAAACCGGCATCGACAGCGTCAAGCTGGGCGCGCCGGCACAGATCCGTGTGGATGCCTATCCCGGCCAGACGTTTATCGGTCATGTCAGCGCGCTTGGCCAGGCTGCCACCAGTCAGTTCGCGCTCATCCCCAACCCCAACCCGAGCGGAAATTTCACCAAGATCACCCAGCGCCTGCCCATTCGCGTCGAACTCGACCATCCCGAAAGCGGATTACGGCCGGGCATGATGGTGGAAATCGCCATTGAGCACTGAAGTCTCCGAACTGACCCGCCTCAGCGCCCGCTATGGGCCGGCCTACCGCTGGCTGGCCACACTCACCGTCATGACTGGCACCATCTCCACCGTGCTGTCATCCACCATCGTGAACGTCGCTATCCCCGACATCATGGGCGCGTTCGGCATCAGCGCCACCCAGGCGCAATGGATGTCCACGGGATTCCTCGCCGCCATGACCTCCACCATGCTGGCCAATGCCTGGATGGTGGGACGCTTCGGGCAGCGCGGGGCCTTCCTGATCGCGATCGGCACGTTCTCCGTGGGCTCCATGCTGGGCGGCCTGAGCCCCAACGAGCAGACCTTGATCTTTGCCCGCATCCTGCAAGGCGGCGCTGCGGGCCTCACCCAGCCCCTGGCCATGATGGTGATCTTCAGCGTGTTTCCGCCCGACAAGCGCGGGCAGGCCATGGGCATCTACGGCATCGGGGTCGTTCTCGCCCCCGCGCTGGGGCCCACGCTGGGCGGCATCCTGGTGGACAACCTGAGTTGGCGCTATGTGTTTTTCATGAGCCTGCCGTTCTGTCTGATCGGCATGGGACTGGCCAGTGTGCTGCTGCCCGGACCCGAGCGCGACGTGCCACGACAGCCCCTGGATGGGATCGGCCTGGTGTTGATCGTGCTTGCACTCTTTCCCTTGCTGACCGCGCTCGCCAATGGGCAACGCTGGGGCTGGAGCGAACTGCCAACCGGACTGACGCTGCTGCTGTCCCTCGCCGCCTTGATCGGCTTGGTGTTCTGGGAACGGCAATGCCGCCATCCGCTGATCGACTTCAGCCTGTTCCGCAACCCCCAGTTCGCAGCGGCCGCTGGTGTCACCCTCATCTATGGCGCCGGTCTGTTCGGCTCGACCTACCTGATCCCGGTCTTTGTCCAAACCATCCAGGGCTTTACCGCAACGCGTTCGGGGCTGTTGCTGATGCCCGCGGGCCTGGTGCTGGCCGTGATCTTCCCCTTGGCGGGACGGCTTTCCGATCGGCTGCCACCTCACTATCCCGTACTGAGCGGACTGGCCGTGTTCGCGCTGTCCTTCTGGTTGCTGCGCGATGTGGACGCCAATACCTCTTTTGCCTTCCTGGCCTGCGCCATTGCCCTGGGGCGAATCGGCCTGGGGCTGGTCATGCCGGCCCTGACCGCGGGCTCCCTGCGCGCCGTGGATCCGCAGAAAATTGCCCAGGGTTCCGGTACCGTCAACTTCCTGCGCCAACTGGGAGGCGCGCTCGGAGTGAATGTGCTGACCGTGTTCATGGAGCGTCGCACTGCCTTCATGGTGGACGCAATGACCGCAACCCAGACCAGTGGCAACCCCTCGACCCAGGCGCTCATGGACCGCATGACCGAGCTATCCCAAGCCGGCGGCGCCCCTGGCGATCTGGCCCAGGGGTATGCGGCGGACTTTCTGGGGCGGGTGATATACGCCCAGGCCAATACCTTGGCTTACCGGGAAGGTTTTATACTCGTGTCTGTGTTGTTCCTTGTGGCTATGGGACCGGCCTGGCTGATGGGCCGAACCCGGGAGACGCGTCATGTATCACCGGATCCTGCTCGCCTATAACGGCTCCCCCGAAGGCCGCGCCGTGCTCCACCAGGGGACGCAGCTGGCTCAGCTCTGCCAAGCTGAAGTGTGCCTCTTGGCCGTGGTGGGCATCCCCACCGGTCTCACGATGGCCGAAACCGTGGTGACCCCGGAGATGACCGACGCGCTGGAGGCGCCGGCGCGTCGGACCCTGGAAGAAGGGGCCAAGGACATAGTCGCCTTGGGTCTGGCGGTGCAGACCCGCATCGAATTCGGCGAGCCGGTCGAGCGTATCGGCGCCGTGGCCCGGGAATATGGCGCGGATCTGATTGTCGTGGGTCATCGCCATCGCGGTACGCTGGCCCGCTGGTGGGGTGGCTCGGTGGGCAAAAGCCTGCTGGGACAGATTCCCTGCGATCTGCTGGTGGCGCTGGATAATCAGGAAATCGCGGCCCAATCATGAGTCAAACCGCCCTGCCACAGGACCTCAACTGTATCTTCTGCCGCATCGTCGCGGGGGAACTCCCTGCCAGCCGCGTCTTCGAGGATGATGTCTGCCTGGCCTTGATGGATGTCTTCCCCCTGCGACCGGGTCATGTGCTGGTGATGCCCAAGACCCATGGCGAACATCTTGCGGATTTGTCCCCCGCCTTGCGGGCACACCTCTTGGAAACGGCCAACCGCATCGCCCAGGCCCTGCGGCGCAGCGCGCTTGCCCCGGATGGCATCCATTTCGCCGTCAACGAAGGGCGGGCCGCTCACCAGACCGTTCCGCATTGCCATATCCATGTGCTGCCCCGTCGGCGCGGCGACCTGTTTGGGTTGATCGGCCAGATCCTGTCCAAACCCATCCAGCTTATTCGCGGTCCCCGTGCGCCGGATGAGCGTGAGCGTCAAGCCCGGCTGATCGCCGAACAACTGGAACCTTGAGCAGGACAAGTAACCTCCCGCCCTGATTTCAAAGCGGCATCCATTAACCCTGGCCCACCATCGCGCCCGGCAAAGCACATTCCGGTTTTACCGCGATCGATCCCTGGCGCGCCCCGCATTTTTCCCGCAACCGGCGTTTCCCATAAAAAAGGCCGGACAACTCCGGCCTCTTCCCTATTCATCGACGCCAAAAGTAACGGTCAGGCGATCGTCACGCTGTTGTCCAGATAGACGTCCTGGATCGTCTCCAGCAGGGAAACGCCTTCCGCAAACGGCCGCTGGAACGCCTTGCGCCCGGAAATCAGGCCCATGCCGCCAGCGCGCTTGTTAATCACCGCCGTACGCACCGCCTGGGCGAAGTCGTTGGCGCCGGACTCGCCACCCGAATTGATCAGCCCGCAACGGCCCATGTAGCAGTTGGCCACCTGATAACGAGCAAGGTCGATGGGATGGTCGGTGGTGAGTTCCGTATAGACCTTGTCGTGGGTCTTGCCGAACTTGACGGCCTTGTAGCCACCGTTGTTCTCGGCCATCTTCTGTTTGACGATGTCCGCGCCGATGGTGGAGGCAATGTGGTTGGCCTGCCCGGTCAAATCCGCTGCCAGATGGTAATCGACGCCTTCGTGCTTGAAGGCATTGTTGCGCGTGTAGGCCCAGAGGATCGTCACCATGCCCAGCTCATGGGCGCGTGCAAAGGCCTCGCTCACTTCCTGGATCTGCCGCCGCGATTCGGGCGCGCCGAAGTACACCGTGGCCCCCACACCGATGGCGCCCATGTCGAAGGCCTGATCCACGCTGGCATAGAGAGTCTGATCGTACTGGACCGGCAAACTCAGGATTTCGTTGTGGTTGAACTTCATGATGAAAGGAATCTTATGGGCATAGCGGCGCGACATCATCGCCAGTACCCCATAGGTGGACGCCACGGCGTTACACCCGCCCTCCAGTGCCAGCTCGCAGATGGCG
>Ga0209851_1000153_pt1 | contig 18189 bp, 14 predicted proteins | sample GWRWT4_14Oct14_FD_187195 | JGI IMG/M metagenome (GOLD analysis project Ga0209851, IMG submission 187195) | Sand microcosm microbial communities from a hyporheic zone in Columbia River, Washington, USA - GW-RW T4_14-Oct-14 (SPAdes) (version 2) | ecosystem: Engineered > Artificial ecosystem > Sand... | reverse complement strand
TCGCTGTCATGGCGCAGCAACAGCAAGCGGTCGGACAGACTCAAATCATCATCCAGTTGTACGGGCGCGGAAAACCCTCGCAGCAAGGAAGGCACCGGACGCTCTGCCAGATCCTGGAAAGAAAAGCGAGCGGATGCCCCGTGCAGCAGCAACACCCGCTCCGTGGCCGTTGTCGATTCCTCTTCTGCCAAGCGCAGCGGCAGCGCCCGACCGGCGCCATCAAGCAGGGCCAGACGCACCGGAATCGGCAACGGCGCCTTGGTCGCTTCGCCAGGTGTGGGTGGCGTGTGCTGGCTCAGCTCCAGTTCATAAACCTGGCGCGCCGGATCATGAATGCCACGGGCGGTCAGGCGGGGGGTGCCGGCCTGGCGGTACCAGGCGAGAAACGCGCTCAAATCCTGTCCACTGCCGTCGCTCAAGGCGGCGACGAAATCCTCCACCGTGACCGCCTGTCCGTCGTGGCGCTCGAAATACAGGTCGGTGCCCCGGCGAAAACCGTTCTTGCCCAAGGTGTTGGCCATCATCCGCACCACCTCGGCGCCCTTCTCATACACCGTCGCGGTATAGAAGTTGTTGATTTCAAGGTAGGCCTCCGGGCGCACCGGATGGGCCAGCGGGCCGGCGTCCTCACGGAACTGCACGGCCTTGAGCTGGGCAACGTCGTGGATGCGTTGCACCGCGCCGCCGGGTTGATCGGCGGAAAAAGACTGATCCCGAAACACCGTCAGGCCTTCCTTCAGGCTGAGCTGGAACCAGTCGCGGCAGGTGATGCGGTTGCCGGTCCAGTTGTGGAAATACTCGTGTGCCACCACTGCGGCGATGTGATGGTAATCCTCGTCGGTGGCGGTATCGGGACGGGCCAGCACGAACTGGCTGTTGAAGATGTTGAGTCCCTTGTTCTCCATCGCGCCCATGTTGAAATCCGAGACCGCGACGATCATGTAGCAGTCCAGATCGTACTCCCGGCCGTAGTTTTCCTCGTCCCAGCGCATCGCCGCCTTGAGCGAGGCCAGCGCATGGCCGCAGCGGTCTTCCAGGCCATGGGTAGCATAACAGGCAAGCCGCACCGCACGCCCCGAGGCCGTGTGGAAATGATCCTCGACACAGGCCAGATCGGCGGCCACGATGGCGAACAGGTAGGACGGTTTCAGGAAGGGATCGACCCAGTGTGCCCAGTGTCGCTCGCCCTCGATCCCCGACGCCACCAGATTGCCGTTGGACAACAGCACCGGGAAACGCTGCCGATCGGCGTTCAGGATGACCTCGAACGGCGCCAGCACATCGGGCCGGTCGAGGTAGGGCGTAATGCGGCGAAAACCTTCCGGCTCGCATTGAGTGAAATAGCCGCCGCCGCAAGGAAAAAGCCCTTCCAAACGGGTGTTGCGTTCAGGATCCAGTCGCACGCGGGTCCTGACCGTGGTGGCCGGCCAGGGAATCTCAAGATGGACGCCGTCGTAACGGTAAGCGTCCGGCGCCAACGTCCGGCCATCGACTACGACTTCCAGAAGCTCCAGATCCTCGGCATCAAGCGCCAGATAAGGGCCCGGCGTTGCGTCCGGACGGGCCGCCAAGGTCAATTCCCCGATCACCTCGACCTGTTCGGCGAATGTGACCGTCAGGCGAACGGCGCGAATCTCCACCGCTGGTGGGGTGTAGTCCGAAAGTCGCTTGGGGGTCTGCATGCCTGGATTTCCTCATCGCCATGGAAGGGTTTGCGTAAAAGCGCGGCGTCAGCGGATTGGGCTGCCGGGCCAGAGGAGTCGCTGACCCCGCGCCCTTGATCGGACGGCGCTCAGGTCGCGCGGGCGGCGGGTGGTTCGGCGGGCACCCAGATGCCAATCTCGACCGCCCGCTCGGGGGGGATCTTGTAGAAATCGATGGCGCGCATGCTGTTACGGAACATGAACGCGTAGATCCGCTCCCGGAAGCGCAGGAACCACGGGACACTCCGGTTGATCACGAGCGTCTCGCGGCCGATGAAAAAGGTGGTCTCGGCCAAATCGATGACCAGTCCGGCCCGCCGCGCCTGCGCCAGGGCAGCCGGCAAATCGGGACTCTGCATGAAACCATAATGGATCATCAACCGGTCGAAGCCATGACCCAGCGGCGTCCACTCGACACGCTGCCCGGGCGGCACCCGCGGGGACTCCTCGATCAGTACCGTAAGCAAAATCACGCGTTCATGCAGGGCATGGGTATGACGCAGCAGGTACTGGAGCGAGGGCGGTGCGCCCAGCCGCGGCGCGGTAAGGAAAATCGCCGTGCCCGGCAGGCGCACTGGCGCATGATGATCCAGTCGATCAAACAGGCTTTCCAACGGCTCGGATTCGGCGCGCAGGCGGGTGATGAGATTGCGGCGCCCCTGATCCCAGGTCCGCATGACAAAGAAAAGCGCCCCACCCGCAGCGAGGGTCACCCAGCCGCCTTCGTGCAGCTTGTGCAGATTGGCCAGGAGAAACGGCAATTCCACCAGGATCATGGCCCCGACGAGCAGGCCTGAAACCAGACCCGACCACAGCCACACCCGCCGCATGGTGAAATACAACAAGCTGGAAGTGATCAGCATGGTGATGGTGATGGCCACCCCATAGGCGGCGGCCAGATTTCCCGAAGTGCGAAACGCCAGCACCAGCGCCATGCACGCCAGCATCAACGCGAAATTGACCGAGGGCGCATAGACCTGGCCTATTTCCGAAGACGATGTCTGGACGATGCGCATGCGCGGCATGACCCCCAACTGGATCGACTGGCGCACCAGGGAAAACACCCCCGAAATCAGGGCCTGCGAAGCGATCACCGTGGCCACGGTCGCCAGGGCCACCAGGGGATACAAGGCCCAGCGGGGCGCCAAGGCATAAAACGGGTTGGCGATGGCGGCGGGATCGGCCAGTACCAGCGCCCCCTGGCCCAGATAATTCAACACCAAGGCCGGCAACACCAAGGCAAACCAGGCCTGGCGGATGGGCTTGCGGCCGAAATGGCCGAGATCGGCATAGAGCGCCTCGGCGCCGGTCACCACCAGGAACACGCCCCCCAGCACCAGTAATCCGGCCTTGCCTTCGGTCAACAAAAAGCTCAGCGCGTACCAGGGATTCAAGGCAATCAATACCCCCGGATTGTGGCTGATACCGATGAGGCCAAGCACCGCCAGGGTGGTGAACCACAGTACCATCACCGGCCCGAACACCGCCCCCACGCGGGCCGTTCCAAAGCGTTGCAGCGAAAACAGCAGCGCCAGGATCACCAGCGTGATCGGAACCACATAAGGCTCGGCGCCGGGCGCGGCAATCTTGATGCCTTCCACGGCGCTGAGCACCGAAATGGCCGGTGTGATCATGCCGTCGCAATAAAGCAGCGCCGCGCCGAAAATCCCCAGGGCCATCAGCCAAGCCGCCGTGCGCCCCTCACCCAGGGTACGCCAGGGATTCAACAGCGCCAGCAAGGCCAGGATGCCGCCCTCGCCCCGGTTGTCCGCGCGCAACACCAGGATCTGGTATTTGAGCGACACGATCAGAATCAGCGCCCAGAAAATCAGCGACAACACCCCCAGCACATGGGGAACGGTCAAGGCCACCCCCAGATGCGGAGAGAAACATTCCCGCAGCGCATAGAGCGGGCTGGTCCCAATGTCGCCATAGACCACACCCAGTGCGCCCAGCGGCGCCAGTGCTTGAGGCTTGGACAGGGCGGCGGGGATAGCGGGTAGCGTCGGCAGATGGGGCGTTTTCATGGACAAATCCAACAGGGGGGGCAGGGCATTCGAAGTGGGTCGTCAGCATGAGGGGGCTATGATAGGCGCCATCCGGCCGCAAGGGGAGAGGCACGGGAATCCGTCATCGATCCGACCCGCGAAGCCCCTCATAATACGCCGGGACAAGTTAGGCCAAGGTGGCACGGCGACAATGGCAGAGCGGGAGACAAGGTGATGGCAGCAGGTATGTGGCTATTGGTTGGGCTGGGCGTGGCACTCGCCGCACTGGCGCTGCACGATGTCTTTCAGCGCCGGCACGCCATTCTGCGCATCTACCCCCTGATCGGCCATTTCCGCTATCTGCTCGAAGGCTTCGGACCCGAACTGCGTCAGTACATCGTCACCAGCAACGAGGAAGAGCGCCCCTTCAGCCGCAACCAGCGCCGCTGGGTCTATGCGACCGCCAAGCGCGAGAACAACCAGTTTGCCTTCGGCACCGATCAGGATCTGGAGCACAGCGAAGGCACCCTGATCATCCGCCACACCGCCTTTCCCCTGGCTCAGTTCCACGCAGGCGACGCCCTGGATCAGGCCGGCTATCCACTGCCCTGCGCCAAGGTGCTGGGAGCCGCCCGGGGCCGGCGCCTGGCCTTTCGTCCGGCGTCGGTGGTAAACGTCTCAGGAATGAGCTTCGGCGCCTTGAGCGGTGTAGCGGTGGAAGCCCTGAACCGCGGCGCTCACCTGGCCGGCTGCTTCCAGAATACCGGCGAGGGGGGATTGAGTTCCTACCACCGCAATGGCGGGGACATCGTGTTCCAGATCGGCACCGGTTATTTCGGCTGCCGGGATGAGGCGGGCGCCTTCAGCCTGGACGCCCTGCGGCGCACCCTGGACGCCGGCACGCCGGTACGGGCACTGGAAATCAAGCTCAGCCAGGGCGCCAAGCCGGGGCTCGGAGGCTTGCTGCCGGGGGTGAAGGTCACCCCGGAGATTGCCTTGACGCGCGGCGTGCGGCCGGGCGTGGATTGCAAGAGCCCGGCGCGTCATGCGGCCTTTGGCGATGTGGACGCGCTGCTGGACTTCGTCGAGGAACTGGCCGACCAGACCGGGCTGCCGGTGGGCATCAAGTCGGCTGTAGGCGAAGCCGCCTTCTGGGAAGATCTGGCCACCTTGATGGCCCAGGGCGGGCGCGGCGTCGACTTCATCACCGTCGATGGCGGCGAAGGCGGCACCGGGGCGGCCCCGCTGGTGTTCGCCGATCGCGTCGCCCTGCCGTTCAAGGCGGCCTTCCCGCTGGTGTACCGGATCTTTCATCAGCATGGCCTGAGCGACCAGGTGGCATTCATCGGCTCGGCACGGCTGGGCTTGCCGGAGGCCGCCCTGTGGGGATTGGCGATGGGATGCGATCTGGTCAACGTGGGGCGCGAGGCGTTGTTCGCCATCGGCTGCATCCAGTCCCAGAAATGCCATACCGGGCGTTGCCCTACCGGCGTCACCACCCACACCCCCTGGCGCACCCGCGGACTGGACCCGGCGCTCAAGTCGGTGCGCCTGGCCAACTACCTCATCGGCCTGCGCCGCGAGCTGACTGCCCTGGCCCGCGCTTGCGGCGAAGTCCATCCCGCCCTGGTGGGCCTGGATCGCCTGGCGCTGGTTGAACAGGGCTACCGGGTCCAGGATCTGCAAACCATCCTGGCTTACGCCCCCGGCATGGGCCTGCCAGGCCCGGAAGCACGCGCCGAACTGGCCGCCTTGATGGCGCCCTTGTTCGAAGATCAGTTGCGCACCCCCACCACACGGGTAAGCTAGCACCCATGGGATGGCGCTTCACCAAAATGCACGGGCTGGGCAACGACTTCGTGGTCATCGACGGGGTGCGTCAATCCATTGCGCTCTCCGCCGCGCAGGTCAGGGCATTGGCGGACCGCCACTTCGGCATCGGCTGCGACCAACTGCTGCTGGTGGAACGGGCTCAGGGCAACGAAGCCGATTTTCGCTACCGCATCTTCAATGCCGACGGCGGCGAAGTGGCCCAGTGCGGCAACGGCGCCCGCTGCTTCGCGCGCTTCGTGGTCGAGGAAGGCCTGACCGCCAAGCGGGAAATCACGGTTGAAACCCGCGCCGGATTGCTGCGGCTGTACCTGGAAAATGATGGCCAGGTGCGCGTCAACATGGGCGCGCCGCGGCTTGCACCCGCCGAGATTCCCTTGCGCGCCGCGCAACAAGCCCTGCGTTATTCTCTGGGGCCTGCGCCATCCTGGCAGGTGGGCGCCGTTTCCATGGGGAATCCCCATGCCGTGCTCGCCGTCCCCGACGTGGCTACGGCGCCCGTCGGCGCGTGGGGACCGGCGATCCAGGCCCTGCCCGATTTCCCTGAGGGCGTGAATGTGGGCTTCATGGAAACGGTGGCGCGGGATCACATCCGCCTGCGCGTGTTTGAGCGCGGCAGCGGGGAAACCCTGGCCTGCGGCAGCGGGGCCTGTGCGGCGGTGGTGATCGGCCGGCTGTGGGGAGAGCTGGAGCCTGACGTCAGCGTGGATCTGCCCGGCGGGCGCTTGCGGATCCACTGGACAGGCGCCGGTGAACCGGTATGGATGACCGGACCGGCCGTGCGTGTATTCGACGGACAACTGTCCGATGTCCAGGCCTGACCCCATGCCGACCACCCCACCCACGGAACAGGAAGAACGCGACCAGGTGCTGGCCTATCTGCGCAGCCATCCCGACCTGCTCGACCGCTATCCTGAGCTGCTGGCCGATCTCATCATTCCCCACGGCGCCGGCTTGGCCTCGCTCATCGAGCGCCAGGTTCAGGTGCTGCGGGAGCGCAACCTGCGCCTGGAAGGCACCCTGGATGAGCTATTGCGTCATGCGCGCCAGAATGAAGCATTGCTGGACAAGGTCCATGAATTGGCGCTGGCGTTGCTGTGCAGCACCGATCTGAGCGCCCGCATCGAGGCCTTGGTGCACGCCTTGGTGCGTCATTTTCACGCCGAAATGGTGCGCCTTGTGTTACCTGCCCAGCACCCCGCCGCGCGCCTTGAACGCGCCGAGCCCTTGTGTCTCGCGCTGGAAGATTGGCCCGGCCCGCCCGCGGAAGGCGAACCGCGCTGTGGCCCCCTGGATCCGGCGCTGGCCGGCTGGCTGTTCCCGGCGCCGGATGGAGCGCCGGCCTCGGCCGCCCTGATTCCACTGCCGGGGAACCTGGGTGTGCTCCTCATCGGCAGTCACGACCCCCACCGCTTCCATCGTCATATGGGCACGGCCGTGCTGCGGCGACTGGGCGATCTGGCCGGCGCCGCACTGGAGGAGGTCGGCGCGCTGGCGGAGGCGCCACGGTGAAGACCGCGCTGGACGGCTTCCTGGCGGAACTGGCCCGCAACGGGCGCCATTCCCCCCATACCGTGGCCGCCTACCGCCGTGATTTGACGGCCCTTTGCGCTTGGTGCGCCCTACAGGGGATCAGCGCCTGGCCCGAACTCACCACCGCCCAGTTGCAACTGTGGCTGGCCGAGGGCCACGACGGGGGATTGAATCCGCGCACCCTGGCGCGGCGCCTCTCGGCGGTGCGAACGCTGTATCGCCATCTGCGGCGCACGGGGCAGGTCCACCATCTGCCCGCCCAGGCCCTGCGCGCGCCCCGCCGCGCCCACCGGTTGCCCGCCGTGCTCGATCCCGACACCACCGCCCGGCTCCTTGAAGACATCCCCCAAACGCCGCTGCAGTGGCGCGACCGCGCGCTGTACGAACTGATCTATTCCAGCGGTCTGCGGTTGAGCGAAGCCGTGGGCCTGGATGTGGCCGACCTGGATCTGGTCGCAGGCGAGGTGCGGGTACTGGGCAAGGGCGGGCGCATGCGCCAGGTGCCGGTGGGCCGCAAAGCGCGTGAGGCCCTCGGCACCTGGCTCGCCCTGCGCGCGCCATCGGTGCCGCCGACGCAAACGGCGCTGTTCGTCAATCATCGTGGCGCGCGGCTGGGGGCGCGCAGCGTGCAACGCCTGCTGGCCCAGCGGGCGATCACCCAGGGCCTGGCACAACACATCCATCCACACATGCTGCGTCATGCCTTCGCCACGCATCTGCTGGAATCCAGCGGCGACCTGCGCGCGGTGCAGGAGCTGCTGGGCCACCAGCGCCTCAGCACCACCCAGATCTACACCCACCTGGACTTCCAGCACCTGACGCAGGTCTACGATCGTGCCCATCCACGCGCCCGGCGCCAAGCCCAACCGCCCCCGGATCCCGACGGCATGCAGTAGAATCCTCCCTTCAAGTCCCGCCGGCGTCGGCGCACCAGGACGAGGAGCGATGCAGCAGTTCCACGGTACGACCATTCTTTCCGTGCGCCGCAATGGCCAGGTGGCCATCGCCGGTGACGGCCAGGTGTCCATGGGCGACACCGTCATGAAAGCCAATGCGCGCAAGGTTCGGCGGCTCTACCGCGACCGCGTGCTGGCCGGTTTCGCAGGCGGCACGGCCGACGCCTTCACCTTGTTCGAACGCTTCGAGAGCAAGCTGGAAGCCCACAGCGGCCACCTCACCCGCGCGGCGGTGGAGCTGGCCAAGGACTGGCGCACCGACCGCATGCTGCGCCGCCTGGAAGCGCTGATGTGCGTCGCCGATGCCACGGCATCCCTCGTGATCACCGGCAACGGCGATGTCATCGAGCCCGCCGACGCCATCATGGCCATCGGTTCGGGCGGCAACTATGCCCTCGCCGCAGCGCGGGCGCTGCTGGCGGAGACACCCCTGTCGGCGCGCGACATCGTGGAGAAAAGCCTGCACATCGCCGGCGACATCTGCATCTACACCAACCACCATCTCACCATCGAGACCCTGGACGCCGCCTGAAGGCGAGCGCGTCCGGCGAGGAAGACCCATGTCCCAGATGACCCCGCGGGAAATCACCGAGGAACTGGACAAGCACATCATCGGCCAGCAGGCCGCCAAGCGCGCCGTGGCCATCGCCCTGCGCAACCGCTGGCGCCGCCAGCAGGTGCCCCCGCCTCTGTCGCAGGAAATCACGCCCAAGAACATCCTCATGATCGGGCCCACCGGCGTGGGCAAGACCGAGATTGCCCGCCGCCTGGCCAAGCTGGCGCGAGCGCCCTTCGTCAAGGTGGAGGCCACCAAATTCACCGAAGTGGGTTACGTCGGCCGCGATGTGGACACCATCATCCGCGATCTGGTGGAAACCTCCTTCAAGATGACCCGTGAACTGGCCGTCGCCGCGGTGCGGGTGCGTGCCGAGGACGCCGCCGAGGAGCGCATCCTGGATGCCCTGCTGGGGACGCCGCGCCCGGCGCCCAGTGTGGTCGGCAGCGGCCCCAGCGAAGACACGCGCCAGAAGATGCGCAAGATGCTGCGGGAAGGCGCGCTGGATGAGCGGGAAATCGAAATCGAGGTGCGCGGCAACCTGGGCGGGGTGGAAATCATGGCGCCCCCCGGCATGGAGGAAATGACCAACCAATTGCAATCCATGTTCCAGAACCTGGCCGGCAACCTGCAGAGCCGCCGCCGGCGCCTGAAGGTGAAGGAAGCCTTGGCCGCGCTCACCGACGAGGAAGCGCTGCGGCTGGTGAATGAAGAGGAAATCAAACAGCAGGCAGTGCGCAACGCCGAGGAAAACGGCATCGTGTTCCTCGATGAAATCGACAAGGTCTGCCGCCGCGCCGATCATGCGGTGGGCGCCGATGTCTCCCGCGAGGGCGTGCAGCGCGACCTGCTGCCCCTGGTGGAAGGCTGCGCGGTCACCACCAAGTACGGCACGGTGCACACCGACCACATCCTGTTCATCGCCTCCGGGGCCTTCCACGTCGCCAAGCCCTCCGACCTCATCCCGGAATTGCAGGGCCGTCTGCCCATCCGCGTCGAGCTGCAATCCCTTGGGGTGGAGGATTTCGAGCGCATCCTGACTGAGCCCGATGCCGCGCTGACGCGCCAGTACCAGGCGCTGCTGGCCACCGAGGGCGTGACCCTGGAATTCACGCCGGCGGGCGTGCGGCGGCTGGCGGAAGTGGCCTTCGAGGTCAACGAGCGCACCGAGAACATCGGCGCCCGACGCCTGCACACCGTGCTCGAGCGCCTGCTGGAAACCGTGTCCTATGATGCGCCCGATCACGCCGGCACCACCTTGGCGGTCGACGCGGACTACGTGGACTTTCACCTGGGCGCCCTGGCCCAGGATGAAGACCTGAGCCGCTACATCCTGTAAGTAAGGAAGCCTCCCATGACCGCCGCGTCCGCCCCACGCCTGACCGCCATGACCCTGCACCGCCGCTCGCGGGCGCTGGAGGTGGCCTTCGACAGTGGCGAGGTGTTCCAACTGCCCTGTGAATACCTGCGCGTGTTCTCGCCCTCGGCCGAGGTGCGCGGCCATGGTGCCGGGCCGTCGATGCTGGTGGTGGGCAAGGAAGCGGTCAACATCCAGGCCATCGAGCCCACTGGCCATTATGCCGTGCGGCTGGTGTTCGACGACGGCCACAACAGCGGCATCTACACCTTCGGCCAGCTCCATACGCTGGGCCTGGAACAGGCGCACAACTGGAGCGCCTACCTCGCCCGCCTGCAATCGGCCGGTTACACGCGCAAATCCATCCCACAGGATGCCCCGTCATGAACCGCGATCAGGATCCCACGCCGGACGACATCGATTTTGGCTTCGAGCGCGTCCGGCGCGAGGACAAGCAGCGTCTGGTGCGCGGCGTGTTCGATTCAGTGGCGGATCGCTACGACCTCATGAACGATCTCATGTCGATGGGGCTGCACCGGATCTGGAAACGCTTCACGGTCGCCCTCGCCGGGGTGCGGCCCGGCGAGCGGGTGCTGGATCTGGCCGGCGGCACCGGCGATCTGGCGGGGGCTTTCCTGCCCCAGGTCGGGCGCGAGGGGCTGGTGATCCTGAGCGACATCAACGCCGCCATGCTGGGGCGCGGGCGGGAACGACAGGTGGACGCGGGCCATGCGGGCAATCTGGCCTATGTGCAGGCCAATGCCGAGGCCCTGCCCCTGGCTTCGGGCAGCGTGGACTGCGTCACCATTGGTTTCGGCCTGCGCAATGTCACCGACAAACCCGCCGCCCTGCGCGAAATGGGGCGGGTGTTGCGCCCGGGCGGGCGGGCCCTGGTGCTGGAATTTTCCCAGCCCCGCATCGCGCCGCTGAAGCCCGTCTATGACTGGTATTCCTTCAATGTGCTGCCGCGCCTGGGCCGGCTGGTGGCCGGCGATGCGGACAGCTACCGCTACCTGGCCGAGAGCATCCGCGTGCATCCGGACCAGGAAACCCTGAAATCCATGATGGTGGAAGCGGGCTTTGCGCGCTGCCAGTATTTCAATCTGGCGGGCGGCATCGTCGCCGTACACCGAGGATTTCGGATCTAAGCATGGCGACAAACGATGCACTTCCCCTGGCCCTGCTCGAACGGGGACTGAACCACACCCTGCGCGACAGCCCGGCCGCTGCGCGCCTGCTGGCGCAGCTGAACGGCCAGGCGCTGGCACTGCATGCCGAGGAACTGGGGCGAACGCTGTATCTGGTCGCTCATCCCGCCGGCCTTCAGGTTCTGATGCAGGCGGACCGACCCGCCCAGGCGAACCTCTCCGGCACCCTGTTCGGCCTGTCCCGGCTGGCGGCAGGCAGCGCCTCAGGCCGATTGCCGCCGGGGGTGCGCCTCAGCGGCGAGATCGAGGTGGCCGAACAGTTCCAGCGCCTGCTGGCCCTAGCCCGGCCCGATTTCGAAGCGCTGCTGGCGCGCACCCTGGGCGATGCGCTGGCTCATAGCGTGGGCACGGGGTTGCAGCGGATCGGTCGCTGGGTCAGCCGCAGCCTGTTCAGCCTGGGACAGGATGCCAGCGAGTATCTGCGCTACGAAACCGAGCTCCTGCCCGATCGGTCCGAAGTGACGGCCTGGGTCGATGAGGTCGACCGGCTGCGGGACGATGTGGCGCGTCTCGCAGCGCGCGTGGAGCGACTGCAACAATCCTCCCCTAACGTTCACGTTCAACCCGACTGAACGCCAAAGGATCCCTGCCGATGTTCCGAGCCACGCTGCGCATCCTGCAAGCCACCCGGGTGGTGCTGCGTTACCGGCTGGACGATACCCTGTTCCACCTGCCGCCGTTGCAGCCCTTCGGCTGGATCCGCCATGCGCTGCCCTGGCACTGGCGCCGCGAGGAGCGGCCACTCGGGATGCGTCTGCGCCTGGCACTGGAAGAACTGGGACCGGTGGCGATCAAGCTGGGGCAGGCACTGGCCACCCGCCGCGACCTGCTGCCGCTGGAGATGGCTGACGAGCTGGCCCGGCTGCAGGATCGGGTGCCGCCGTTTCCCGGCGCCCTCGCGCGGCGCATCCTGGAGGAAACCTATGGCGCGCCGCTGGAACGGGTGTTTGCCGAATTTTCCGAAACCCCGCTAGCCGCTGCCTCCATTGCCCAGGTCCATGTGGCGCGCCTGAAAGACGGTCGGGAAGTAGTGGTGAAGCTGTTGCGGCCTGGGATCGAGCAACGGATCCGCCAGGACTTGCGCGTCATGTACCTGCTGGCGGATTTCATCCGGCGCTATGTGCCCGATGGCCAGCGCTTGCGCGCGCGCGAGGTGATCGAGGATTACGAGAAAACCATCCTGGACGAGCTGGATCTGGTGCGCGAGGGGGCCAACGCCGCCCAGACCCGGCGCAACTTCGAGGACCGGCCGATCCTGTATGTTCCGCTGGTGCACTGGGACTGGACGCGCCGCCATGTGCTGGTGATGGAGCGCATCCATGGCATTCCCATCAGCGACATCGCCGCCCTGAAGGCGCGTGGTGTCAACTTCCGCTTTCTCGCCGAGCGGGGGGTGGAGATCTTCTTCACCCAGGTGTTCCGCCATAACTTCTTCCATGCCGACATGCATGCCGGCAACATCTTCGTGGACACCCGCGACCCGGCGCGACCCGGCTACATCGCGGTGGACTTCGGCATCGTCGGCAGCCTGGGCCGTGACGACCAGCGCTACATCGCCCACAACATCTATGCCTTCTTCAACGGCGATTACCGGCGGGTGGCCGAATTGCATGTGGCGTCCGGCTGGGTGCGGCCCGACACACGGGTGGAAGATCTGGAGTCGGTCATCCGCAGCCTGTGCGAGCCCATCCTGTTCCGACCATTCAAGGACATCCACCTCGACCAGCTCCTGCTGCGCCTGTTCGAGATCGCCCGGCGCTTCAACATGGAAGTGCAGCCCCAGCTCGTGTTGCTGCAAAAGACCCTGGTCCAGATCGAGGGACTGGGGCGCCAGCTCTACCCCGACCTGGACCTGTGGACCACCGCCAAGCCGTTCATGGAGCGCTGGATGCACGAGCAACTGGGCGTGCGCGGGGTATACCAGCAATTCAAGGCCAACCTGCCCGATCTGGCCCAGCGCCTGCCGATGCTGCCGCTGACCCTTGACCATGCGCTGCAGGCGATCACCGAACTGCCCGCCCGACAGCAGGCGCTGACCCAGCAGTTGCAACGCATGGAAAACCAGCGGACGCAGCGGCGCGGCGGTGGTTGGATGCTGATGGGGGGCACGCTGTTGCTGGCGGCAGGGGGACTGGCCGGAATGGTGCTGGGGCAATCGGCTGCGATCGGCCAAAATGCATGGCCCATCGCCGCCGTCCTTGGCGTCTGTGGTCTATTCAGCCTACGCCGCGCCCACCGCGTCTGACGATTTCATCCACTGAGGTGTAATGACCATGGCCAATTTGCTGCAGGATCAATTGCTCAAGGCGGGCCTGGCCAAGCCGGAGCAGCTCAAGAAAGCAGCCAAGGAACAGCGTCAGGCGCAGCGCGGCAATGCGCCCAACACAGCCGCCGAACAGGCGCGGCTGGCCCAGCAGAAAAAGGCGGAAAGCGACCGCATCCGTAACCAGGAACAGCAGGCACAGCGCGAGCGCAAGGCCCAGGCCGCCGAAATCCGGCAGTTGATCGAGACGCAAAAGCTGGATCGCAGCGGGAGCGAAAGCGCCTTCCAGTTCGTCGATGGGGGAAAGATTCGCAAGATCCATGTGCATGAAACGCAGCGCGCCCAGTTGATCAAAGGCCTGCTGGCCTTGGCCAGGCTCGGCCAGACCTATGAACTGGTACCGCTTGCGACCGCCGAGAAAATTGCCCAGCGCGATCCCAGCCGCGTGGTTCTGCTCAACACCCAGCCCGAAACACCGGTCGATCCGACCGCCGATCCTTACGCCAATCATCCGGTGCCCGATGACCTGATGTGGTAGGCGCTGCGAGCCGTCGACCCGGCCTTGAGCCGTGCTGCGACAAAGGTACTCCCTCCTTCAATTGTCTCTAAATAGCTACAGAGGCGGAAGCCTGTTTTTTGAACTATTGTTCAAACACATCATCTTCCAGCGCATCAAAAAAATCATATTTTATCTTATAAATCAAGATGATCGCGTGACGATAACGAATCGAATGACGATAAAAAGCGAGGGCAAGCGACATGGGACGTTGCGTTTTTTTCAATCTGCCGGGTGCATCAGGGCACATCAACCCCACTGTCGGCGTCGTGGAGGAACTGATCGCGCGTGGCGAAGAGGTGATCTATTACGCGGGCGAGGATTCGCGCGCCAAATTCACCAAGCTGGGCGTCAAATTTCGCACTTATGATGACTGGTTCCAGTACACCCACACCGCCAGCACGGCCACGAATATCCTGGATTTCGCACTGGTCGAAATCGACATGACGCTCAAATGCATCGAGCCCCTGCTGGAGCGTACGCGCCAGGACAATCCGGACTATGTGATCTACGACTCGTGTTGCGTCTGGGGTAAATACATTGGCGAAGCCTTGCACAAACCAACCATCGCCTCCATCACCACGCTGGTGAGTTCGCCCTGGGTCATGCTGAGCGATGCACGTCTGTCAGCCCACATCGTGGGAGTGCTCATCCGTGGCATCCCCATGATCACCTGGGCGCGGCGCAAGGGCATCGAACTGATGGCCAAGATCGGCGTGAAATTTCAGGGCATTCTCTATCATATTTTCGATTTTTTTGCGTGCGTTGGCGAACTCAACATTGTCTTCAATACCCGCGAATTCCAGCCTTTCGCAAATCGTCTGAAGGGCAATTTCCACTATGTTGGCGCCTCGATACCCGAAGGGCGCGACCTGGGCAATCTCGATTTCGATCGATTTCACGGCAAACCCCTGGTTTATGTGTCGATGGGGACGGTGCACAATCACAATGTCGCGTTTTACCGCACGGTCATGCAGGCGCTGGCCAACGAACCCGTTGGCGTCATCATGTCCATCGGACGCAATATCGACATCCAGGCATTGGGCGCCATTCCTGAAAATTTCACCGTGGAAAATTTCGTTCCGCAACTGGAAGTGCTCAAGCGTACCGATGTCTTCATCACCCATGGCGGCATGAACAGTCTGAATGAAGCGCTCTATTTCGGCGTGCCGGTGATCGTGGTACCCCAGCAAATCGAACAGGCCTTCAACATGCGCCGCCTGAAAAAAATTGGCGTGGCCCAGCCCATGCCAAAAGAACTGACACCACAGTCGATCCGGCAGACGGTCTACAGCGTGCTCGGCAATGACCGTTACAAGCAGAACGCCAAAACCTACAGCGCCACGCTGCGTCAGGGTGGCGGTCACAAGGCAGCCGCACAATTGATCCTGGATTTCGTCATAGCCCATACGCATGGCCAGGATTGGCGGCAAGCATCCTGATGGGCCAAGGATGCGGTCAGAACTCCGTCCGTCGCAGCTCTTCCTGATTGGCGCAAACCAGCCTGTAATTTACCGAAAACCCACGCCCGCATCCTCGCCTGGTGTGGGGCGCGGAATCCTGAGGCCTGACGGAGCGGTCATCCCAACTGGCCACGAAAATCGCCCTCAGCGTCTGTAGCAGACACGCGCGCCGACTGTTGAGTGAAAAGCCAACACCGCCATTCCGACCTGATGCCGACCAGCGGGCCGGGAAACCAGCTTCAGACTTGCTCCGCTTGATCGATGGCTTTGTCGCGGATGCGGTAATTCCCGGTTGAGCAATGCGCACCCGCTGGCGCGCTGGCAGGCTTTTGAAGTAAAAAGAGCACGGGAACCGAATCAGGCCGCATGAGTCGAATGGCCCGTTCTCCATGCGCCTGCATCCATGCCTGATCACACACCCAGCAGCCCAGTCAAACGCCCCACCAATCGCTTGGGGCATTCAAGATTTCCGCTATCCAAAGGCTCGTCGTGACGTTATTCACCCGTCGACTCATGGTTGCCCTGCTTGCCGCCGCGATTCTCGCCACCGCCGCCTATAGCGTTCACGCCTGGCGCGCCGCCAAGCCGATTGATCTGCCGCTGGTGCGGGTCGAACAGGCCGATCTGGAGGAACTGATCACGGCCCAGGGCAAACTGGAGCCCAAGGAATACGTCGATGTCGGCGCCCAGGTCTCGGGCCAGCTCAGCCGGCTGCATGTGGAAATCGGCGACAAGGTGACGCGCGGCCAGCTCATTGCCGAGATAGACCCGCGCATCTATGCCTCCCGCGTGGCGGCGGACCAGGCGCGACTCAGCTCGCTCACCGCCCAGCTTGCCGAACAGAACGCCCAGATCGTCTACGCCCGCCAAGTGCGGGATCGCAATCGCCAGCTGATCGCGGCCCGTGCCGTGAGCCGGGAAGCACTGGAGGAAAGCGAGTCGGCCCTGCGCGTGGCCGAGGCGCGGGCCGCCTCGCTCAAGGCCCAGATCGACGAGGCGCGTTCCACCCTGTCAGGGGACGAAACCAATCTCGGCTACACCAAGATCTACGCGCCCATGGACGGCACGGTGGCGAGCCAGACCGCCCGCGAGGGCCAGACGCTGAATGCCAATCAGACCGCGCCGGTCATTTTGCAAATCGCCGACCTCGGCACCATGACGGTGCGCGCGCAGGTGGCCGAGGCCGATGTGCCACGGGTGCGATCCGGCATGGCGGTGTCCTTCACCACCCTGGGCTCACTGGAGCGGCGCTGGCAGGCGGTGGTGCGCCAGCTCCTGCCCTCGCCGGAAGTGATCAATGACGTGGTGCTCTACAACGTGCTAGCCGATGTCGACAACCGCGATGGCCAGCTCATGAATGGCATGAGTACGCAGATGTTCTTCCATGTTGCGCGCGCTGAGAACGTGCCCGTAATCCCCGCAGCGGCACTGGGGCGCCGCCGGCCTGAACAGGATTCGGCGCAAGGGGAAGCCTATGAGGTCCAGCGCCATGTCGATGGTCACCTGGTCCCCACCGTGGTGCAGGTTGGGCTGATCACCCGCACCCAGGTCGAAATCCGCGCCGGGCTCAAGCCCGGTGACGAGGTGGCGCTGCCGAAGCCCAGCATCGCGCCCGCCGCAAAAGCCGCTGGGCCAGCGCCCCGCATCGGCCGCTGATCATGGCCCCCACGCCGCTTTTGGAGCTGCGCGGCATCACCCGCCGCTTCAAGGCCGGGGATACGGAAGTCCGCGCGCTGGATGAGGTATCGCTCGCGATCTGGCCGGGGGAGTTCGTGGCCATCATGGGGCAGTCGGGGTCCGGCAAGAGCACACTGATGAACGTGATCGGCTGCCTGGACCGGGCGGACGCCGGCGAATACCACATCCTCGGCCGCCCGGTGGACGGCTTGCCGCCGGATAGCCTCGCCAGCCTGCGCCGCCAGACCTTTGGCTTTGTATTCCAGCGCTACAACCTGCTGCCGGGAGCAAGCGCCGCTGAAAACGTGGAAATGCCCGCCTTGTATGCCGGCCTGACCGCCACGGTGCGGGCCGAGCGCGCCAAGTCGCTGCTGACGCGCCTGGGTATGGCCGAGCGCAGTGGCCACCGCCCCAACCAGCTTTCCGGCGGCCAACAGCAGCGCGTGGCCATTGCCCGCGCCCTGGTCAACGATCCGCCAGTGATCCTGGCCGATGAGCCCACGGGCGCACTGGACAGCAAGAGCAGCGCCGAGGTGATGGCGCTGCTGGCGCAACTTCATGCCGAAGGGCGCACCATCATCCTGATCACCCACGATCCCCAGGTCGCGGCGCACGCCCAGCGCATCGTGCGCATCACCGACGGTCGCATCACCGAGGACGGGCCGCCGCAACCGGGGGCACAAACGCTGCCGAGCGACCAACACCCCGCCGACGGTACCGGCATGCTGCCGGATGTGGGCGAGGCGGTGAAGGTGGCGCTGCGCTCGCTGCGGACCAATTTGCTGCGCACCGCGCTGACCCTGCTGGGCATCGTCATCGGCGTGGCCTCGGTGGTGGTGATGCTCGCAGTGGGCGAAGGCGGCAAGCAGAGCGTGTTGAACCAGATCAGCGCCATGGGCACCAATTTGCTGGTGATCCGCCCCGGGGCGCCGGGACTGCGTGGCAGCGGCGACATCGTCACCCTCACGCTGCAGGATGCCGAGGCCATCGCCGCGCTGCCGGATGTGACGCTGGTGGTGCCTGAGCGCGGCGGCCGCCTGACCGCGCGGGTGGGCGCCGTGGACTATCTCACCACAGCCCAGGGCGTAGGTCCCGATTT
>Ga0209851_1000151_pt1 | contig 18497 bp, 11 predicted proteins | sample GWRWT4_14Oct14_FD_187195 | JGI IMG/M metagenome (GOLD analysis project Ga0209851, IMG submission 187195) | Sand microcosm microbial communities from a hyporheic zone in Columbia River, Washington, USA - GW-RW T4_14-Oct-14 (SPAdes) (version 2) | ecosystem: Engineered > Artificial ecosystem > Sand... | reverse complement strand
GCCGAGTTCAGCCCCTACCCTGTGCGGCTCAACTTGTCGCAGCTGACCATCATCTTTGATCGGCCCGAACGTTCGGTCCCGATGGGCCGGACCGGGGGTGGCTCGAACCATCTGGCCTACCATCTGTCAGCACTGCTCGCCTTGCATCTGTTCGCGGCACAGAACAACCGCCCAATCCCTCGCTTCCTGCTGATCGACCAGCCGACCCAGGTCTACTTTCCGTCTGAACAGGTCTACAAGGACGCCGATGGCTCGGTGCAGAAGACCGAAGCCGACGCCGACCTCAATGCGGTGCGCCGACTGTTCGAGCTATTGCTGAAGTTTACGCAGGAGGATGTTCCCGGTTTTCAGTTGATCGTCACCGAGCACGCGAACCTTCGTGACGAGTGGTTCCAAGAAGCATTGGTGGAACAGCCTTGGACAAAACCGCCGGCGCTAGTTCCTGAAGACTGGCAAGACCAGCAATCCGCGTGACGTATCGAGCGGAGCGGCGTAACAACCGATTGCAGCGGACGGCTTACGCCGCCGCTGAACCGGAGCGTTAGGCGTCGCCGGCCCAACGCATCAGAAGTCAAAGCCGCGTTCAGCTTCCTTCCTGAGCCAGCGTATCCACCTGCCAGCCGCCGCCCAAGGCCTTGTAGAGTTGAACCAGGGCGCGCAAGCGCTGCTGCTGAGTCGTCACGCGCGAAAGCTCCACGGTGAACAGGCTGCGCTGGGCATCCAGCACTTCGAGATAGTCCGAATAGCCTTCGTCGAAGCGGCGCTGGGCAAGACGCGCCGTTTCCCGCAAAGCGGTGATCTGCTGATCCTGTGCCACCAGTCGCTCGCTGGTTGCGCTGCGGCTTTCCAGCGCGTCGAGCACCTCGCGGAAGGCAATGCGCACGGTCTGCTGGTAGTTCACCAGCGCCTGCTGACGGCGCGCCTCGGCGGCGCGGACATTGGCCTGGGTGCGCCCAAAATCAATGATTGGCCCCACCAGGCCACCCGCAAACTGCCAGGTCTGGGCCGGTCCGTTGAACAGATTGCTCAATTCATCGCTCTGGGTCCCGAACACACCCGTGAGAGACAGGGTTGGGAAGTAAGCGGCCCGTGCAATACCGATCTGGGCATTGGCGGCCTGCAACTGCGCTTCGGCGGCGCGGATGTCCGGCCGACGTTCCAGCAGGGCGGAGGGCAAGCCCATGGGCACTTCCGGCATGGCGGGAAGATCATCGATCGGCCGGCCATCGGGAATCTCTTGCTGCACAATCTCGCGCGGCGTGCGACCAAGCAACACGCTCAGGGCATTGATCTGCAGCACGCGCTGCTGGCGCAGGGCCGGCAACTCGGCGCGGGCAGCCGCCAGTTCCGATTCCGCCTGCCGGAACACCAATTGGGAAACGGCGCCATTGCGATAGCGCGATTCCTGGAAGCGGTAGCCTTCCTCTCGGGTTTGCACCGTGCGCTTGGCGATGGCCAGTTGCTGGTCAAGCGCGCGCAGGTTGAAATATCCAGAGGCCACATCGGCCGCTACCGCCAGACGGATGGCATCCCGACTGGCCACGCCGGCCAGCAATTGCGCGCGCGCTGCCTCACTGGCCCGCGCCAACCGCCCCCATAGATCGACCTCGTAATTCAGCACCGCCGAGACATTGAAGTCGTTGTAGATCACGCCACTGCTCGGAATCGGCGTCTCCTCGCTCCCTTGCTGGCGCGCGCCGTTGGCCTGGCCACTCAATAGCGGATAGCGCTCGGCATCCCGCAGCCGGAGCACCGCGCGCGCCTCGGCGATGCGAGCCGCAGCCAGGGACAGGTCGGCATTCTGCTGCAGCGCTTCCTCCACGAGCCCGGTGAGCGTCGCGTCGTTGAAAACGCGCCACCAGTGGGGATCCACGCCAGTCGCTGCTGGTGAAGCGGGGACTGCTCCCGCGGCGGCCGCCCAAGTGCTGGGAAGATCGCTCTCCGGTCGCACATGATCAGGACCCAGCACGCAGCCGGAAAGACCCACCGCCAGCAACAACAATGGAATCTGCTTAACCATGCGCATTTTTCTCCTCGCTGGGCGCGCCGTGCGGCGTCGTTCGCTCCGTCAGCCGGCCGATCAGGACAAAGAACATGGGCACGAAGAGCGTGGCCAGGAAGGTGGCCGCGATCATGCCGCCGATGACGCCGGTCCCGATGGCATGGCGGCTGGCGGACCCGGCGCCGCTGCTGATGGCCAGCGGGAGCACGCCGAGCATGAAGGCCAGCGAAGTCATGACGATCGGCCGGAAGCGCAGGCGCGCGCCCTGCAGTGCAGCGTCATGGATGGATGCCCCTTCGCGTCGGTGAAGCATGGCGAATTCGACAATCAGAATCGCATTCTTCGCCGACAGACCAATCAGCGTAAGCAGACCAATCTGGAAGTACAGATCGTTCTCCAATCCACGCAGCCAGGTGGCGGCAATGGCGCCGAAGACCGCAAAAGGCACGGCCGTCACCACCGCAAAGGGCAGGCTCCAGCGCTCGTACTGCGCCGCCAGGATGAGAAACACCATGACAATGCCGAATACGAAGGCCAGCGTCCCGGTTCCCGCCGTGGCGAGTTCCTGATACGCCGAGCCGACCCAGCCCACGGAGTAGTTATTGTCCAGGACTTCCTGACTCACCGCCTGCATGGCGGCGATGGCCTGGCCGGAACTGTAGCCCGGTGCCGGTTCGCCCAGGATCTTGGCCGCCGGGAAGACATTGAAACGCTCCACCAGATCCGGGCCGATGGTGCGCTTGACATTCAACAAGGCGTCCAGGGGCACCAGATTCCCGTCATTGGAGCGCACAAAGACATGCCGCAGATCCTCGGGCGAGCGACGGAAATCCGCTTCCGATTGCAGATTCACCCGGTAGCTGCGCCCGTACAGGGTGAAATCGTTGACATACAGGCTACCGAAGGTGCTCTGCATGATGGTGAACACCTGGTTGATCGGCACATTCAACGCCCGCGCCTTCTCTCGATCCAGTTCCGCGAAATACTGCGGCGTGCCGGTGGAAAAGGTGGTGCGCAGGCCGGTGAGTTCGGGACGCTTGCGCGCCGCCTCCAGCAGGCGGTTGGTAGTTTCCATCAGGGCGGCGCTGCCGGCGCCGGCACGATCCTGCAGGTAGGCCTCAAATCCGCCCGTGGTGCTCATGCCGGTGATGGGCGGCGGGTTGAAGCCGAACATCACGCCATCGCGCAGATCCTGACCCAGACCTGCAAGCGGCTTGACCAGGACGCGTGCATCGTCTTCGGCCGCCGTGCGCTCGCTCCAGTCCTTCAGCATCACGAAGGACACGCCGGAGCTGGTCTTCTGGGATTGGGCCAGGATATCGAAGCCGGCAAAGGTCACCACGGAATCAACGGTGTCCTGCGCGAGCATGCGACGGGTGGCCTCGTCGGTGATCGCCTTGGTGCGATCCAGCGAGGCGGCCGGCGGCGTCTGGTAAGCCATCAACACATAACCCTGGTCTTCGGCCGGCACCAAGCCGCCGGGCACGCGATTGAACAGCAGCACCGTGATCCCCATGAGGCCGGCGAACAGCACCATTCCCAGCAAGCCCCGCCGCATCAGGAAGCTGGACGCACTTACATAACCATTGGTGGTGCGGTCGAACAGGCGGTTGAACACCCGGAACGGCAGCGCCGGTTCCTTGTGCACTGGCTTGAGCAGCAGGGCGCACAAGGCGGGGGTCAGGGTGAGCGCGACGATCCCGGAAATGATCACGGAGATCACGATGGTGATGGCGAACTGCTGATACATCTGTCCGCTGAGACCACCCAGAAAGGCCACCGGGATGAACACGGCCGAGAGCACCAGCACGATGGCAATGACCGGGCCGGTCACCTCTTCCATGGCCTTGAAGGCGGCGTCGCGCGGGCTAAGCCCCTCGGTACTCATGAGGCGCTCGACGTTCTCGATCACGATGATGGCGTCATCCACCACGATTCCGATGGCGAGCACCAATCCGAAGAGCGTCAGCAGGTTGATCGAGAACCCGAGCAGCAGCATGCCCGCAAAGGTCCCGATGATGGACACCGGCACCGCCAGCAGCGGAATCAAGGTGGCACGCGGGTTCTGCAGGAAGATGAACACCACCAGCACCACCAGCACGATGGCCTCGATGAAGGTGCGGATCACTTCCTCGATCGACACGCGGACGAACTTGGTGGTGTCAAAGGGGATGTCGTAGGCCAGGCCATCGGGGAAACGCTGGGAAATCTCGGCCATCTTGGCGCGGATGGCGTCGACCGTCTCCAGGGCATTGGCACCGGGCTGCAGGTAGAGACCGATGGGAACTGCCGGCTTGCCGTTGTAGCTGGCTTCGAAATTGTAATCCTGCGCCCCCAGCTCCACCCGCGCCACATCGCTCAGGCGCAGCGTGGCGCCCGAGGGATCCGAGCGCAGGATGATGTGACCGAAAGCTGCGGGATCCGCCAGCCGGCCCAGGGTGTTGACGGTATAGGTGTAGGCGTTTTCGCCACTGATCGGCTCCTGGCCGAACTGGCCAGCGGCGAACTGGGCGTTCTGCTCCTGGATCGCCCGTGCCACGTCGCTCGCGGTCAGGTTGAACTGTGCCAGCTTGTCGGGGCGCAGCCAGATGCGCATCGAATAGTCTTTCTGGCCAAACAGCGAGGCATCGCCCACGCCGGGAATGCGCTTGATTTCGTCGATGACATTGAGCAAGGCGTAGTTGCTGATGAAGACCGAATCATACTGGCCCGTGGGCGAGTTCATGGCGATGAGCGCCAGGATGCTGCTGGAGCGCTTCTGTACGCGCACCCCTTGCCGTCGCACCTCCTCCGGCAGACGCGCTTCGGCGGCCTTCACCCGATTGTTGACGTCGATGGTGGCCTGGTCGGGATCGGTGCCGATGGCAAAGCTGATCGTGATGCGGACTTGACCACTGGCGGAGGCCACCGAGCGCATGTAGAGCATGTTCTCGACGCCGTTGATTTCCTGCTCCATGGGACCGGCGACGGTCTCGGCAATCACCTCGGCGCTGGCGCCCGGATAATTGGTGCTCACCACCACTTCTGGCGGCACGATGTCCGGGTACTGCGCAATGGGCAGGGCACGCATGGACATGAGTCCGGCCAGCACGATCACGATGGACAGGACCGAGGCAAAGACCGGGCGACGAATGAAGAAAGCGGAAATCATGCCTTCATACTCCGTTCGGCCGAAGCGGAAGGCTTCTTCTCTTCACTGGTCTTTTCTTCCTTGCCGGCCGGCGCAGGATCAGCGGCTTTTCCGGGTTGGGTTTGGGCAGCGGCCGGCTTGACCGGTGCGCCCGGGCGCACCTTGATCACGCCATCCACGATCACCTGATCACCCGGCTTCAGCCCTTCCTCGATCAGCCACTCGGCACCAATGGTGCTGCCTGGCCGGACCGGCTGAACCTTGGCCTTGCTGTCATCCCCCACCAGATAAACGAAGGTCCCTTGCGGACCCTGCATCACCGCCGCCTGCGGCACCACCATCGCCGCCTGGCGCACCAGGCCCTTGGGCACGATGCGCACGAACTGACCCGGCAGGATACTGGCGTCCGGATTAGGGAACACCGCCCGGGCGCGCACAGTGCCGGTCGCAGGATCGATGCTGCTGTCGGTGAAGCTGATATGGCCCTGTTGGCTGTAAACCGTGCCATCGCCGAAGCGCAGTTCGGCAGCCAGACGCTCCCCCCCCACCATCGTCAGCTCTCCGCTGGCCAGCAACTGGCGTTGGCGCAGGGCATCCGTATCGGGATAGGAAAAGTTGACGTACAGGGGGTCGAGCTGGGTGATGCGGGTCAGCAGGCTGTCAGCCGCACCTGGGCCGACCAGGCTGCCTTCGGAGCGCACTTCGAGGCTGGTGATGCCACTCACTGGGGCTTCGACGCGGGTATAACTCAAGTCAATGCGGGCTGCTTCGACATCGGTGCTGGCAGCCGCCAGGTTGGCGCGCGCCAGATCCAGGGTGGATTGCGAGGTATCGCGCTCGCGCGCGCTGATGGCGTTCTCCGCAAACAGCGCTGAAACGCGCGCCCAGTCCCGCTCGGCTTGTCGCAACTGGGCCTGGCCATCCTGCAACCGGGCCTGGGCTCGCGCCAGCGCCACCGCGAAGGGTGCCGGATCGATGTTGAACAGGATATCGCCAGCCTTGACGCGCTGGCCTTCCACGTAGGTGCGCTTTTGCACGATGCCGGTCACTCGTGCCCGCACCTCGACCTCTCGGAATCCCGCCGTACGGCCGGCGTATTCGTTTTCGATGGGCACATCCCGCGGTTGCAGGGTGATCACACCCACCTCAGCCGCCGGTGGTGCGGCGCCCTGGGGATTACCGCCCTTGTCTTCTTTGCCGCAGGCGCTCAGTGCCGATAACAGAATAGCCAGCAGCAAAATGCCCGGAACGGGCCGCGCGAAAACAGCGGAAATGGCGCGCATCATTTTGAATTTTCTCCGGTGGCAAGGAATGATCGGTGAAGCTGAGCGATCGAGGCATGGACTGGTACGGCTGCGACAGCCCGCGCCGATGGGAAGGATTGCGGCACGGCTGACCTGGAAAATTTACATACATTCACGTATGGTTGTCAACATAACCTATAATACGCGAATTGTTTATTGCTTTTAATGGAGATTTGGTGAATGGCGCGCCGCACCAAGGCCGAAGCGGAACAGACCCGTGAGCAGATTCTGGATGCCGCCGAGGCGGTATTTCTGGATCGGGGCGTGGCGCGCGCCTCGCTGGAAGAAATCGCCCAGGCGGCGGGTGTGACACGGGGCGCCGTGTACTGGCATTTCCGCAACAAGGCCGACGTGTTCGACGCCATGTACTGCCGGGTCCATCTGCCGATGGAGGATCTCTTCAACCAGGTGTTGGCGCTGGAAGATGGCGGAGCGGTCGAAGCGCTACGGGATTTTTGTGTCCAGTCTCTGCTCAGTCTGGCCCGCAACCCGCGTCGGCAGCGGGTCTACAGCATTCTTTTTCACCGCTGTGAATTCATTGATGAATTGCGCGACAGCAACGAACGGCTGATCGCCATTCAGCATCGCGGTCTCGCCAGCATGGAGGCGCTGTTTCGGCGGGAACGCGCGTTGGGAACACTTCCCAACGTGTGTCCGCGTCTCGCCGCCGTTACCATCCATACCGCCATGCTGGGCCTGTATTTCGATTACCTGCGCGAACCAACCGCCTATGACCTGGAAAACCAGGCGGCGCCCTTGGTCGACCTCATTTTCCGCTGCGTGTCCTGATTCGCGCTCCCATCCGGAAGCTGAATCGCGCCCGACCTGCCGCAAGTGAAACGAGGATCACGACAGCGCGGGTGCGGCGGACCCCTTGGCTCCACCCATCCGTTGCATCGCCTATCCTCGCCGCCAAGATCTTGTCCCCTCACATACTGCCGCCATGCAGCTTGCAGAGGCGTCACAGGAAATCCACGCTTTTCCATCGGAACTTCTCCGCTGCCCATGCCACCAACAGGCATGGCAACAAAAGTCCTGTCCCGAGGAAACCGCATGAATCTCCCTGCATCACCCCATCTCGAGCGCTTATGGACCGACCTGGCCACCAAGCGCCAGGCGGCCCTGTTGCTTGACTATGATGGAACCTTGGCGCCATTTCAGATTGATCCGGCCCAAGCCCGTCCATATCCGGGGATCGAGTCCCTCTTGAATCGCATCTGCGGCTTGCCGAATGATCGCCTCATCATCGTGTCCGGACGCTGGCTCAACGACCTGCGACCCTTGTTGAAACTTTCTTTCGAACCCGAAATGTGGGGCTGCCACGGCCGGGAAAGGCGCCTCAGCGGGGGTCAATCCTCATTTGTACCCTTGCGTGAAGCCGCCACCGCGGCCCTGGCGCAAGCGGATGACTGGGAAGATGCTGTCCTCGCACTCGGTGGACGGATGGAACGCAAACCAGGATCGGTGGCCTTCCACTGGCGCGAACTCAGTTCCAACCGACGCCAGGCTCTGCAGCAGGAGCTGAGCGCGCGTTTCGCTACGCTCACCCCGGCCGATGAACTGATCTGGCATGAATTCGACGGCGGCGTTGAACTGCGCGGGAGCGGCGCCGACAAGGGTCAGGTCGTGCGTCAGGTTTTGGCGGAGATGGACGCCTGCGGGGATTACTGCATTGCCTATCTGGGTGATGACTACACGGATGAGGATGCCTTCACTGCACTGGCAGACCGCGGGCCTGGCATTCTGGTCAGGGAAACTTGGCGCAACACGGCAGCAAATACGTGGTTGCGTCCGCCGGAGGGAGTCATTGCGTTCCTGACCCGCTGGCTCGAAATCCGGACACGCCAAACCGGAACTCAGGGCATGGGAACCCTGGGCGCCTAGATGGATCGGTTTCAAAACCCTGGCATGAGGCGCACGTCGGCTGCGCGGATGGGAAAAAAAGGGTGACATCGGGAAAAACCTCGGCGGCAATCGGCCCCCGCGCCGGTCTTGCGATCGGCACACCCATCCTTTGCGTGCAGCACCTCAGCCTGGATCTCTCCCGCAGGTGGCCGGAATAACGCCAGAGGGCGGTAAAAAGCGGTGCGTCTTGTCCAACAAGGGTCAAGAAACATATCCGCATCTTTATAAGGAAAGTACACAATGATCGATCAACCGCGGCGCCTGGTGGTGGTTTCCAATCGACTGCCCCTTGTCCTCTCGCCGGGTGCGGATGGTGGTTTGGTCAGCAAACCCGGCAGTGGCGGCCTGGTCACGGCGTTGCTGCCGGTGCTGCGTGATCGAGGCGGGGTCTGGGTGGGGTGGCCGGGCATCGCCGATCACACGGCCGAGGTGGAAGCAGCGCTGGACCGGAGCGCCAAGAAGGCGGGCTATCGACTGGCCCCGGTGGCGCTCAGCGCCGAGGACCAGGCCGGTTTCTACCACGGCTTTTCCAATGAGGTGCTGTGGCCCCTGTTCCATGATCTGCAATCTTTGTGCAATTTCGACCCGAGCTATTGGCGCAGCTATTGCGAGGTCAACCACCACTACGCCCAGGTGGTTCTGGCAGAGGCCCGTCCGGATGATTTCATATGGGCGCACGATTACCAGTTGCTGCTGCTGGCGGCGGAACTGCGGCGCGCAGGCTTTACCGCGCCGCTGGCGTTTTTCCTGCACATCCCTTTCCCGCCGCTCGACATCTATCTCAAGCTGCCATGGCGTTTCACACTGCTGCGAGCCCTGCTGGAATATGACTTGATCGGTTTTCAGACCTTGCGCGACCAACGTAACTTCATCCAGTGCGTCCGCGCCTTGCTGCCTGATGCACGCATCACCCATCGCACCCGTCGGGTGGACCTGCCCGATGGGCGAGGGGTGAGCGTCGGCGTTTTCCCGATCGGCATCGATGCGGCAGCTTTTCAGCGCCAGGCACGCTCGGCGGGTGTCACCGCAGCGGCGAACGCGCTGCGGGCCGAGCTACCGCAACGCGAGGTGATCCTGGGGGTTGACCGGCTCGATTACACCAAGGGCATCCCCTTGCGCCTGGAGGCCTTCCGCCTCGCCCTGCGCCAGTATCCCGAGCTTCAGGAACACGTCACCCTGATCCAGGTCGTCGTCCCCAGCCGCGACGATATCCCGCAATACCGCAACCTCAAGACCCGCATCGAACAACTGGTCGGCGAAATCAACGGCGAGTTCACCCGCCCCGGCGGCTGGGTGCCGATCCACTACGTCTATCGGTCGGTCGATCGCCTTGATCTCATCGCCTATTACCGCGCCGCCCAGATCGCCCTGGTCACCCCTCTCAAGGACGGCATGAACCTGGTGGCCAAGGAGTTCTGCGCCTGCTCGGTCCATGGCGATGGCGTCCTGATCCTGTCCGAGTTCGCCGGCGCGGCCGCGCAGATGCAAAATGGCGCGTTGCTGGTGAATCCCTACGACATCGAAGGCATGGCAAACGCCATCCGCCAAGCCTGCACCATGCCCCACGCGGAGCGACAGGCGCGCATGAAGCGCCTGCGCCAGGGTGTGAGTCGACAGAATGTCTTCCGGTGGGTCAACGGCTTTCTCGAAGCGGCCATCGCCCGCGACCTGGACGCCTTCCCACTCCCTCCAGACTATGTGCCGAGCGCGGAAGCGGAGCAGGCTTACTGGGATACCGCGTTCGCGGAATAAACCCTCGCGGAAGCAAGACCTGCGCCGTGCACCGCAATGCGTGCGGGAACAATCATCCCGCATCGGCAAACACCATGGCGGATGGCGATGCAGGGTGCGAGACAAGCGTCAAGCCGATCTCTATAATCCGGCGGGCATCAGCCTGCATACGCTGCGCTCAAGTTGAACAGCGACGTACCTGACCCGTGACCGCAGGTGCATCCGCACCGCCCCTACCGACGCCCGCGATGCCCATTGCGCCATGGGCCGCCAGATGGCGCCTCTGGCCCTTGTCTGCCCCACCTTTCCGATTCGATACCAACCAGATCAATGATCAAATTCAACGAACTGACCCTGCAACTTGGCACCAAGCGCCTGTTTGACCAGGCCAGCGCAACGCTCCAGCCCGGCGAACGCGTCGGCCTGATCGGCGCCAACGGCACCGGCAAATCGACCCTGTTTGCCCTGCTGCGTGGCGCCCTGCATCCCGACGGCGGCGAGGCCACCTGGCCGTCGACCTGGCGGATGGCGCATGTCGCACAGGAAACGCCGGCCGTCGAGCGCTGCGCGCTGGACTATGTGCTCGACGGCGATACGCCGCTGCGCGCCGCTGAAGCCCGTATTGCCGCCGCCGCGGCCTGCGGGGACGGGGGCGCCGAAGCGGATGCCCACACCGCCTATGCGGATGCCGATGGCTACACCGCCGCCGCCCGGGCCGAGACCCTGCTGCTGGGTTTGGGGTTCACCATCGCGCAAACTCGCCACAGCGTTGCGGCATTCTCCGGCGGCTGGCGCATGCGGCTGAATCTGGCCCAGGCCTTGATGTGCCCATCCGACCTGCTGCTGCTCGACGAGCCGACCAACCATCTTGATCTGGATGCCATCGTCTGGCTGGAGGACTGGCTGCGGCGCTATGCCGGCACCTTGATCGTGATATCGCACGATCGCGAATTCCTGGATGCGATCTGCAACGTCATGCTGCACATCGACCAGATGAAGCTCACCCGCTACGGCGGCAATTACTCGACCTTCGAAATCCTGCGGGCGCAGCAGTTGGAACTGCAACAGGCCGGGTTTGAGAAACAGCAACAGAAAATCGCGCACCTGCAAAGCTTCATCACCCGCTTCAAGGCCAAGGCCAGCAAGGCCAAGCAGGCCCAAAGCCGCGTCAAGGCGCTGGAAAAAATGGAAAAGCTGGCGCCGGTGCAGCTTGCCTCCGGCTTCAGCTTCGTGTTTCGCGAACCGGACGCGGCGCCCAATCCGATGCTGGTGATGGAGGCCGTGGATTGCGGCTATCGAACGGCCGCAGGACCGCAGCCCATCGTGCGCGGGGTCACGCTGTCGATCAGCAACGGCCAGCGCATCGGCCTGCTCGGTGCCAACGGCCAGGGCAAATCCACTTTGATCAAGACGCTGGCCGGCACGCTTGAGCCACTGTCCGGCAGCGTGCAAGCCGGCAAGGGACTGCAGATCGGCTACTTTGCCCAGCACCAGCTCGAGACGCTGCGCCCCCAGGACTCGGCGCTGCAGCATCTGGCCCGCCAGGCGCCGGGTAGCCGCGAGCAGGAGCTGCGCAACTTCCTCGGCAGCTTCAACTTCCGTAGCGACATGGCCACCGCGCCGATCGCGCCGTTTTCCGGTGGCGAGAAGGCGCGGCTGGCCCTGGCGCTGATCGTCTGGCAAAAACCCAACCTGCTGCTGCTCGACGAGCCGACCAACCACCTCGATCTCGAAACCCGCGAGGCCTTGACCATGGCGCTCGCACAATTCGAGGGCACCCTGATCGTGGTCTCCCACGACCGCCACCTGCTGCGCGCAACCACCGACCAGTTTCTGCTGGTTGCCGGGGGCCAGTTGCAAGCCTTCGATGGCGATCTGGATGACTACCGCAACTGGCTCTTGAAGCAGGCGGCGGAAAAGCGCACCGCCTCAACGGGCGCCGCAACGCTTACAGGCAATGCCGCTCCCGCCGTCAACCGCAAGGAGCAGCGCAAGGCCGAAGCCGAGGAACGCCAGCGCCGCGCGCAACAGCGCAAGCCGCTGCAGAAGGAACTCGACAGGATCGAAACCCAGATGACGCGGCTGTCGGCTGAAAAGGCCAGGCTGGATGCATTGCTCAGTGACGCGTCCCTCTATGATGAGGCCAACAAGCCCCAACTCACGCAGGTGTTACGCGAACAGGCCAACGTGCACACCGAACAGGCGCGCCTGGAAGCGCGCTGGCTGGAACTCCAGAGCGCGATCGAGGCACCTTGAGCCATCACGCCTTGATTCGTGCCCTTTCCCCCATTCCAAACCCGCCCACAACTTTTTTTCATCCCCCCCATTGGGTAAGATGCTTGATTTGACAAGGGCAAAAGCCCCCAGCCCGACGATTGAGGAGAGCAATGGTGGAACGCGAAGTAATGGAGTTCGATGTCGTCATTGTTGGCGCGGGACCTGCGGGCTTGTCCTGCGCCTGCCGCATCCTCCAGATGGCCGAACAATCAGGCCAGCAGATCGAAGTCTGCGTGGTGGAAAAAGGCTCGGAACTGGGCGCTCACAGCCTGTCCGGCGCCATTTTGGAGCCCACCGCGCTCAACGAGCTGTTCCCCGACTGGAAAGAGCGCGGCGCACCCCTGAACGTCCCGGTCACCCACGATGAAGTCTATTTCCTCCTGAGCGAGCAGCGCTCGGTGCTGACCCCAAATGCCTTGCTGCCCAAGCCCATGCACAACGAGGGCAACTACATCATCAGCCTGGGCCAATTGGTGCGCTGGCTGGGTGAACAGGCCGAGGCCATGGGCGCCAACATCTTCGCCGGCTATGCCGCCGCCGAGATGCTCTATGACGACCAAGGGGCCGTCTGCGGCGTCGTCACCGGTGACATGGGCGTTTCCAAGAAGGGCGAGCACAAGTCGAGCTTTACGCCGGGCGTCGAACTGCGCGCCAAGTACACCGTCTTCGCCGAGGGCTGCCGCGGCCACTTGGGCAAGCAACTGATGCAACAGTTCGACCTGCGCCAGGATTGCGATGCCCAGCATTACGGCATCGGCCTCAAGGAAATCTGGGAAATCGACCCGTCCAAGCACAAGCCCGGCCTGGTGGTCCATACCGCCGGCTGGCCCATGGACAACCGCACGGAAGGCGGCGGCTTCCTTTACCACTGGGAAGACAACAAGGTCCTGTGCGGCTACATCATTGCGCTGGACTACAAGAACCCCTACCTGTATCCGTTCAAGGAATTCCAGCGCTGGAAGACCCACCCCGCCATCCGCCAGACCCTGGAAGGCGGCAAGCGCATCGCCTACGGCGCACGCGCGGTGAACAAGGGTGGGCTCAACTCGCTGCCCAAACTGAGCTTCCCCGGCGGCATGTTGGTGGGTTGCGACGCCGGCTTCCTCAATCCCGCCAAGATCAAGGGCAACCACACCGCCATGAAGACCGGCATGCTGGCCGGTGAAGCCATCGTGGAGGCCCTGGCGGCCGGCGACACCGGTGGCAAGGATCTCACCGCCTACGGCGACAAGGTGAAGAACTCCTGGGTCTGGGAAGAACTCTACAAGTCACGCAACTGGACCCCTGCCCTGCACAAGTTCGGGACGCTGGTCGGCGCGCCGTTCCAGTTCATCGACCAGAACATCGCCGGCGGCAAGCTGCCCTTCACACTGCACGCCAACAGCCCGGACTATGCCGCCCTGAAAATGGCCAATGAGTGCCAGCCCATCGACTACCCCAAACCCGATGGCGCGATCAGCTTCGACCTGCCTTCCTCTGTCTATCTGTCAGGCACCAACCACGAGGAAGACCAGCCGGTCCACCTGAAGCTGAAGGACCCGGAGATTCCCATCGCGCAGAACCTGCCGGTCTATGACGAGCCGGCGCAGCGCTATTGCCCCGCCGGGGTGTACGAGGTGGTCAAGGACGAAGCGGGAAACCCGCGCTTCCAGATCAACGCGCAGAACTGCGTGCACTGCAAGACCTGCGACATCAAGGATCCGGCCCAGAACATCAACTGGGTCACCCCGGAAGGCGGCGGCGGTCCCAACTACATGATCATGTAAGGCGGGCAAACCGTCCGTTTGCCGTGATCCATGGCCCCGGTCGGCTGTCCGGGGCCAATTTTGATCACCTCCGACGTCTCCCTGCTTTCACTCGCGCATGGCATTGCAGCCGAACGTGAATGTAGCTGCCTTGGCGGCTGTTACTCCGCATGAGCAGCGCGTATCAGCCCGCCAGTCCACACTTCGGTCTTGCTGACCTGCTTGGCGATTTCCGGACTGCTTGATGCGTGAGAGGATGGTGCCCGCGGGCAAGCGATGGAGCCATCAGGAAGAGCCAATTTCTCTCGAAGAATAGAAAATCACTCCTTCCTCCCGAATTGGTCGATACCCCTGCGAGCGCTGAAGCGCTGGCTAGGCGTATCCGATTAGCGGTATACGCCGGGTGTCCTTAGGCTGCATCAGCCCCGCCGAGGCCGAGCCCAGAGCGGCTTAACCCCGTCCACTTTTTCGGGGGAGGATCATGACGCGGCCCCGCTGCCACGTGTTCCCCATCGATTCTGGAACCCCGCCATGTTGCGACTGACCCACCTCAAGCTGCCACTGGATCACACCGATGCGGACCTGCACGCGGCCATCGTCCAGCGCCTTGATATCCCTACCGAGGCGCTACTTGCCTTTACCGTGTTCAAGCGAAGCTATGATGCCCGCAAGCGTAGCCACATCCACCTCATCTACAGCCTGGACGTGACAGTGAGCGATGAGGCGCGTGTGCTGGCACGCTGGGCCGATGACGCCCAGGTCGGCCCAACGCCCGACATGCGCTACCGATTCGTGACCCAGGCACCGCCGGCCGGCGCGGCTGGCGGCGATTTCCGGCGGCCGATCATCATCGGCTTCGGTCCCTGCGGCCTGTTTGCGGCATTGGTGCTGGCCCAGATGGGCTTCCGGCCGATCGTGCTCGAACGCGGCAAGGCCGTACGCGAACGCACCCAGGACACCTGGGGCCTGTGGCGCAAGCGCGCGCTGAATCCGGAATCAAACGTGCAGTTCGGTGAGGGCGGCGCCGGCACCTTTTCCGACGGCAAGCTCTACAGCCAGATCAAGGATCCGCATCATCACGGCCGCAAGGTGCTGACCGAATTCGTCAAGGCCGGCGCGCCCGAGGAGATCCTCTACGTCAGCAAGCCGCACATCGGCACCTTCCGGCTGGTGTCCATGATCGAGCGCATGCGCCAGACCATTACGGACTTGGGCGGCGAGATCCGTTTCAGCCAGCGTGTCGCGGACCTGCACATCGAGAAAGGCCAGGTACGCGGCGTGACGCTGGCCGACGGTGAGCGGCTCCACAGCGATCACGTCGTGCTGGCCGTTGGCCACAGCGCCCGTGACACCTTCCAGATGCTGCATGAGCGCGGCGTCCATATCGAAGCCAAGCCCTTCTCGATTGGTTTTCGCATCGAGCATCCACAATCCCTGATCGACACCTGCCGCTTCGGCCCGCAGGCCGGCCATCCCCTCCTCGGCGCGGCGGACTACAAGCTGGTGCACCACTGCAAGAACGGCCGCTCGGTCTACAGCTTCTGCATGTGTCCGGGCGGCACCGTGGTGGCAGCGACCTCGGAGCCGGGACGGGTGGTCACCAACGGCATGAGCCAGTATTCACGCAACGAGCGCAACGCCAACAGCGCCATCGTGGTCGGCATTACGCCAGAGGACTATCCCGGTGGCCCGCTGGCCGGCATCGATTTGCAACGCCAACTGGAATCCCAGGCGTTTGTGCTGGGCGGCGGCACTTACGATGCGCCGGCACAATTGGTGGGGGATTTCATGGCCGGCCGGCCCTCGACCGCCTTCGGGAGCGTGCTGCCGTCCTACCAACCGGGCGTGCGGCTTGGCACGCTCGATGCCAGCCTGCCGGCCTATGCCATCGCAGCCATCCGCGAGGCCTTGCCAGCCTTTGATCAACAGATCCGCGGCTTCGCCATGGCGGACGCCGTGCTCACCGGCGTGGAAACACGCACCTCCTCGCCCGTCCGCATCACCCGAGGCAAGGATTATCAGAGCCTGAATACCCGAGGGCTGTATCCAGCGGGCGAAGGGGCGGGCTATGCCGGCGGCATCCTTTCGGCGGGGATCGATGGCATCAAGGTGGCGGAGGCGGTGGCGCTCAGTCTGGTGGGCGCGAAACAGTCGCGGGCTTGATGCGGCTGGCTGGCGTCATGGATTTGGGCTGGGCGCGCCTTCAGCCGGGACGCGGAGATGCGCCATTCACCGGCAAGCGCCCTCGAACCGCGGCAGCCACCCGGCGTGGTGCGCTTGTACCCTCCGGCCGGCCGCTTTCCGACCCATCGACAGCAGCACGCCGCCATGGGGATGGCTGCCAGAGGCAGCCGGCTGTAGGTCCGCCTACAGAGCATCGCCTTCCCAGCGCGGACGAAGTCACGCCAAGGCTTGTGGGTTTTCAGTGTTTCGGTCCGATGCGCATGTGCAGCACGGCATCGGCCACTGCCTCCCCCTGCGCATCGTGCACGGTGATCGTCACCGGCCAGTCCTGTTTCCGCTGCCAGTCGGGCGGTGGCGTGAAATGGCAGACCGCCGTGAGGTCGGTACGCGCCTTGCGCAGATAGCGGATATCGAGCCCGGCCGGGATCCAGCGCGCGGTGGCGGGAATGGCCAGTTGCACAGCCAGCGAACCGCACAATTCCATGAGATTCGCCAGCGCGGCAGCGTGCACGGTGCCCAGATGATTGGTCACCGCGCGGCGCTTGCGCATGCCGATTTCCAGATGTCCGGGCGCGGCGCGCAGGATGCGCGGCCGGATGGTCGCCGAATAGGGGGCGGCCAGCGCGATGCCAGCGTGAAGCCACAGATGATGGCCGGGGATGCGCTGCAGGCGCCGGAGCCAGCGCAGCGTGGGGGTCTCTTCCATCAAACCCGCTCCTTGGGTTGCCCGGGAAAAGTGTGTGCGCCAGACGGCGCGTCCTGCGCCTGGACGAGCGCTATTTTTCGACGAACGCCCGCTCGATCACATAGTCGCCGGCATAGCCGATCTTGGGGGACACCTCGAAACCCCAACCGTCCAGCACCGCGCAGATCGAATCCAGCATGCCGGGACTGCCACACAACATGGCCCGGTCATCGGCACGATTCATGGCGGGCAGGCCGATATCCGCGAACAGCTTGCCGGAGGCCATCAGGTCGTTCACCCGGCCCTGGTTGACGAACGGCTCGCGGGTCACAGTGGGGTAGTAGATCAGTTTCTCCCGCACCGCGTCGCCGAAGAACTCGCTGTGGGGCAGTTCGCGGGTGATGAAGTCGCGATAGGCCAAATCACAGACGCGCCGCACCCCGTGCACCAGCACCACCCGCTCGAAGCGGTCGTAGGTTTCCGGATCCTTGATCACGCTGAGGAAAGGCGCCATGCCCGTGCCGGTGCTGAGCAGGTAGAGATGACGGGCGGGCTTGAGATCGTGCAGCACCAGGGTGCCGGTGGGCTTGCGGCTGACCAGCAGGGTATCGCCTTCCTTCAGATGCTGCAGGCGCGAGGTCAGGGGACCGTCCTGCACCTTGATGCTGAAGAATTCCAGGTGATCCTCATAGTTGGCGCTGGCGATGCTGTAGGCGCGCAGCAAAGGCCGCCCGTTCACTTCCAGGCCGATCATGACGAACTGGCCGTTTTCAAAGCGCAAGCCGGAATCCCGGGTCGTGGTGAAACTGAACAGCGACTCGTTCCAATGCCGCACGCTCAAGACTGTTTCGGTGCTGATCGCCGCCATGGGAAAGTGATACTTCTCAGGGAATGGATTGGGGGCGTCAATTTTACACCCTCGCCCAGGTATATCCACCCGCGCCGCTTGGCATAATCCCGGGCCGCCGAGCTTGCGTTTGCCCGTGACTTGGCTAATTACTTACAGGGGTCGCTTCAGAAATCTCTGGAACGACCCGATAACCCACTCGCAACCCTGAAAAAAGATCAAGGGGAGGAGACATGATGTCGCAAGCAAGCCTTGCCTTATCCGGCAGCCCGGAATCGGCCGCCACCCGGATCCAGACAACAGATAGCCGCGTTGAATCAAGGCATCAGGAACAGGCCCGCATGCCCTGGCTGTCCGTCGCCGCAGCCATGCTGGTCTTCGTCGTGATCTTCGGTCTCTATCGCTGGTATCAGCAAACCCATGCCTTCACGGTTGGCCTGGATTACTTCGAACCTGAATTCAAGACCTACTGGATGAATCTGCTGTGGGCACAGGGCGCGGCTCTGATTCTGCTCGGTGGATCCGGGATGGCCTGGGCGTGGTTCAGCCGTGAGCGGGACTTGAGCCAGTTATCTCCCCAGGACGAGTTGTGGCGCTATTACCTGGTCATGTGCGTCCTGGCCCTGGGTAGCTTCATGGTCCTGCTGACCTTGGGGGTGTTTGCCGAATCGGATGCGGCCTGGCATC
>Ga0209851_1000149_pt1 | contig 18627 bp, 14 predicted proteins | sample GWRWT4_14Oct14_FD_187195 | JGI IMG/M metagenome (GOLD analysis project Ga0209851, IMG submission 187195) | Sand microcosm microbial communities from a hyporheic zone in Columbia River, Washington, USA - GW-RW T4_14-Oct-14 (SPAdes) (version 2) | ecosystem: Engineered > Artificial ecosystem > Sand... | reverse complement strand
TCGTCCTCGGGCGTGAAGCGATCGGCATAGACGACGGTCGTGCCGCGTTCGCCCTTGCGGACATTGCCGCCAAGGCCTAGCGCCTGGCGGAAGGTGAGCCAGTTCTGAGACGAGTAGCCACGCCCGGTCACCGCGCCCCAAAGGATGAGAATGTTGATACCGGAGTAGCGGCGTTGGGTTGCCGCATTCTGGGGCAAGCCCAGCCCGGCGCAGACATCCGGCCCGCCCCAGGGCTGAACCCAGGGCACATGACCGGCCTCCAGTTCGGCGATAATCTTGCTGGTGATTTCGGTATAAAGGCTCGTCCGGTCCTGGCCGGGGCGAACGCGAGTGGCTGAACATGGCATCGCAGAACTCCGCGACGGGCCGGCGAGAGCCTCTCTCTCACCTCAAACCCGTCACGAAAAACAGGTCCGACTCTCACTCTCGATCACCACACCGTAGCCGGGCGCAGACATGGTGGCGAACAGCTTGATTACCGCCATCGCCTCGTCACTGAATGTCCAAAGGCGCGGTCGTTTCGGCTCGATTGACATAGGAGGTGTTGCGGGGGTTCCCCGCAGATGGGGGTGTGTCGGCGACCTTGGCGCCTACCAGGGGGAAGGCCTTCCCCTATTCAAGCCAAGATGAACCCAGTTTTCGATTTGTCATCCGGTCAAATGCATCCTCCTCAGGCTCTTCAGCAAAATCGAAGCGGGAGATTTTCTCTTCCAGGTGAAGCAGGGATATCGCGAAATCGTACTGGTCGGAAACGAGTGCAAATTCCTCGCAAGGCTCGGGAAACCAGATGCCGGTGTCGTGCGTCACGCTACCCTTGTTTGCATCAAGCCGATCACGCTTTCCACGCAGATGGATATCAGGGATCGGAATGGGTGTTCTATTAGCTGTGCGGAAAAACGCACCCGTCTGGAGTGCGCTTTGGCTTGACCGTGCCCAGAGGATGAAGCCTTCCCGTGACACGACAAGCACTGACCGCCGCTCGGTATATTGAAGCCAGCGCAAGGTCGTGGCGATGAGTGAAACCCGATAGCGATCCGCACACCCACCGATGTCATCAAGACTGGGCTTGGCGCGCACATTGATCTGTCGGCGGAAGTCATCGAGCGGCATCAGAAGGCTAGCGGCAAACTCGTTCGCCTGCTGCTCGACCCGGCCATATTCACTGTCCCAGCGAACCATGTCCTGCTGGCTGCACTTCCTGCCGATGGGATAGTCCTGTCGATGCAAAAGGTAATGACCAAACTCATGCGCCAGCGTAAAATTTATGCGCCCCGGCGAACCGATGGTGTTATTGTAGATGATGCCCCAGCCTTTCTTGTCGGCGGGTGCGCGATAGAGCGCACCATCGAAACCCGGCAACGATGCGCCCTTGATCAGGCTGATGGGATCTTCAGGAAATCTCTGATGCGAGTACTCCTCAGCCACTTGTTTGACATCAACTGGAAAACGGTCGGCACCGTAAGCCGCGTTAAGCAGGATGGTCAGCGTATTCGCCCAACGCTGTGGTGAGAATTGCGCTGTCATTCATTCTCACCCCAAAGTTTGACCATCTTACGGATCTTCCCTTTGGTCACCGGGTCCATTTTTTGGTACTTACGGTAAAAGTTGGCGTCGGCGGCGTCCTCTTCAGCCACGTCCTCCCCCTCATCCATCAGGAACTCTATGGTGGTGCCGAGCTTTTCGGCAATCTTGGTAATTTTCTCCGCCGATGGGCGGGGTGGGTTCTTGTTCTCCAGCTCCCAAATATAGCTTTTGCTGGAATCGGTTAATTCCGCCAGCTTATCAAGCGTTAGTCCCTGCTTCTTCCGCAGTCTTCGAATCTTATCCCCCAGCGCACTCGTCACAGGCACGGCTCCTCTCGTTTTTCGGCATGTTCGGTATAGGCATACTTTATCAACTTGACTACCAAATCACAATCATCATATTATGTTCGGAGTAGTGAACTTTATATGCGCGTATTTTTATAACAAACAGAGGCAACCACCCATGAGCAAAGGCCCAAAAACCCATCACGTAGTCCCCAATCCGAACGGCGGCTGGAACGTCAAATGCGGAGGCGCGGAACGCGCTAGCAGCCACCATGACACTAAGAGCGACGCCGTCGTGCGTGCCCGCGAGGTCAGTCGCCATCAAGGCACAGAACTGCGCATCCATAATAAGGATGGCCGTATTGCCAGTAGTGACAGTCATGGCAATGATCCTCATCCGCCCAAAGGCTAATCGAAAGAAATCCACTGATGACGATAGCAAAACATATTGAAGCGCTGCTCGAAGACTTGGCGGAATCCCTTCAGATACCCTCAAGCCGGTATGAGGCGGCAGAACGCAGTTATAAGTCAGTCGGTGAATGGCTGCACCGCGAGGCCTCCTGCCTGCGCACCGCCGATCCGCAGGTCTATATCCAGGGATCCTTCCGTCTCGGCACAACGATCCGCCCTGTCACCGAGACGGAAGATTACGATGTAGATATGGTATATGAGCTATCCGCCTCGAAGACGCAGCTAACCCAGGCTCAATTGAAAGCCGCTCTTGGATACGAACTCAAGGCGTACGCGGATGCCCACAACATGGTGCAGCCCGAAGAAAGTCGGCGCTGCTGGACGCTGAACTACGCTGACGGCGCCCAGTTCCACCTGGATACGCTGGTGGCAATTCCTGACGGCAAGCGGCAACGTCTGCTGCTTGAACAGCGCGGGTACTCGACCCAGTGGTCAGAGACGGCCATAGCCATCACCGACCGCGATTACCCGACATACCAACATGTTTCGGATGATTGGCCGCATAGCAACCCTAAAGGCTACAGCAATTGGTTTAGATCGCGTATGGCCACAGTGTTCGACGCGCGGCGTCTGCTCATGGCCATGGAGGCGCGGACAAGCGTTGAGGATATTCCCGATTATGAGGTTCGCACCCCACTCCAGTACGCCATTCAGATTCTAAAGCGGCACCGCGACATGATGTTTGTCGATCGCCCCGATGACAAACCAATCTCCATAATCCTAACGACGCTGGCGGCGCATGCTTACCAGCAGGAACCGACTATGGCCGACGCACTTTATAGCATCTTGCAGCACATGGATGGTTTTATAGAAGACCGTAGCGGGTTGGCGTGGATCGCTAATCCGACGGACCCCGCAGAGAACTTTGCAGATCGATGGCAGCAGCATCCCGAGCGTAAGCGGGCTTTCTATGGGTGGCTTGGACAGGCCCGCGCAGACTTCGCGAATGCCGCTGGAGCGATGAATCGCGATGCCGCCCTGACTACCCTTCAGCCACGCCTCGGCAAGCAACTGCTCGAGGCTGTGCAGGCCAGGCAACAGAATGCCAGAGGCTTAGAAATTAAGTCGTTATTGTCGGGCATTGGAGCGGCGGTTCAAAAAATCCTACAGCCTGCCCATCGGCAGTCACCACCATGGAATCTGGCTACGCAGGGTAAAGTGCAAATTGAACGGGCGATTATGGAACGCAATGGCTATCGGCCACAGGATTTCAACAGTGATAGTTCTTCCCTGCCAAAGCACAGCGGCCTCAGGTTCGAGGCAGACACGAACCTGCCGAAGCCATACAAAGTCTATTGGCAGATTGTGAACACGGGTCGCGAAGCAGAGACAGCCTATGGCCTCCGCGGCGGATTCGACGAAGGCATTATCACGACAGGTAAGCTGACGCGAAAAGAAAACACGCTCTACACGGGTACGCACAGTATTGAGTGCTTCATCGTCAAGAATGGTCTTTTGGCCGCCCGAAGTGGCCAGTTCATTGTAAATATCCAATAGGACGCAAACGCTGATGAAGGGACATTTCCACTATTTCATCCGCTCGGCCATCGATTGGCTTTTCAGACGGCGCTCTCCTGCCCTTTTGGTTATGCGCACCGGTCTCGGATGCCTTGCGCTTGCTTTCAGTGCTGGTTGGGTCTTTGACGTCTCGCTCCCCTTTCGAGAGGGGCAATTTTATCTGAGCCTGAACACCGACGGTGGCAGCCCAATGGCCATTGTCTACGCAGTCGTGTTCCTTGGGATAATACTTGTCGTCGTCGGCCTCGCATGGGAGATGGCTCGATATCGATCTGATCAACGGCGGCTCGCACGCAAGAAGGTAATTGTCATCGAGGTGCGTGGACTGAGGGACACGAGTGGCACCCCACTCCATGAAGCCGTGCCCGAAAAGCTGGAAGGTCACCATGACCAAGTGCTGGTCGATCTGCGGCAGCGCGTTAAGGACGGGATGATCATCGACCCCAGCGCTGCGGTGGAACGGCTGGTTTCTCTCCCCACGGACCTCGAACGGCGGGAGAAAGGTCTCGATCGCCGAGACATTACCCTTGTCTATGGCGGGCTGGCACCTGTGCCGCTGACATTCTTGACTGGCATCCTTATTGATGATGAGGGCTCGGTTGTGGTGATGGATTGGGATCGACACGCCGGAAACTGGCGGGTGCTGAACGGCGATGATGACGGCAATCGCTTCAAGATTATCGGGCTCGACGCTGTTCATGCGGGATCGGGGGACGTGGCGCTCGCGGTTTCCGTATCATATGGCGTTGATCTGGATGGCGTGCGCCGCAAGGCGGGCGATATGCCGCTGGTGCAGTTGGAGTTGGAGAACGGCTCGCCGGACTGCCACTGGTCAGAGGAAAAGCAAAAGGCACTAGGAAAGCAGTTTCTCGATACCATGATAACGCTCAGCAATCTCTGTGTAACTCGTGTGCACATTTTTTTGGCGGCGCAGAACAGCGTCGTCTTCCGCTTTGGTCGGCTATATGACAAGCGCAACTTACCGGACGTAATTGTCTACCAGTACCAACGCGAGGAAACGCCCCCTTATCCGTGGGCTATTCGGATGCCAGTGAGTGGCGTTGCTCGACCCGAGGTCCTACGGTCATAGATGGGGTCGTCGGATCTTAGCCGAAACCGTATCTCTTTATGCGGATCGTCGATGCGCCCTCACTTGCCAAGCGCCTCATTTGCTATCCGTTCGATTTCACCGACCGATGCCAGAATCTCCGTGAATTCCGGTGGCGCACCAAAAATCATGGCCGTGGTGTTGGCGTAGTCTCGGCTGAGTGCCTCGATCATATTGCCGATCGGCGCAATGGCGAATGAACCCGAAACTGCGGAGGCAAGATCATAGTCAGGGCGGTCGAAGAATATGCGCGCGTGGCGCACGCAATTGACGCCGAGGCCGGGGTCCGCGAGCGCCGCTCTCCCGGCATCCGAGCTAAGCAGACAATGCAGGTCGTAATAGTGCCGCGACACGCGCTGGCCTTCCTGCCGGAGCACGCCGCGCCGCTCGTGCCAGCGCCGCAAACCATGGGCGATCACCACCTTGTCCCAGAAGGTGCGGCCCGCTTCGATCGTGGTGACGTTGACGACCGTCAAGTCCAGCCCCCGAGCCTCTTCGGCGATGTAGTGTCGAATCGAAACAGGCCGGTTCGGATCGATTGCGGATTTTGCGCCGAATTCGATTCGAACTGCTGGCCTAACATAGGCGCCATCACGCGGTTCTACTTCGGGATACCAGAGGAGCAGCGTTTGACCGTCAGGGTCAGCTTCGTCGATCTCGAGCCGGCCAGCGCCGTCTGTGGCTTCCGCTACCTGAAGGCTGAGGAACTCGTAAAGCGGACCCGTGATATATGCCCGGCACGCATCTCGTATCGCATTGAGCTTGGCTCTGCGTTTCTTGTTCGACAAAGCCTCCAGGTCTTCGACCGAGATGGCCTCGCCGATATCCTCGCGGAAGACCGTGATATCGATGTCTTCGGAGAACCTCTCGATCAGACCATAGGCTTTCGACAGTGAAGTGCCACCTTTGAACAGAAGGCGCGGCCCTCTGACAGGCCGCTCATGATAGAGCGCGTTCAGCGTCCAGCAGACCCAGAAATCCTTCTCGACATTGCCGATCGGCGTGCCGAGCCGGTTGGCGGTGGCGAGAAACAGATCGAGACGGTCGCCCGGCGGCGCGGCGATGATCTGCCTGTAGGCAGCAGTTGTCATGGGCGCACACCTTCCGCGCCGGCCGGGCCAAGAAGATCACGCAAAAATTCCTGCATCCAAATCGGCAGGGCGGAGAGGCCGGCGCGCAGATCCTTGCGGATCGCCTGTCCGTGCTGGGAATCGGCGAACAGGCGGCGTAGCACGGCTTTGACGCGTGCACGCTCGCCGTCCGTGGCCAGCATGTCCTGCATCCAATGCAGGGCCTGGACAACACGCATGGCCGGCCGGCCGGCCCAATAGAGACGGCTGGGCGCTGCCAGCTTGAAGTGGATCTCCTGATTGCCGAGCTTGATCGGCTTCAGGCGCGCGTCGACCAGCACCTCAATGCGCGCCGGCACGGCGGTGGTGAGGCCGAGATCGTTGGCGGCAGTCATGCCGTCCACGACAGCGCGGGCTTGATCGCGGCGGGTCACGGCGCGGATGACAGCCCGATAATCGGGTACGGTTGCGCTACCGGTCAGGTTGCTTGTGCGAGGCCGGTCGTAGAGACCCCGGTCGATGCGTCGGAGCTCTCCTGATGCGGCAAGGCGCTGTAGCGTCTTATCCACAGCGGCGCGGCTGCCGAGATCGGCGAAGTCGCCCGGCGTCCAGACCCCATCGGGATCGTAGGCGATCCGGTCAAGCAGGCGGGAACGAAGGTCCTTATCAAGCGTGAGAGCGGTCATGTCCGAAAAATACTACATTTTTCGGACTTCGTAAAGCCTTATCAAAACGATATGACACTATGAGCCAACAGTTTCCAGGTGCCGATCGGATCGATCGCCGCGAAAGACACGAGCACGTGGCGGTGCGGCGCGACCGTCGAGCAGATCGGCCATCTCGCTGGCTACCCGGTCTGCCGTCATCCTCAGCGCTTCGTCGATATGGATGTAGCGCTGAGTGACGCCCCGGGCGGAGTGTCCGAGCAGCGCCGCAATCGTCAGTTCGGAAAAGCCGAGATCGCCCGCGAGGCTGGCGAAGGTATGGCGCAATGTGTGCGGGGTGACATCCTCCAGCCGGGCCTTCTCACAGACACGGTCAAGTACGCGCACCACGCCGACGAAATGTCCGTCGCCCCAGTCGGCGGGGAAGAAGAAAGGCGATTTCGTCTTCGGCTGGTCGAGGAGGAGATCAATGGCGGCCAGACCGATGACGCGGGTCTGCGCGCCACTCTTGGTGTCGGGGAAACGGATCGCGCCTTCTTCCTCATCAAGCCATGTGCGTTCCAGGCCCAGCACCTCCATGCGCCGGAAACCCGTAAGCAGCAGAAAACGGATGGCGGCGAGACCTGTTGGGTGCTCACCTTCTTCTACCGCAGTGCGCATCGTCTTGCCGAGCCGCTCGATCTCGCTGCGGCTGAGCCGCCGCTCGCGCGGCATGCTCGCAAGCTTGCGGACTCCCTTTGCCGGATTAGCTTCGATCTGTCCGAGGCGCACGGCGTGCTCGAAGATCGCATGCAGCGTCGATATGGTGCGGGCAGCGACACCTTCCCCGCCAGTGGCAGCGCCGCCCCGGCTGCCGACGCGCGGCTTCGATGTTTTGCCGGTGGCGATATCGGCCTGCGCGCCCTCGATGTCGCCGAGCTTGAGCGCGCTGACTTGACGCCGGCCGAGCAGGGGCTTGATGTGGGTTTCGATCCGGCTGCGGTCCATCGTCAAGGTGGATGCTTTGATCGGCCGTCGACGGCGGCCAAGAATACGACCCGCTTCGGCTTGTGTGATGTACCAGTCGCATACTTCAGCGACAGTCAGCAGTCCGGCAGCCTTTGCTTCCCCGGCGACCGGGTCGAGGCCCTTGGAGACGGCGACGAGTTTCTCGTGGGCGAGCTTACGCGCCTCCTCGACGGTCATCAGGCCATAGCGCCCGATGACGGCCCGGCGGTTACGCCCTTCCGGGTTGCGGTACAGGATGACGAAGCTCTTGAGGCCCGACGGCATGACCTGCACCCCGAAGCCGCGCAGTTCACGATCCCACACGAAACTCTCCCGAACCTTGACCCCAACCTTCGAAGGTTCCGGAGCTTTCAGAGCATCGACAATCCGCTTGGTGAGCTTTTCCGTAGCCATATCAATACCCTGCTGGAATTCTGCTTAGAATTACTCATCATACCCTCTATCGGAGTTGATTCCAAGCATTTTGAAGCAAGTCGCGGGGTATTTCTGGGATATGAACGGCGGAGCAGGTTCAGACTAACCTAATGTTTTATAGTGCTATTTTCGTCTTTAGCGAAGCCCCGGATATTATGGCGCAGGCCTGTGGGGCACCTTGCCAAGGTTAGGGTCGTGAGTTCGAATCTCATCGCCCGCTCCAGTTTTTTCTTAATTAATTCCCGGTTTTTCTCAATTAATTCAATGTCGTGCGGGTGCCGCGCTTACTTTTTCTTGCGCGCCCGCTTGGCCTTGCGCACGGCTTTGCCTTTGGCGGTTTTGGGGGGCGGGGCGCCTGCGGGGCCGGGCAGTTTGCGGGGGCTGCCGGGCCGCGATCCGGTTTTTTTGCCGCCTGGCGCGCTGGCTTCGGGGCGGCGGATGCGGGCGGGTCTGGCTTCATCATCGGCCAGTTCGAAGCGCAGGCCGCCGCTGACCGGCGTGGCTTCCATCAGGCGTACACGCACGGCGTCACCCAGACGGAATGTCACACCGGTACGGTCACCGACCAGGGCATGTTGCGCCTCGACATGGCTGAAATATTCCGTACCCAGATTACGTATGGGTATGAGGCCGTCTGCGCCGCTGTCACGCAGGCGCACAAACAGGCCAAAGCGGGTGACGCCGGAAATGGTTCCGTCAAATTCCGCGCCGATGCGGTCCGCCAGATAGGCCGCCAGATAACGGTCTGAACTGTCGCGCTCCGCCGCCATGGCGCGGCGCTCATGCGCGGAAATCTCTTCGCCGATGGACATGAAATCCTCATGGCTCTGGGTTTGCGGCAGGCCGCCATCACCCAGATTGCAGGCGCGGATCAGCGCGCGATGCACCAGCACATCGGCATAGCGCCGGATGGGCGATGTGAAATGCGCATAGCGCGGCAGCGCCAGGCCGAAATGCCCAATATTTTCAGGGCTATAGGCGGCCTGGCTTTGCGCGCGCAGGATCACTTCATTGACCACCGGCGCATGTTCCGTATCCGCTGCCTTCTCCAGAATCCGGTTGAACAGCACGGGTTTCAGCGCCTGCCCGCGCGCCAGACTATAGCCCAGCGTTTTCAGAAATTCGCGTAAGGATTCCAGTTTGGCCATCGCCGGTTCCGCATGAATACGGTACATGCAGGGCGTAGCTTTATGCTCCAGCGTTTCCGCCGCACACACATTGGCGGCAATCATGAATTCTTCGATCAGGCGGTGCGCATCCAGCCGCTCGGCAATGCGGATTGACTTTACCTGTCCTGCCTCGTTCAGTTCAATGCGCCGTTCCGGCAAATCCAGCGCCAGAGGGTGACGCGCATCACGCGCCTTCGCCACCGCCGCATAGGCGCCATAAAGCGGGCGGATAACTTTCTCCAGCAAAGGTGCTGCAATTTCATCCGCATTGCCATCCTGTGCCGCCTGCACCTGGGCATAGTTGAGCGAGGCGCGCGAATTCATCAGTCCACGTATAAATTCATGACCCAGTTTCCTGCCGTGCGCGTCAAAGCGCATACGCACCGCCAGCACCGCGCGGTCTTCGTCATGCACCAGTGAACACAGGCCCGCCGACAGCGCCTCGGGCAGCATAGGCACGACGCGATCCGGAAAATAGCTGGAATTGCCCCGTTTCAGCGCATCACGATCCAGCGCGGAACCCGGCCGCACATAATGCGCCACATCGGCAATGGCGACAATCACCTCCCAGCCGCCAGGATTTTTGGGATCGCTATCCGCCCCGGCCCAGACCGCATCATCATGATCGCGCGCATCAGGCGGATCAATCGTCACCAGCGGCAGGGTGCGCAGATCCGTATTGCCGCCCAGCCTTGGCGGTTTTGCGGCCTTGGCCTCCTGCAATGCGGCAGGAGAAAATTCGACCGGTATGCCATGTTCATAAATTGCGATCAGGCTGACCGAGCGCGCATCATTGACCAGACCCAGACGCGCCACCACTTTGCCAAGCGGCGGGCCATAGCGTCTGGCCGCTTCCATCTCCACCTGCACCAGCTCGCCGGTTTGCGCACCCATCGTGTGATCGCGGCTGATCAGAATTTCATCGCGGCCTTTTTCCACCGGCTGCACGCGGGCTTCTTTCGGGTCGGCGTGGAATACGCCGAGCTGGCGGCGCGCGCCCGTATCGCGGCTGGCGCCAACATGACGGATGACGCGCGCCTCATAGCCCGCATCGACAGGCGTCAGGCGCGCCAGCACCTTGTCGCCGACGCCTGCGGGTTTTGCGCCCTCGCCCTCGCCCGGAACAATCAGAATTTGCGGGGCTGGCGTTCGCCCGCGCCATTCAAACGGTTGCGCCAGCAATTCGCCGTCAATATCGCGCCCGGTTATTTCCAGAACCAGAACCCTGGGCAGATCAGCCCCGCCGTCTCTTTCACGCGCTTTATCGCGCGGGCCTTTGGAACGCTGTGCGCCGCCCGCAGTTGCGGGCCGCGCGCCCGGAATCCGATTTTCGGGCCGGCTGTTTTTTCCCGGCCGGTCCCTGCTCACGCAACCGGTTCCGAAGCGGGAGTTTTCTTGGCAACGGTTTTTTTGGCCGCCGGTTTCTTCGCCGGGGCTTTTTTCCCGGCGGATTTTTTCGCCACTGGTTTTTTCGCGGCGGTTTTCTTTTCTTTCGCCGCAACTTTTTCCGCCGCCGGTTTTTTTGCACCCGCTTTGGTCTTCTTTACAGATGGCCCGCGCGCCGCCTTGGCGTTTACCAGTTCAATTGCCTCGATCAGCGAGATGGTTTGCGGATCATAGCTTTTGGGCAGGGTCGCAAAAACCTTGTTCCATTTGATATAGGGGCCAAAGCGCCCATTCATTACGCTGAGCGGCGCCTCATCCAGCGGATGCACGCCCAGTTCGCGCAAGGCGGCATTGCCCCGGCGCGGCGGTTTGTTTTTGGCATCCGCAATCACCGAAACCGCGTGATTGACGCCGATGGTAAAGACTTCATCCGTAGACGTCAGATTGGCATATTTGCCGTCGTGCCGCAGATAGGGGCCATAGGGGCCGATGGCGGCCTCGATCAGCTTGCCGGTTTCGGGATGCATGCCGACAGGGCGCGGCAGCGACAATAATTGCAGCGCGCGTTCCAGATCAATTGTCTCTGGCGGCATGTCTTTTGGCACCGGGCCGCGTTTGGGCTTGTCGCCTTTTTCAACGGCCTCGCCCAATTGCAGGAACGGGCCGAAACGGCCGCTGCGCAGGGTTACCGGCAGGCCCGTAACGGGGTCCATACCGAGCAGTTTCGGCCCCGCATCAAGCGCCGCCGCCTCGCCATTGGCGGTCATCTGCCGGGTGAAGGCGCATTCGGGATAGTTGGAACAGCCGACAAAGGCGCCGAATTTTCCAACCTTCAGACTGAGCTGCCCCGCCGCGCAGGCCGGGCACTGGCGCGCCGCAACGCCGTCTTCGCGGGCGGGAAACACATGCGGCCCCAGCACCTCGTTCAGCGCGTCCAGCACCTGGGTCACGCGCAGATCGGACATGCCTTCGATGGAGATGTTGAAATCTTTCCAGAAGTCGCGCAGCACCTGTTTCCAGTTGATTTTGCCCGCCGACACATCGTCCAGCTGTTCTTCCAGATCGGCGGTGAAATCATATTCGACATATTTTCTGAAAAAGCTTTCCAGAAACGCCGTCACCAGCCGCCCCTTGTCGGACGGAATGAAACGGTTCTTGTCCATCGTCACATAGTCGCGATCGCGCAGCACGGACAGGACGCTGGCATAGGTGCTGGGCCGGCCGATGCCCAGTTCTTCCATCTTCTTGACCAGGCTGGCTTCGGAATAGCGCGGCGGCGGTTCGGTAAAGTGCTGCTCGGGCCGCACGGCCTTCAGCGACAGCGGGTCCTTCGCCGCAACTTTGGGCAGGCGGCCGCCCTCCTCATCCTCGGCCTCATCGTCGGTGCCTTCCTGATACAGGCGCAGAAAGCCGTCAAACAGCAGCACCGAGCCGGTGGCGCGAAACCCCACCTGGCCATCCGGGGATTCAATTTCAACAGTGGTGCGTTCCATGGCGGCGCTTTCCATCTGGCTGGCGACGGCGCGCTTCCAGATCAGGTCATAGAGGCGCTGCTGATCCGTATCCAATACGCCGCGCAGCGAAGCAGGCAGGCGGCCCATATCCGTGGGGCGGATGGCCTCATGCCCTTCCTGGGCGTTTTTGGCTTTGCTGGTATAGATGCGCGGCGCAGAGGGCACATATTCCTTGCCATATTCCTGCGCGATCATGGTGCGCGCACCGGCAATGGCCTCGCCCGCCATTGTCACCCCATCGGTCCGCATATAAGTGATAAGGCCGGTGGTTTCCCCGCCAATGTCAAAGCCTTCATAGAGGCGCTGGGCGATCTGCATGGTGCGCGCGCTGCTGAAGCCCAGCTTGCGGGCGGCTTCCTGTTGCAGGGTAGAGGTAATAAAGGGTGGCGGCGGATTGCGCCGGGCGGGTTTGCTTTCGACACTCTTTATACTGTAGCTGCGTGTCAGAATGCGGGCGCGCGCCGCCTCGGCGGCGGGGGCGGTGGCGATGGTGAACTTGTCCAGCTTTTCCCCGTCCAGCCTGGTCAGGCGGGCCGTCAGGGACTGGCCGCTGTCAAGGCCGAAATCGCCCTCGACGGTCCAATATTCCCGGGCGGTAAAACTTTCAATTTCCAGCTCGCGCACACAGATCAGCCGCAGCGCAACCGATTGCACCCGGCCAGCCGAGCGCGCGCCCGGAAGTTTGCGCCACAGCACCGGCGACAGGCTGAATCCCACCAGATAGTCCAGCGCGCGGCGCGCCAGATAGGCATCCACCAACGCCGCATCAATCTCGCGCGGATGTTTCATGGCCTCCAGAATCGCGGATTTGGTGATTTCGTTAAACACCACCCGCTGCACCGATTTGGCGCCCAGTGCCTTCTTTTCCTTGAGAACCTGCAAGACATGCCAGGAAATCGCTTCGCCTTCGCGGTCCGGGTCGGTAGCCAGAATCAGACTGTCCGCGCTTTTGGCGGCCTGGACAATCTCATTCAACTGCTTCTTGGCGCGGTCGCCAACTTCCCAGACCATTGCGAAATCTTCATCGGGCAATACCGAGCCATTTTTGGCAGGCAGGTCGCGCACATGGCCGAAGCTCGCCAGAACCTGATAGTCCTGACCGAGATACTTATTGATGGTTTTCGCCTTGGAGGGCGACTCTACAATAACCAGTTTCATACGGACCTGTTTCACATACGGGGCGATTTGCGCCGCTTGATGTGCCAAAGGGGATTGCAAATAGGTCAATAAACCGTAAAGAGTCAAATCCATGAATCTGGCGGTTCCGGTGGACGCCCGTCAAAATGGCCGTGCACTGAACCGCGCCCTTTTTTGAAAACTTGAATAAGGACAAGGACTTATGAGTACAAATCGCCCCCGCGCATTGGTCGCAGGAAACTGGAAAATGAACGGCCTGGCGGGGTCGCTTGTGGAGGCCGAAAAATTGGCCGCTGGGATCGCTTCAGGACAGACGGCGGCATGTGACGCCATGCTCTGCCCACCTGCCACCCTGCTCGCTCCTATGCGCGCCAGGCTGGGTTCCAGCCCGGTATTACTGGGGGGCCAGGATTGCCACGCCAATGCCTCTGGCGCCCATACCGGCGACATCAGCGCCGAGATGATCAAGGACGCAGGTGGGGTGGCGGTAATCGTCGGTCATTCTGAGCGCCGCGCCGATCACGGTGAGACCAATGCGATGGTTCAGGCGAAGGCGCTGGCCGCGCACCGGGCGGGGCTCATCGCCATCGTCTGCGTCGGTGAAACCGAGGCCGAGCGCAATGCAGGCAAGGCGCTGGAAGTGGTTGGCGCACAACTGGCCGGATCGCTGCCAGATGGCGCCAATGCGGCTAATCTGGTGATCGCCTATGAACCTGTCTGGGCCATCGGCACCGGGCGCACCCCCACCGCCGCAGATGTGGCCGAAGTACACGCCTTCATCCGGGCGCAATTACAGGCCCGTTTCAAGGACGGGGCGCAGTTCCGAATCCTTTACGGTGGTTCCGTAAAGCCTTCGAATGCGGCGGAACTGATGGGCGTCGCCAATGTCAATGGCGCGCTGGTCGGCGGCGCCAGCCTGAAAGCGGAAGACTTTCTGGGGATTATCGCGGCGTACCGGTAAGCGTCCGATAACCGGTTTTTGATGTCGCGGCTGTTCAGCACGGTGCTGAACCGTTATGCTGTCAGCTTACAAAATAATATCAGCAGGGAGATGCCCCATGACGGCCATTAATCAGGTTACCGATCTTGATATTCGTGACGGCATTGCGGTGCTGACATTGAACAGCCCGCCGGTGAACGCGCTGAGCGGCCCGGTGCGTGACGGATTGCACAAGGGCATTCAGCAGGCGGTTGCCGATCCGGCAGTAAAGGCCGTGGTGCTGGTCTGTGCGGGGCGTACCTTTATTGCGGGCGCGGATATTACCGAACTGGGTTCGGGTGGCCCGCAGGGGGCCAGCCTGCTGGATGTACAGAACATGATGGAAGGCAGCCCCAAACCCATCGTCGCGGCCATTCACGGTACCGCGCTGGGCGGCGGGCTGGAAGTGGCGCTGTGCTGCCATTACCGCGTCGGGGTTGCCTCGGCGCAGTTTGGCCTGCCGGAAGTAAAGCTGGGTCTGCTGCCCGGCGCGGGCGGCACCCAGCGTCTGCCGCGCATTGTGGGCGCGCAAATGGCGCTGGAGATGATGGGGATCGGCGATCCGATTGACGCCGCCAAGGCATTGGAGGTTGGACTGATCAGTGAGATTGTTACCGGCGATCTGACCGGGGGCGGCATTGCCTTCGCCAAAAAGCTGCTGGCTGAAAAGCGCCCGCTGGTGCGGGTGCGCGACAATGACACCAAGATCGCGCCCGCACGCGGCAAGCCGGAAATTTTCACGGCGTTCCGCGCCGCCCATGCGCGTAAAAATCGCGGCTTCCTGGCGCCTGAATATAATATCCGCTGTGTTGAAGCGGCCGTGAACCTGCCCTTCGATGAGGGCATTGCCGTAGAGGGAAAACTGTTCCGCGAATTGTTGCAGGGGCCGCAATCGGCCGCGCAACGCTATATGTTCTTTGCCGAGCGCCAGGCCGCAAAAATTCCAGATGTGCCCGCCGATACGCCGCAAATCCCGGTCAACAAGGCCGGCGTGATCGGTGCAGGCACCATGGGCGGCGGCATCACCATGAATCTGGTCAATGCCGGCATTCCGGTGACTATCGTCGAAACCAGCCAGGAGGCCCTGGATCGCGGGTTGAAAGTGGTGCGCGGCAATTATGAAAACACCGCGCGCAAGGGCAAACTGACGCAGGCAGATGTCGAAGGGCGCATGGCGCTGATCACGCCCAGCCTCAACCTGTCCGATCTGGCGGATGCGGATATAGTGATCGAGGCGGTGTTCGAAAACATGGATATCAAGAAGGATATTTTCCAGAAGCTCGACGCCATCTGCAAGCCCGGCGCGATCCTCGCCACCAACACCTCGGCGCTGGATATCAACGTCATTGCGGCGGTGACCAAACGGCCGGAATATGTCATCGGCACGCATTTTTTCAGCCCGGCCAATGTGATGAAGCTGGTCGAAGTGGTGCGCGGCGCGAAGACGGCGAAAAATGTCATCGCCACCGCCATGGCGCTGTCCAAGCGCATCAACAAGATCGCCGTGCTGGCGGGCGTGTGTCATGGCTTTATCGGCAACCGCATGCTGTTCGCCCGCACCACACAGTCCAGCCGCATCATTCTGGAAGGGGCCACACCCGAACGCGTCGATAGGGTGCTGACGGATTTTGGTTTTCCCATGGGGCCGTTCGCCATGAGCGATTTGGCAGGCGTCGATGTCGGCTGGAATCCAAAAACCTCAAAGGGCGAAACTTTGCGCGACCGCCTCTGCGAAGCAGGACGGCGCGGACAGAAAACCAATGCCGGCTATTATGATTACAAGCCAGGCGATCGCACCCCCATCCCCAATGAAGATGTGGTGAAAATGATCCGCGAATTCGCCGTGTCAAAACAGATCCGGCAGCGCGATATCAGCGATGAGGAAATTCTTGAACGCTGCCTCATGCCGATGGTCAATGAGGGCGCAAAAATCCTCAGCGAAGGCATCGCCATCCGCGCCAGCGATATCGACACCGTCTGGGTGCATGGCTATGGCTGGCCGGTCTATCGCGGCGGGCCGATGTATTGGGCGAACATTTATGGCCTGGACAGGATCGTGGCCCGTATGCGTGACTTCGCAAAGGATGACGCGGCATTCTGGGCGCCGGCGTCACTGCTCGAAGAATTGGCGGCGAAGGGTGGCGGGTTTAAATAACCCGCCCCTTCGCCTGGCCGCGAAGGCGTTGCCTGCATAGGCCACGCTTTCGCGCCCAATTACTGCAATGGCCGCAAGATTATGCGTGTGCTGATGAAGTGATTTGAGGGGAGTGATGAAAAATCTGAAATTACTTGTCATGGATGATGAGGCGATGTTCGGCGAATTTGTCGAAGAGGTTGCGCTGGAGCTTGGTTATAATGTCCGGGCACTGACGGAACCGGCGGCGTTTTTTGAAACATTCAGGGATTTCCAGCCCGGCACAGTGGTTCTGGACATGGTGATGCCGGAATTTGACGGCACGGAAATTACCCGCTGGCTGGTTGGGGAAAAATTCACCGGCAAACTGATTATGGTCACCGGCTATAATCCGCAATATTCAAAGATTGCAAAGGCCATAGGCGAGCTGGGCGGGCTGCACCAGGTCATGCGCCTTGGAAAACCTGTGCGGCTGGAGGAATTGCACCGTGCACTGAACGCTTAGACCCTATTCGGATCAGGCGCTAAGGGGCGCTTACCAGCGGCAAACTCAGAGTAAAACGGCTGCCTTTATCTTTGACGCTTTGCAGGCGCAGCGTGCCCTGCATCAGTTCCGCCAGGCGCCTGGATATGTGCAATCCCAATCCAATCCCTTGCCCCGTATCGTCATAATCAACGGCATTGTCACCGCGAACAAATTTTTCAAAAACTTTCTTTTGCATATCCGGCGCAATACCGATGCCCGTATCCCAAACCGTGATCTCCAAAGCCGGGGCGCCGTCCTTTATATCCGTTTTAACATCGACGCCAATGACGCCGCCGGCATTCGTGAATTTGACGGCATTGCTGAGAAGATTGACCAGAATTTGCGTCGTCAGCATCGGGTCCGCCTTGACCACCCAGCCAGGTTTGACGGCAGTATTGCTGATATCCAGATTTTTTCCCGCGGCGCGCATCCGCACAATGTTCACCGCCTGCTGGATCAATCCCGAAATATCCACCTGTTGCGGGTTCGGGGATATCTCACTGCCTTCCACCCTGGCGGATTCAAGCATCGCATTGATCAGCGACAGCAGATGTTTGCCGGACTTTAAAATATCGTTCGAATAGCCGGCATACTGATCGCTCAATGCGCCAAAAAGTTTCATGCTCATGGCTTCGGAAAAACCCAATATGGCATTGAGCGGTGTGCGCAGTTCATGACTCATCGTTGCCAGAAATTCAGTTTTCGCCCGCAGGGCTTTTTCGGTGCGGGCCCGCTCAATATCCAGTTGAATGTTGCGATGCATAAGCGCTTCACGGGCCATTTCCAATTCGCGCAAGGCTTCGGCGGCCCGGTCTTCCGCCTTGAACCGTTCCGTTACGTCCACGGCGGCGCCGCGAAAACCCTGGAATTTTCCACTGCCAGAATCAAAAATCGGAACGCCGCTCATGTGAAAATGATAGCGCTGCCCGTCATGGCCCTGCATCTGAAAAATGGCGTCACGGAAAGGCTGGTGCTTCAGGAAGCCAGGCGGGGGTTGCGCATCCGCACCCGCGCGATCCACAAAGCGTCCTATCGCGCCCAGCTCACGCCCCAGAAAAAATGCGGCCGGCTTGCCCAGAATACCGCTCGCTTTGTCCGACAAGGCGGCAAGCTGGCCATCTGCATCAAGTTCCCAGAACAGGTCAGAACCGGAGCGCAATTGATCATGCTTGCGGGCGGCCTCATCGCCGGCGCGCGCCAGGGCGGTGGCCTGGCCTGACATATCCACATAATGCCCGGCAATTCCCAGCAAATTGCCCCGCTCATCATTCAATGGATAGTGGTAGGAACGTATATAGCGCGGCGCACTGTCCACATCTTTTTGGACTGTCACGTCATGCACATAGCTTTCGCCATTGTTGCAAATGAACTGGTAGACATCCTCTTCCACCCGGCCATTTTCGGGCAGACCGCCAACAAGATTGTGATAACCCGCACTCAGGAACAGAATTTTTCCGGACGCACCTGCAACATAAAGCGCCGCATCCTCGGAGAAGCTGACCCTGCTGGCCACCTCTTCCAGCAGATGGGTCAGCACATTGCCATCCGCGGCGCCACTATTCACATGGAGGGCTTCCGAATTCACTTGCGAGGTCTCCGAGACCGGCGCATCAGCCTCTCCATCGCTATTTCGGATATAACGCTGCATGCACGTGCCTCAAACCCCAACAACCGCATTGAAAAAGTCACTTAATTTTAAGTGCCGCTTTTTGTAATTCCG
>Ga0209851_1000148_pt1 | contig 18709 bp, 16 predicted proteins | sample GWRWT4_14Oct14_FD_187195 | JGI IMG/M metagenome (GOLD analysis project Ga0209851, IMG submission 187195) | Sand microcosm microbial communities from a hyporheic zone in Columbia River, Washington, USA - GW-RW T4_14-Oct-14 (SPAdes) (version 2) | ecosystem: Engineered > Artificial ecosystem > Sand... | reverse complement strand
CGCCGGCGATCTGCTCTTGATCGATCATCACGGCGCGCCGGTGGCCGCTGCGGTGTGGGCGCTGTATGCCGAGGCGCTCGAGCTGACCGGGCCGGTGGCGACCCTGATCGAGCGCGACAACGACATCCCCGCCTTCGCCGTGTTGCTGGCCGAGGCCCATGAGGCGGAGCGCTATCTGGCGCAGGCGGCGGTTCCGGCGCGGCGGGCACGGCCATGAGCGACCAGGCGGGCTTTGCGAACGCATTGCGCGACCGGCTGGCGCCCTGCCCGGCGGGCCTGACAACCTGGAACGGCTCGGATCCGGCCGCGCGGCTAGCGGTGTATCGCAACAACGTCTGGGTGTCCCTGATCGACGCCTTGGCCGATGGCTTTCCGGTTACCCAGGCCTTGGTGGGCGCGGACTTCTTTCGCGCCATGGCGCAATGTTTCATCGCGGCGCAACTGCCTCGCAGCGCGCTGCTGGCCGAATACGGCGCGGACTTCCCGGATTTCATCGCGGGCTTTGCGCCCGCCGATCCGGTGCCTTATCTGGCCGATGTGGCCCGTCTGGAGTGGCTGCGGGTGCAGGCCTATCACGCCGCGGACGCCGACCCCGTCGCCCCGGAACGGCTGCAGCTCGCCCTGTCCCAGCCGGAGACGCTGGGGCAATGGGGCCTGCGGCTGCATCCTTCGCTCAGCGTGCTGGCCTCCGATTATGCGGTGGTTGCCCTATGGGCCGCGCATCAGGGCGTGGGGGATCTGGGCGCCGTCGATCCGTCGCGAGCCGAGACGGCGCTGGTGCTGCGCGCCGGGCTGGAGGTGGAGGTGATCCGGCTGGCAGCGGGGGCCGCCGGGTTCATCCAGCAGGTGCTGGCCGGCGCGTGCCTGGGCGCGGCGGTCGAGCAGGCCATGGCGCGCGCCGCTGATTTTGATTTTTCTGAGATGCTGGCCTTGTTGCTGCGGACCGGGGCGATCACCGATCTGGTGCCCCCCGAACAGGCGGCATCATGATGACTCGTCCACCCGAAAAAGCGGGCGTTGCGGATTCCGGGTGGGCCAGTGTCGGGTCAGGGATTGTGGCCGGGATCGGCTGGGTCATCGCGATTCTGTCGCGGATTCCGGACAGCCTGATCGCCGTCATCGGCCGATTTTCCATCGCCGCGGTGTTTTGGTTGTCCGGCCAGACCAAGATCGAGGGGTTCGCCATCGATCTGGTGCAGGGCCAGTTCAGCCTGGGGATCCCGAGACTGTCCGACAATGCGGTGGCCCTGTTCCGCGATGAATATGCCCTGCCGCTGCTGTCGCCCACCCTCGCCGCGACCCTGGCGGCGACGGCCGAGCATGTGTTTCCCGTGCTGTTGCTGCTGGGGCTCGCCACGCGGTTTTCAGCGCTGGCGCTGCTCGGCATGACGGTCGTGATTCAGATTCTTGTCTATCCCGGCGCCTATCCGACCCACGGGGTATGGGCAACCGTGCTGCTCTTTCTGATCGCCAAGGGACCGGGCAGGTTTTCCATCGACCACTGGATCAAGCGCCGTTATGGCCTGAATGCCTAGGCCCGTATCTGGGTCGGCATCACGGCGTGGCCCAGTTTGCCGCCTGGGCGGTCCATCAAATCGGGTCTTTGACATCCTCGGACCGATCCGTCGCACCGGCGCCCTGGGCATAGGCGCGGGACACGCGACGCAGGATATCCACCTGTCGGGAGAAATTCCGGCAGCCGACACAGATCGCCAGATGCACGCGCAGCGCAGCGCGTTCGCCGAGCGTGAGGCTGCGCTCCTTGGCCTGCGACAACAGGCGGGTGCTTTCATGGCAGCTCAGCATGGTTTTCCGGCCTCCACGAACCATTGATTTTCCAGGCAGCGACGCAAGCGCAGGCGCGCCCGATGCAGCAGCACATGCAGATTGGTCAGCGAAACTGCAAGAATCTTACAGATCTCCTCCGATTCCATTTCCATGAACTCGCGCATCATGAAAGCGCGTCCCTGGCGCGCCGGCAGGTGTTCCAGACAGGCCTCGAAGACGCGCCAGAACTGTTGATCCTGCAATGCGGCCTCGGGTCCTTTCCAGTGCGCCGGACGGGCCTCGCTCTGCCAGTGCCCTCTCGTGTCGAACAGGGCAGCCGGTTCGTCGTCATCCTCTTCCGCCCGCAGCAGGCTGGAGGCTGGGACGAGGCGATGCTGCTGGCGCAGCGCATCGGCAATCTTGTACTTGAGGATGGAAAACACCCAGGTCTTGAGGGCTGCCCGGCCGTTGAAGCTGCGAGCGTTCTTGAGGGCGCCGATCAGGGCTTCCTGGACCGCGTCCTCGGCCAGATCCGGGTCGGCGAGCTGCAGGCGGGCGAACTTGAGCATGTGGCGTCGCAGGTCTGCGAGAAAAACCGGGTCTTGGGACCAGGACGGCGTGGATTCCGGCAATTCGGGTGGTTGCGTCATGTGGGGGAGCGACTCGTTGTATCGTGTTGCGGGTCGCTGCGTGTGATCATCTCCAACAAATCGCAACCGGTATTTGAGATGACGCTGGCGTGATCCGTGGCGGCAACGCCCGTGCCGTTCAGCGTTTCCTCGGCGGCATCAGGTCGGTGATGGTGCCGGCGTAGGATTCGGCGGCGAAGGCCACGGTTTCCGACAGCGTCGGGTGGGCATGGATGGTGAGGCCGATGTCTTCGGCGTCCGATCCCATCTCGACCCCCAGCGCCACCTCGGCGATGAGGTCCCCTGCATGCGGCCCGACAATGCCGCCGCCCAGCAGCCGCCCATTCTTGGCATCGAAGATCAGCTTGGTCATGCCGTCCTCGCGTCCCATGCCCAGCGCCCGGCCGCTGGCGGCCCAGGGGAAGACGCCCTTGCCGATATCCAGGCCCTGCGCCTTGGCCTCGGTTTCGGTGAGGCCGCACCAGGCGAGCTCCGGGTCGCAATAGGCGACGGCAGGAATAACGCGCGCGAGGAAGGCGGATTTCTCGCCGGCGGCGACCTCGGCGGCGACCTTGGCCTGATGGGTGGCCTTGTGGGCCAGCATGGGGCCGGGCACGCAGTCGCCTATGGCGAACAGCTGCGGCTTGGCGGTGCGCATGCGCTCATCCACGCCGATCAGGCCGCGCGCGTCCAGTTCGAGCCCCACCGCTTCCAGATTCAAGGTCTTGCCATTGGGAATGCGGCCCACCGCGACGAGGATGCGGTCGAACCGGTCCTCGGCCGGCGCATCCTTGCCCTCGAAACGTACAGCGAGGCCCGCGGCCTCGGCGGTGACGTCGGTGACTTTGGTGTTGAGGTAAATGGCTTCCAGCCGCCGGGTGATGGATTTCTGCAGGATGCGGACCAGATCCGGATCGGCCCCCGCCACCAGTTGCGGCGCCATTTCCACCACCGTCACCCGGCTGCCCAGGGCGCTGTAGAACGTGGCCATTTCCAGGCCGATGATGCCGCCGCCGATGATCAGCAGCCGGCCGGGGATCTCGGGCAAATCCAGGGCGTCGGTGGAATCCATGATGCGCGGATCGTCCGGCAGGAAGGGCAGCACAACCGGGCGCGAACCGCAGGCGATGATGGCCTGCTCGAAGTCCAAGCGGCGATCCGCCTCGGCGCCCGTGATTTCCACGGTGTTGGGGCCGGCGAAGCGGGCCGTGCCCTGGATCACCTGCACGCGGCGCTGCTTGGCGAGCTGGGTGAGGCCACCCGTCAAACGTCCGACTACGCCGTTCTTCCAGTTGCGCAGGGCGTCCAGGTCAATGACCGGGTCGCCGAAGCGGATGCCATGCTCGGCCATGGCGCGGGACTCGGTGATGACCTGCGCGGCGTGCAGCAGGGCCTTGGAGGGGATGCAGCCGACATTCAGGCACACGCCGCCCAGCATGGGGTCGCGTTCGATCAGGGTGACGTTCATCCCGAGATCGGCGGCGCGGAAGGCGGCGGTGTAGCCGCCGGGGCCGCCGCCGATCACCAGCAGCGACTTGCCGGCAGCGCCGGATGGGGTGGCGCGCTGCGGCGCGGGCGCGCCGGTTTGGGTCTGTGCCGGCGCCGCCGGTTTTTCGGCGGCGGGCTCCCGCGCCTTTGCTGTGCTGACGGGCGCTTCGGCGTCCGCTGCAGCGGCCTGGGGTTCTTTCGTGGGGGCGTCCGCAGGTGCGTCATCGCCTTCGGCGGTTTTGAGGCTCACGATGGGCGTGCCTTGCGCCACCTTGTCGCCTACCTTCACCAGGACCTGGTCAACCGTTCCCGCGAAGGGTGCGGGCACGTCCAGGGCGGCTTTCTCGCTTTCCAGCGTGATCAGCGGCTGTTCGGCAGTGACGGTGTCGCCGGGTTTGACCAGCACCTCCACCACATCCACGCTGTCGAAATCCCCGATGTCGGGTACCTGGATCTCGCGGGTCTCGCTCATGGGGCGACTCCATTTTCTGGTCGGGTGTTCCGGTTTGCGCCGCACCGGCGCGGGCCTGGATTCAGAGCAGCAGGCGACGAATGTCCGAGAGCATCTCGCTCAAGAAGCGCGTGAAACGGGCGGCTTCCGCCCCGTCGATGACGCGGTGGTCGTAGGAGAACGACAGCGGCAGCATCAGCCGTGGCGCGAAGCTGCCGTCCTCTTGGTAGACCGGCTGCATGCGCGCGCGGGAGACACCAAGGATGGCCACCTCCGGCGCGTTGATGATGGGCGTGAAGGCGGTCCCGCCGATGCCGCCCAGGCTGGAGATGGAAAAGCTCGCGCCCTGCAGGCGATCGGGCTTGAGCTTGCGGGTGCGGGTCTGCTCGGCCAGCTCGGCCACCTCGCCCGCCAGATCGAACACGCCCTTTTTGTCCACATCGCGCACCACCGGCACCATCAGGCCGTCCGGGGTTTCCACCGCCACACCGATGTGGATGTAGCGCTTCAGGATCAGGTGCTCGCCATCCGGATCCAGGGAGGCGTTGACCTGGGGGAATTCCCGCAATGCATGGGCGCAGGCGTCGAGCAGGAAGGCGATCAGGGTGAGCTTGACGCCACGTTTTTCGGCGCGGGCCAGGTTGTCCTTGCGGAAGGATTCCAGCTCGGTGATGTCGGCCTCGTCGAACTGGGTAACGTGGGGGATGTTGAGCCAGCTGCGGTGCAGGTTGGGGCCGGAGCGGCGCTTCACGCGCGAGAGCGGCTGGCGCTCGATGGGGCCGAATTTGGAAAAATCCACCGCCGGGATGGGGGGAATGCCGCTGCCCTTGTCCGCCTCGACGAGCTGCTGGCGGACGAAGGCGGCGACGTCCTCGCGCAGGATGCGCAGCTTGGGACCGCTGCCCGTAACGTGCGTCAGGTCCACGCCCAGTTCGCGGGCAAATTTACGGATCGAGGGGCTGGCATGGGGCAGGAAAGCCTGGGACCGATCCGGTTCAGGGTGGCCCGTGCTGGGCGCCGGCGCACGCCCGGATTCTGCCGTATTGGGGCGCGAGGAATCCGCCGTGTCGTTCAGTGTTGAGGCCTGATCGATTGCGGGTATGGCTTGTTCGGACTCGCCGCCGCCCGGCTCAGCAGGCTTGGGCGGGGCGGGTTGCGCAGTCTCCGCTTTTTCCGCTGTATCTGCAGAGGCGGAACCCGCTGACTTCTCGGCATGGCCGCCTTCGCTGGATGGTTCGGCCTCCGGCTTGGTGACAGTCTCTGCTTGATCAGGGCCAGCGCCGTCCGCGGCGTCCGTTTCAAGGGTCACGATGGCGGTGCCCTGGGCGACCTTGTCGCCGACTTTTACCAGGACTTGCACGACCTTTCCCGCAAAGGGTGCGGGCACGTCCAGGGCGGCTTTCTCGCTTTCCAGCGTGATCAGCGGTTGTTCGGCAGTGACGGTGTCGCCGGGTTTGACCAGCACCTCCACCACATCCACGCTGTCGAAATCCCCGATGTCGGGAACGGTCACTTCCTGGGTCTGGGCCACGGGCGTTCTCCTTGGGATGGCGGGGGCGCTAGACCGTCCAGGGGGCGGGTTTTTCCGGGTCGATACCCAGTTCGGCCACGGCTTGGGTAACGTGTTCGACGGGCAGAGCGCCTTCCTCGGCCAGCGACTTGAGGGCGGCAAGGACGATGTATTCGGCGTTGACTTCGAAAAACTCGCGCAGGGCCTCGCGGGTATCGGAGCGGCCATAACCGTCGGTCCCCAGCACGCGATAGCGGCGCGAGACATAGGGGCGGATCTGCTCGGCGTAGGCGCGCATGTAGTCGGTGGCGGCGATCACCGGTCCTTGGGTGTCGTGTAGACAGGCATCCACGTAGCTGGCGCGCGGTGGCTCGGCGGGGTGGAGCAGATTCCAGCGCGCCACCGCCATGCCGTCCCGGGCCAGTTCGGTGAAGCTGGTGGCGCTCCAGACGTCGGCCGCCACGCCGTAGCGTTCCTCCAGGAGGGCGGCGGCGCGTTCCACCTCGCGCAGGATGGTGCCCGAGCCCAGCAATTGGACGCGCGGGCCGTCATGCTGGCTGGCACGCAGGCGGTACAGGCCCTTGATGATGCCTTCCTCGGCACCTTCCGGCAGTGGGGGATGGGCATAGTTCTCATTCATCACGGTGATGTAATAGAAAACATCCTCGTGATCCACGTACATGCGCCGCATGCCCTCGTGCAGGATCGCCGCCACCTCATAGGCATAACAGGGGTCATAGGCAACGCAGTTGGGATGGGTCAGGGCGAGGATATGGCTGTGGCCGTCCTGATGCTGCAGACCCTCGCCGGCCAGCGTGGTACGTCCGGCGGTGCCGCCCAACAGGAAACCCCGCGCGCGGCTGTCGCCGGCGGCCCAGATGAGGTCGCCGATGCGCTGGAAGCCGAACATGGAATAGAAGATGAAGAATGGAATCATGCTCACGGCATGGTTGCTGTAGGCCGTGGCGGCGGCCAGCCAGGAGGAGAAGGCACCGGCCTCGGTGATGCCTTCCTCCAGGATCTGGCCCTTGATGTCCTCGCGATAGTAGGCGAGCTGATCGGCATCCTGGGGCGCGTAGAGCTGGCCGACTGGGGAGTAGATGCCGATCTGGCGGAACAGGCCTTCCATGCCGAAGGTGCGCGCCTCATCCGGCACGATGGGGACGATGCGCGGGCCGATGGCCTTGTCACGGATAAGGACGGTCAACATGCGCACGAAGGCCGTGGTGGTGGACATCTCGCGGCCATCGGTGCCTTTCAGCATGGCGTCGAACAGCGCCAGCGGCGGCATGGGGAGGGTGTCGGCCGAGCGCCGCCGGGCGGGGAGATAACCGCCGAGGCTGCGGCGCCGCTCCTGCAGGTAGGTGGCCTCCGGGCTGTCCGGTGGCGGGCGGTAGAACGGGGCGTCGCCGATCTCGGCATCGGAAATGGGGATGTTGAACCGGTCGCGGAAAGCCTTGAGCGCCTCCTCGCCCAACTTTTTCTGCTGATGGGTGATGTTCTGGCCTTCACCGGCCTCGCCCATGCCATAGCCCTTGACGGTCTTGGCCAGGATCACCGTGGGCTGGCCGGTATGCTTCATGGCGGCGGCATAGGCGGCGTAGACCTTGTGCGGATCGTGGCCGCCGCGATTGAGACGCCAGATGTCCTGGTCGGTCATGCGTGAGACCAAGGCCTTGAGTTCGGGGTATTTGCCGAAGAAATGCTCTCGGGTGTAGGCGCCACCCTTGGCCTTGTAGTTCTGGTACTCGCCGTCGACCGCCTCTTCCATGCGTTGGCGCAGCAGGCCCTTGCTGTCGGCGGCCAGCAGCGGGTCCCAGTAAGAGCCCCAGATGACCTTGATGACATTCCAGCCGGCGCCCCGGAAATCGCCTTCCAGTTCCTGGATGATCTTGCCGTTGCCACGCACCGGGCCGTCCAGGCGTTGCAGGTTGCAGTTGACCACGAAGATCAGGTTGTCGAGTTTGTCGCGTCCGGCGAGGCCGATGGCGCCCATGGATTCCGGCTCGTCCATCTCGCCGTCGCCGCAGAACACCCATACCTTGCGGTTGCTGGTCTCGGCCAGGCCGCGGTTCTGGAGATACTTCATGAAGCGTGCCTGATAGATCCCCATGATGGGCCCCAGTCCCATGGAGACAGTGGGGAATTGCCAGAAGTCCGGCATCAGGCGCGGATGCGGATAGGACGACAGACCGGGCGCCAGCGCCTCCTGGCGGAAGCGGTGCATCTCTTCCTTGTGGATGCGATGTTCCAGATAGGCGCGGGCATAGACCCCGGGGGTGCAGTGGCCCTGCATGTAGAGCAGATCGCCGCCGTGTCCCTCGCTCGGGGCATGGAAAAAGTGGTTGAAGCCGACGTCATAGAGCGTGGCGGCGGAGGCGAAGCTGGCGATGTGACCGCCGATGCCGGCATTCACCTTGTTGGCCTTGATCACCATCGCCAGGGCGTTCCAGCGCACCAGGGAACGGATGCGCCATTCCATGTCGGCGTCGCCGGGACTGCGTTCCTCCTCAGCGGGGGAGATGGTGTTGAGGTAGGCGGTGTTGGGATTGAAGGGAATGTGCGCGCCAGATCGGCGGGCCTGCTCGATCAGCGTTTCAAGCAGGAAATGGGCGCGTTCCGGACCTTCCCGTTCGATCACCGCGTTGAGTGCGTCCAGCCATTCCCGAGTTTCCTGGGCATCCACATCGGCGGGCTTGGCCATGGCGTCTCCTGGGCTGGCGGGGGAACTGGATCGCGTGCACCCGGCAAGGCGGGCTGAACCCGATAGTAGCGCCACCCTCATGACCATTGCCAGCCCGCCTGCCCCGAGGCCGTGCGCCACTGGCAAAGCGTAATACTCGAATCTGCGCAAAAAACCGTGCCGACCGCCTGCTCAGTCGTCAGGACACCCAGGATCCGGTGGAGCGGATTGATCGGCGCGGGTCGCGCTAGGCATGGCGTCGGCAGAAATCGATGATTGCCGCATCGGCCTCGGGGACGCCCTTGCGCAGGCTGCGGTGGTGGCCGGGAATGAGCTTGGAATGCAAGTTGCAGTCGAAGAGCTGCCGCATGCGCTTGATTCCGCGGCGCGACAGGGTGTCGATGCGGAAGAACAGCAGCTCGACCGGCAAGGGAAACCGGCCCCAGGATTTCATCTGCGGCTGTTCCACCAGACGTCGAAATTCCGGATGTGTATCCCACCAAGCCCGCGTGGCGACATCCGTCTGCGGCAGGTAGGGATGACCGCAATGGCGGACGATTTTCTCCTGCATGCTGGGGCGGCGGTAATAGGGCAGCAACAGACGGACAAAGAGATTTTCAAATCCCGGCAGAAACATCCCCAGGATCAATGCGGCCTGTACGGAAGGCTTGGCCTGATGCTGCGCCGCCAGCAGCAATCCCCCGGCCAACAGCAGCGAGCCGCCGCTCATGCCCACCAGCAACGGGGGGGTGTGAGAATGGGCGCAGATGTGGGCAATGTCATCGATCAGCAGCGGCGGGTAGCCGTAGCCGCACTGGCCCTGATATCGATAGTGCGCCTCCCACACCGAGCCGATCCCCGGTGTGGCCAGCATGTCGTGGATCAGGGCGTCACTGTAGGCACCGCGCAAGGGGTCGAAGCCGCCGGGCGTGAGGAGTACCGGCCGACCCTGGTCCGCTACCGGGTTTTCCCTGAGCGTGGTCTTGACGAAATACATGCCGCGCGGTTGGTAGCCCTGCCAGTGGGTGGCGTGCTCGCTGTGGAGCGCTTCGGTTTCGCGCAGATGGTGGGCAAATGGTGCTGATGCTTCGGGGGTGATCAGAGGGTTATGGTGCATGCAGGGGACCCACTGGGCTTGATGTTCAAAAAAAGGAGCGGCTTGAATTAAGCTCAGCCGCCAAAGCGTTGCGCTCACGGTTCAGGATAGTCGCCCCGGGGCCGGTTTCAACATCGTCTGTTGATTTCCCTGTTTCGCAGGTGAGTCGCAGGTCAAAGCCCGATCCAGCGCGCCAGCCAGGGCAGGGCCATGGCCGTCAGCAGACCAGTCAGGCCAAGCCCCAGCGAGGCAAACGCCCCGGCCAGGGGGCTGATCTCGAAGGCCTTGGCGGTGCCGAATCCGTGGGCGGCGACGCCCAGCGCAAAGCCCTGTACGGCGGGGTCGCGGATCTTCATCAGCCGGTAGGTGAGGGGCGCGAACAGGCATCCCAGTACCCCGGTCACCAGGACCAGGCCGGCGGCGAGGGACGGCGAGCCCCCAAGGCTTGCTGCGACACCCATGGCGATGGGCGTGGTCACCGACTTGGGCAGCAGCGAGTGCAAGCTGACCGGGGAGAGACCAAGCCAGGTGCCAAGCGTCCATGCGCTGGCGACCGCGAGGGTTGCGCCCAGGATGAGCGCCGCCGGCAACGCCCACCCCATGCGCCGGATGTGGCCGAGGTTGCGGTACAGCGGAACCGCGAGTGACACGGTGGCTGGCCCCAGCAGGAAATGGATGAAGGCCGCGCCGTCGAAATAGCGGGCGTAGTCCACATGCCCCACGATCAGTACCGTCATGATGACAGCCATGGCACTGATGGCCGGGTGCAGCAATGCGGGGCGCCCGGTGAGGTGGTAGAGCCGCAGCGCCAGGGCATAGCTGCCCAGCGTCAGCAGCAGCGCACTGGGGATGGCCGTGGCTTGGTCGGCCCAGAGCCAGGCCCACAAGGTGTTCAACGCTGTTTGTTCCGCAGCATCCACGCCAGCGTCCAGGCCGTGACACTCAAGGTGAGGAGCGTGCTGGCCGCCAAGGCGAGCAACAGCGGCCCGCCTTCGGCGCGCAGGGCTGCCGCATGGGTCATGAGGCCCACCCCGGCGGGGATGAACAACAGGGAGAGGTGGCGCTGGATGAGGGCGCTCACCCGCTCCAGCTCGGCGGAAACACCGCGCCGGATCACCAGTGCGGCCAATAACAGGGCCATCCCGATCACCGGGCCGGGCACGGGCAGTCCGGCAACATGGGCCAGGACCTCACCGGCCAGGGTGAATCCCAGCAAGGTCAGCAGGGCGTGCAGGCCTTCCATGGTGTCGTGTCCAGTCAGCGCTTTCCGGGGCGGACCAGGTGGGTCATGGTGCCGAAGGCTTTGAGCCGCAGGCTGTCCGCGCCGAAGATCTGCACCAGGTTGTGGGTCAGGCCGTCTTCGCGGCGCAGGCTCTGGGCATGCGCCACCAAGGCTTCACCGGCCGCCGGCTCGCAGAAAGCGGTCTGGATGCTGAGGGTCACCGCCATGCCGAGATCGGTGGCGAGGGAGCAACCGGCGCCGCCGCCTGTGTTATCGAGCAGGGTCAGGATTTGACCCGGTGCGACCTGTCCGGCCCAATCGTCCTGTTCCGGGATGATTTCCTGGCGCATCAGGCACAGGCCGTCCCCCATCCATTCGGTGATGCACCCTGGATGGGCACGCCCCATGGCCTGGTTGAAGAGCTTGACCATCGGCGCGAAACGGCTGGTGGCGGCATCCGAGGGTTGGGGCAGGGCGGGTAGCGCGCCTTCCGGCTGGTTGGGATGGCTGACGGCCGCGCCGGAGGGGGCATTGCGGAACACCACGTGAGCGCGGGCGATGGCTGTGCCGGCTTCATTGCGGCCTTCAACCGCGACAAAACTGAACTCGCGGGTGCGGCGCGACAACTCGGCCACGGCGGTCAATGCCTCCCGACCGCCACCGGTCAGGTAGGAAATCTGGAAATCCAGCGTCTGTGGCAGCGGGTCGGTGTCCTGCTCCGATTGCCCCCAGACCAACAGCTTGGCGGCATCATGAAGGAAGCTGGCCAACATGCCGCCATGGGTGCGACCTGACATGTTCATGTTGCCAACCCGGTAGGGGAGACTCACCTCAAGCGCGCGGGGAGATTCCCGCCAGGCAAGCGGTTCGACGCCGAGTCGCGCGCCCCATCGGTCATTGGTGTAGCGGGCCTTGAGGGTTTCCACGGTGAGCATGCAGGGCGCCTGTGTGAGGATAAGGATAATCGGCTTATGGTAATGAATTGGTAATGAAAGATTAAGCCAACCAATTTTCGATTGTTCGGATGGAGTTCCCGATGCGCGACAGAATGACGGACCCGCCTTCAGTATTGGCCGTGGGTCAGTTCCTGCGATTTCAAACCCGTTCCTTCTCCCTCCCAGACGGGACGTCGGTTCTGATGGATTGGGTCGGCCATCCCGGTGCAGCGGCCGTGGTGGCGGTCGATGGCGACGGACGGATCTGTCTGTTGCGCCAGTATCGGCCGATCATGGGTGCCTGGATGTGGGAGATTCCGGCGGGTAAGCGCGATGCGGGCGAGGCGCCCGAGGCCGCGGCGCGGCGCGAGCTGGCTGAGGAGACGGGCCTGACGGCGCGCGAATGGGGGGATCTGGGGCCGATCTGGCCGAGTCCGGGATTTTGCGATGAAGTGATTCATCTGTTCAGCGCCCGGGAACTGACATGTGGCCCGGCGCATCCCGAGAGCGACGAACACCTGGAGGTCCATTGGGTCGATCCAGCCGCCTTGAGCGCCATGCTCAGCTCAGGGGAACTCGTGGACAGCAAAACCCTGGCCGCCCTGCTGCGGGCAGCGCTGGCCGGGGTTTTGCCGATGCCGGGGATTTAGCTCTGGTAAACGCCGAGACGGCGCGGCAGCCACCAGATGAAGCCGAAGGTCAGGGTCTTGGCGATCACCGTCAGGGGCGGGACATTCAGGCCCTTCAGGGCAATGAAGGCTGCGACCAGTTCTCCCGCATGGATGACCAGTACGATCCCCCAGAGCACAACCAAGGGATGGTCGACGTTGCCCGTGAGCAGCAAGACCAGCGCCAGCAGGTGGAACAGGACAATGGCCACGCCTTGGGCCAGCCAGAATGAACGAGAGTGCAGCATGGGTCCCTTCCTTGAGACAGCAGAACAGGGCTTGGTAGAGCGGCGATAGGATAGCAGACGAATGCGCCGACCACTCACTCGCCGACGGCGATTCGCGCTTCCTTGCCTTGGCCATTGATGGAATACAGCACGACCGGGCGGCGCCAGATGCTGTGCATGTATTCCAGCACCTTGCGTGCGGATTCGACATCCAGACCGCGCTTGTCCAGGGCATGATCCTGTTGCAGCACCAGGGTGCCATCGCGGCGCATCTCGCGGACTTCCACATGGGGCGCACCAAAATGGTACTTGGGCGCCAGCAGGGATTCCTTCAGCGCATCCAGATCCCAATCGCTGACCGTGGCCTCCCGCCCGCGGCGGCGGGTGGTGTACTGGAACAGCCCCAGGCGCCGGGCCAGTTCCTCGTCGAGGTAATTGCGGACGAAGCCGAAGTCATCCTCGGTCGCCATGATGCGCCGCGCCGCCGCCATCCCGTGGTGCTCGATGATGTGTTCCCACAGGCAGAAACCCAGGTGATAGGGGTTGACCTGCAGGGAGACCTGGGCCTCGCCGGCATAGGGACGCACCACATCGGAGTGGGTCTTGATGGCGTCGACATACAACTCGGACGGCAGGAAGCGGGCCTCGCGCAACAGCCGGGCGTGCCAGTAGGAAGCCCAGCCTTCGTTCATGATCTGGCAGGCGAAAATGGGCTGGAAATAGAACGATTCTTCCCGCACCGCCAGCAGGATGTCGCGTTCCCAGCCCTCCAGATCCGGCGCGTAGTGGGCGATGAACCAGAGCAGGTCGCTTTCGGGACTGGGTGGAATCGGGGTGTGGGTGGGCGCGCGCGCTGGTGCGGCGGCGTTGCCGGGAAGGTGGGCGAAGCGGTCGCGGAAGCCCATCGTGTCGGCGGTTGGTGTGCTGACTGGCGCAGCGGGCAGGTCGGCGTAGCGGGCGCGCCGCAGGTCCTGGTGGATGTCGATGTGCTGTTCAAGGGCAAACGCGGCGTCCAGCACGCGCTCGACCGCTTCCATGCCGTGTTTTTCGATGGCCTCGGTGATGCGTTGGGCGTGATTGGCGGCCTGTTCGACGATGTGATAGCCGGCCTGCTCCTGCACGCGCCGGAACAGCAGGTTGTTCTTGCTGAAGTCGGCGTGGCCCAGCACATGGGCAGTGACCAGGATGTTTTCGGTTTCCCGGTTGGTATCCGCCAGATAGGCATGCCCCGGATTGCCGGGGATCACCACCTCGAAGATATGGGAATGGCCCATGCGGTGCTGGATCAATTGATAGATGTAGCGCACCCCGAAAGACCAGTGCGGCATGCGCACCGGCAGGCCATAGACCGCCACTTCCATCATGAAGCTGGGGGGCACCTGTTCGAATTGCACCGGAAAATAGTCCAGGCCATAGGATTGGGCGAGGGCTTCGATTTCGACCTGATAGCTCAGGGGACGATAACTCATGGCGCGCACCTCCCTCAGGCGGCTTGGGAATGGACGCCGAAGAAGGTGCGGATTGCCTCCCAGATGTCTTCTTCCTGGGTCAGGGAGAAGCGTGCCCCTTGCTGCGGGTCGGGAATGGCTTCATCGAAGACCCGTGAGGTTTCCAGGTAACGCTGCATCGGGCTGGGTGTGGCAACTTCCACATAGCCGCAGTAATTGGCCAGATTCGCCAATTGCTTAAGGCTTTCCACGGCATGGGGGTGATCGTCCTGGAAGTTCTCCCCGTCGGAGGCATAGAAGAAATAAATGTTGTATTGCGCCGGCGGGTAGCGGTCCTGGATGATCTCCAGTGCCTTGCGATAGCAGGTGGAGGCCACGGTCCCGCCCTGGCCGCTGACCTGGAAGAATTCTTCTTCGCTGAATTCCCAGGCCTCCACGGTATGACCGATAAACACGGCTTCCAACTGGCTGTAGCGCCGCCGGACGCCCTGCAAGGCCCAGAAAAAAAAGGTCTTGGCCAAGACCCGTTCCCGTTCACCCATGGAGCTGGAAGCGTCCAGGCCGAACAGAACCACGGCCTGCGTGTTGGGTTTGGGCCGCTTCTTGAGCTGGCGATAGCGCAGATCATCGTTGGTGAAGGGGGCCGCCGGCGCCGGCTGCACGGCCCGCCGCTTGATGGCTTCCTTCATGGTGCGGCGGCGATCCAGGCGGGCGCGGGCGCCGCGTTTGTCCCAGCCTTCCCGTGCCCACTCCTCTTCGTTCAGGACACTGCTGGCGCGGGGCTCCAGCTCGGGTAGTTTCAGCTCCTCCCAGATCCAGTCGACGATTTCATCGACCTTCATTTCCACCACGAACTCCACGCCGCCCTGGTCATTGCCGCCGCCCGATTCCTCGCCGGTGCCCGGCTGGGGGGCGGGCGATCCGAGCGTGTCCCCGGGCTTGACCTTGCCTTGGCCGACCCCGGATTGCTCCTGGTCGCGGCTGAGCTTGAAACGGTGGTGTTCGAGGAAACGCACCGGCATGCGCACACGCCGGTTTGCATCGGTGGACAGGATGTCGGCCTCGGCAATCAGGCGCGGCAGTTGTTCCCGTACCGAGGCCCGGATTTTGGCGTTATGCCGCAACCAGTCGCGGGCGCCCCGGGAAAAGAGGTCATACCAAAGATGCTCATGATGGTCGGGCATGGAACTCCCCCGTTGGTTTTGGCCGCCGGGTCCTCCTGAGTGGCTGGGTGGACGGTTCGCGCTGGTTTTCCGTGTCGGATGATCCTTAACTTCTCAGTTATACCCATTCAAGAAACAGGCCATCGTGCGCGGCCTTACTCTTGGGACAAGAGGGTGGTGACGTAGTTCAAGGCCTCCTCGGCGCTGTAGTCGTCGTAGCCATATTCGGCCACCAGCCGCGCCTGGACCGTGGTGATCTTCTTGCGCGCCTCGTCATCCGGTCGGGTCGTCGAACTCACCAGCCGCAGCACATCGCGGCGTTCCTCGAACAGGTATTGCTCGATGGCCTCGTGCAGGCGCGCGTGGCTGTCGAGGGTGAACTTGTCACCCTGTTTGTAGGCCACCATCGCCTTGCGCACCACTTCCTGGCGGAAGGATTCCTTGCCCGAATCGGAGATCTTGATTTTCTCCTCCACCTGACGCAGGAAGCGTTCGTCGGGCTTGCGCTTCTCGCCAGTGACCGGGTCGGTGACCTCGCGCCGGTCCAGCATGGCTTCCACCTCGTCCAGGTATTTGTCGAGCAGGCCCTGGGCTTCCTGCTCGAAGGAGGCGAACAGGGCCTTGTGGACGTCCTGCTTGACCCAGCGGTTGTAGAAATCCTTGCGCGCGCTGACCAGGAAATCGATCCAGCGCCGTTTCTGCTTGGGGTCCATGCGGGCGTCGGAATCAATGGAATCCTTGATCGCCAACAGCACTTCCATGGTGGTCAGGCTGTACACCTTGTTGCGCACGATGGCGTTGGACAGGGCATTGATGACAAAGCGCGGGCTGACGCCGGAGAGCCCTTCCTCGGGATGATCGGCATGCATGCGCTCCATCTCGCTACCGCCCATGCCTTCGACATTTTCTCCGGCATACAGGCGGGCTTTTTGCACTGGATCCAGGTTTTCCGTGTCCTCCAGCCGGGTGAGGATGGCGAATACGGCGGCCACCTGCAGGGCGTGGGGATCAATGTGCACATTGTAGAAGGCGCTGGCGCCGGCGATCAGCTTGCGATAGATCTGCGCTTCGTCCCGATAGTCGAGCGTATAGGGAACCTGGACGATGACCATGCGGTCGAGCAGGGCTTCGTTTTCCTTTTCCTGGATGAACTTGTGGAATTCCGCCAGGTTGGTGTGAGCAATGATGGTCTCGTCCAGGTAGATCAATGGAAAACGGGACACCTTGACGTTTTTTTCCTGGGTCAGGGTCAGCAACAGATAGAGGAATTCCCGTTTCACTTTCAGGATTTCGATCATTTCCAGCATACCGCGGCTGGCGGCATAGACTGCTCCTGACCAGGACCAGGCGCGCGGATCGCCCTCGTCGCCGATTTCGGCGACCTTGGACAGGTCGACCGAGCCCACCAGGTCGGCGATGTCGGCGGTGGTGGGATCGTGGGGCGCGTAGGTGCCCACTCCCATGCGATCGGCTTCCGCGAGAAAAATGCGTTCCACTGGGAACTGCATGAAATCACCGGAAAATTCCCGTTCCAGACGCTCCCGTGTAAAGGGGGAAACCTCGCCGGCGATCTCGATCCCAAAGGTCTCCCGGAACGAGGGGCGCAGGCTGTGGGGGATCAGGTTGAGCGGATTGCCGTGCACCGGGCAGCCTTCCAGGGCGTAGAGCGCCCCCTCGTCGGTATGGCTGTATTCCTCCAAGCCGCGCTTGATCAGGATGACCAGGCTGGATTTGCCACCCGAGGGTGGGCCCAGCAGCAACAGCAAGCGACGCCCCACTTCGGTGCCGGCGCTCGCCGCCTTGAAGTAGTCCACCACCCGGCCCAGGGCGGCGTCGACGCCGTACAGCTCCTGCTGGAACAGGCCGGTCGGCGCGGAGTCGGGAGACTCGTCGCCGGTCAGTTTGCGATGCTTCCAGCGCAGCATGTCCCACATGTACTGATGGCTGTTGCGGGCCAGCAGATGAGGCGTTGCAGGCAGTACTTCGCCAAGGAATTGTCGCAGGTTGCCGCGCCAGCGGATTGCCTTGTGTTCCCGGGAATAAGCTTCCAGGGAAGCGATCAGGGCGCGTGAATCAGGTTCGGTGGGCTTGCTTGGCATACAGGGTCTCCTGGCGCGGGCATGCCGTAATGGCATGGCCTGTTGGATGCTTGATCTGCTGCGATGTTCCGAAAATTCAAGGGATCAATGCGCTATTTTGGTGCGCAATGATCCGGGTCCAGATATCCTCGGCAGTGACCTCATTCAAAACATCGACTGGCGCGGCATGGGGTTGAGCCGCAGCTTCGTTCCCGTATCCCCGGCAGCGTGTTTGGCGCCAGGAAAGTGGATATGGAGACGATCCCTACGGTCTGGAAGCAATCTTTGGGCCATGATTCGTGCGATGCGATGAAGGCGCCAGCGGCGATCCTAAAGATCCGCCCCTGGGCGCCCGCTAACCTGTTCAAGCGCGACCGTCTGGTTGCCCTGAGGTGCGAATTGGACAAGCCCATGGAAACAAAAGATATCGACCGCAAGCGTCGCGTGGCTCGCCGGGCCACCCTGATGAGCTTGCCCGTCTGGTTGGCCATTGCCATGTTGCAGGTTCTGGCCGAGCGGTATGGCCTGACGGGCCTGGGGTGGGACGAAAGCGCTCCCCTGTACGGGGGGGTGATTGTGATCGTCCTGGCGCATTACCTGTATTTCAGTACCCCCTTGTGCGTGCGAACGGGGGTTTCTTTCGGTACGGTCGGGATCATCAGCATTTCGGCGCATGCCGTGTTGGTGGTGGCCTACCTTTTCCTGGACCGGTTCAGCTATCTCTCGGTGTTGCTGCTGGCGATGGCCGCGCCGGCCGGACCCGCCTTTCTCGGGCTGAATTTCGGATTTCGGCCCACTCTGGCAATGGGGTTCGGGATATGTGGCGTGTTGGCTTTGGCTTACCTGGGATTGCCCCCTTCGCCATGGACCTTGTCTCCCCCCGAGTTTTTTCTGTTTCTGACGATTGTCTTGGTGAGTTGGGCTATTGGATCAGCGGTCAACGGCATCAATATCCGCAAGAAATACATGATCCTGGATTTATTCCGGCAGCAACAGGCAGCGACTGACATCATCCGGGACCAGAAAACACGGCTCGATGATCGTGCGGCTGAACTGGAGCAGGCCAACACGACCCTCAAGCAGATGTCCATGGTGGATGGCTTGACTCATGTGGCCAATCGCCGGCGATTTGATGAGGCCATGGGAGAAGAATGGGGCCGCCGCCAGCGAGCCGTCGTGAGTCGCGAACCGGCCCGCAAGCCGATCGATCCCGAGGCGCTGGCGCTGATTTTCATCGATGTGGATCATTTCAAGGCCTATAACGACCATTACGGCCATGTGGCCGGGGATGAGTGTCTGCGGCGGATTGCCCAAGCCATCATCGGCGCCGTAAACCGTGTCACC